>SESG01014838.1_pt1 | contig 15022 bp, 12 predicted proteins | sample 3171421 | NCBI WGS metagenome assembly SESG01 (sample SAMN10866946, study PRJNA518727) | freshwater metagenome | biome: subpolar coniferous forest; feature: holomictic lake; material: water; isolation source: holomictic Lake 227, 6 m and 8 m depth | place: Canada: near Kenora, Ontario | collected... | reverse complement strand
GTTTCGATGCCGTAGATGTGGCCGTTTGGCCGGGCCTTTAAAAATAAGTCGTACAGGATAAAACCAAGGTAAGACTTGCCAGCGCCGTGGTCGGCCAGCGTAATGCCGGCGCCGGGCTCCAGCGGCAAGTCCAGCAGCATCTTCTCGATGAACTGGAACAGGTGGTAAACCTGCTTGAGCTTGCGGCGGGAGTCCTGATTGAGCCGGCCATCGGGCGTCAGGATGTGCAACTCCTTGAGCAGATCAACGGACTGGCCCGGTCTGATTTCCGGCGCAACAGCAGCGATCGGGGTCTTTTTGCTCTTCATGTTTGTGAGCGCCCGACCCCGAGTTTGGCCCAGCCTTCGAGTCCGAGTTCCTCCATCGTTTGCATGTTCTTCTCGAAAATTGATTCGGCCTCCGGGAAAGCCGCCACGGCGCGGTCCACACTCTCCTCACGCAGCAGGTGCAGCGTTGGATACGGCGAGCGATTGGTGAAATTGGTAATGTCGTCCACGTCGGTGCCGGCGAACTGGAATAGCGGATGCAAAGCGGCAATCTGCAAGACACCATCGAGTTCCAGATCGGCCAAGGCCTGGTCGGCCTGTTCCAAGAAATCATTGAAATCGAGAAAATCGGCCAAGCAGTCTGGCGCGATCAGCAGCGTGGTGTCGCGCAGCGCCGCATCGGTTGTCAGCAGGGCCTTGAGTTCGTCCACCAGATCGTCAAGGAGTTCCGCTGCGCTGCGGGCGGCGCTCACTGCATAGTGAACCTGCCCCTTCACGTGCACGCTCTTGGCAAACGGGCACAAGTTCAGGCCGATAACGGCGCGCTCGAGCCAGATGCGGGTGTCGTCGATGGTGATTTGCTGATTCGGGTCCATGATGTTTGTCCGCTCAAATATTGTCGGCCGCTTGCTGCGGCATCTGCACCAGTTGGCTCAAGCGCTCGTACTCACGCCCGGCAAAACGATCCGTCATGCCAGCAATGTAATCGGCCACGACGCGCGCAGCGGCGCGCAGCGGATCCGGCGTACCACGCGCGGCCTCGGAACGCGCGATAAACCGCCCCTGCATCTCCTGCGGCTGGGCGATGTAGACGTCAAACAGCGAGCGCACCATCTGCTTGGCTTGCCCCGTCGTGTCGAGCACGCGGGGGTGGCGGTAAAGCTGGTGCAACAAGAATTGCTTGAGTTGCTGCGACTTGCGCCGCATCTCCGCGCTGAACACAAGCAAAGGCGCTTGCTGGCGGACCTCGTCGGCACTGGCCGGTTTCACCTGCTGTAAGGCGGTACTGGTTGCACTGATCACGTCATAAACCTGAGCGCTGAGCATGCGCCGAATGGTCTCATAGAGCAGACGCCGGTCCTGCGTCTGCTCCTGCAATTTCGGGTAATCCGCCACCACCTCGCGTCTGAAATCTTCAAACAGCACGACACCCTGAAGTTGCTCAAGAGTAATCAAGCCTGAACGCACCCCGTCATCGATGTCGTGCGCGTTGTAGGCAATCTCATCGGCCAGATTGCACAACTGGGCCTCCAGGCTGGGCTGGGTCTGTGCCAGAAAGCGCTGGCCAACACCGCCGGGATCGCGGCGCTCCAATTGCTCGGCATGGATCCGCGAGCAATGCTTGAGAATGCCTTCACGCGTCTCGAAGCTCAGGTTCAGACCGTCGAACTGGGGGTAGCGCTCTTCCAGACGGTCCACCACACGCAGACTTTGCAGGTTGTGCTCGAAGCCGCCAAAAGTCGCCATGCATTCATTCAGAGCGTCCTGCCCGGCGTGACCGAACGGCGTGTGCCCCAGATCGTGCGCCAGCGCAATGGCCTCGACCAAATCCTCGTTCAGGGCCAGCGCGCGCGCAATCGACCGCCCCAACTGCGCCACCTCGAGCGAGTGCGTCAGGCGAGTGCGAAACAGATCGCCTTCATGGTTCAGAAAGACCTGCGTTTTGTAAACCAGGCGCCGGAACGCGCTGCTGTGAACGATGCGGTCGCGGTCACGTTGGAACTCGGTGCGCGTTGGCGCCGGCGGCTGCGCAAAGCGCCGACCGCGCGACGCCGCCGGATCACAGGCGTAGACAGCAAGCATCGATCACCTCGCGCACCAAGGCATCCGGTGCGCCGCGCAGGCTGGCACGGCCGGGTGCGTCGATCACGACAAAGCGGATGTCACCACCGAGCGACTTCTTGTCCAGCCGCATCAGTTCAAGGTAGCGCCCGGCGTTGTCGCTGGCGTCCAGCACCGGGCCTGTCACCGGCAACCCCGCCTTTTGAATCAGTGTTGTTAAACGCCGCACCAGCGCTGCATCGACCAGGCCCAGCCGCGCGGACAGACTAGCGGCCATCACCATGCCACAACCGACAGCCTCGCCGTGCAGCCACTGGCCGTAACCGAGCCCGGCTTCGATCGCGTGGCCAAAGGTATGTCCGAAATTGAGGATGGCGCGCAAGCCCGATTCGCGCTCGTCCTGCGAGACTACCCAGGCCTTGATCTCACAGCAACGTTTGACCGCGTGCGCCAGTGCCGCCGGGTCACGCGCGAGCAAGGTATCGATATGGGCTTCGATCCAGTCAAAGAAACCCATGTCGGCAATAGGCCCGTACTTGATCACTTCGGCCAGGCCGGCGCTGAGTTCACGCGCCGGCAGGGTTTTGAGCGTATCGAGGTCGCACACTACCAGCAGAGGCTGGTAAAACGCGCCGATCATGTTCTTGCCCAGCGGATGGTTGATGCCGGTCTTGCCACCTACGGAAGAATCGACCTGCGCCAGCAAGGTGGTGGGAATCTGGACAAAGGGCACGCCGCGCATATAACTGGCGGCAGCAAAACCGGTCATGTCGCCCACCACGCCGCCGCCCAGCGCAAACAGCACGGTCTTGCGGTCGCAGCCGTTTTGCAGCAACGCGTCAAAAATCAGGTTCAGCGTCTCCCAGGTCTTGAATCCCTCGCCATCGGGCAGAACAACGTGGTGGATTTGGGTGTATTTTCCCCGCAAAGCCGTTTCCAGCCTTTGTGCGTAAAGCGGTGCCACTGTGGTGTTGCTGACAATCAGCGCACTGCTGGAACGCGGCAACACGGCGTAGCTGAGCGGGTCATCAAACAGCGAGGGGGCTATGGCAATGGTGTAGCTGCGGTCCTGCAGATCAATGGAGACGATTTGGGCACTCATGTCCCTTAGTTTAGAGGCAAGAGCCCCGCCAGTTCGAGTTGCGTCACGATCATGCCGACCAGCGTTGCAACCGACGGGCGACCTGTCTCCATGATGAAGTGCGCCGTTTCGCGGTAAAGCGGATCGCGCACGGCGTGCAGATCGCGCAGCCGGCTCAAGGGATCGGCCACTTGCAACAAGGGTCGGTTCACATCGTGGCGCAGCCGCCGAAACAACTCATCAGGCGAGGAATTGAGGTAGACAACCTGCGAGCGCGTACGCAGACGCTCGCGATTGGCCGGGCGCAACACGGCGCCACCCCCGGTCGAGAGCACACCTTCGTGATTCTGGGTGAGTTCATCGAGGACTGACTCCTCGACATCGCGAAAACGTGCTTCGCCTTCTCGCTCGAAATACTCCCGGATCGAGCAGCCAAGTTGGCGCTCGATCACCTGATCGGAATCAAAAAAAGGGATTCGCAGCCGCCGTGCGAGTTGACGCCCGACGGTGGATTTGCCGGAGCCGGGTAGGCCGATGAGAGATATCAATGATCAAACACCCGTCTCATGAATCATCAGGGCACCGTGAAAGCAAACGTCTTCGTCATTGCAGGCGTGGTGATGGTAACTCCAACCTGATCCCCGGTTACGCACTGCTTGAGATTGAGTCCCAAGGTCAAGGGCTCGAGCGAATCAGGTACTGCGGTGTGAGACTGACTGACCAGCGAACAACTGCCAATGATCGGCGCAACTGGATCACCATCCGTCGGCAGCTTGGGTGAGTTGTCTGTGACCGCCACCGCAATCGTGCTCCCGGTTGGAACGCTTCTTCCGTTCAAATCCTGAATGGAAACCGTCAGCCCCGTTGCCACCATTGCGCCACTCCATTGCGGATCAGCAGTCTGGAACCAGGAAGGACTGTTAACAATGAAGTCGTCTGTGGAAAAAACAATCACGACTTGCCCGCGCACATCGGCTGCGCCCCAAACACCATCCCCCTGGGTCGGACTTGGCGTGGCTCCCGTTGCGCACACCGAGGATGAGGCGCTGCGCGGCACTGAAAATTCACCGATAACAAATGCGTTAATGGGCCCTGCCAGCGTGGCCGTATCGTCACGGTAGGCGGTACCCAGATCGGTAAATCTCTCACCGCAATCAAACACATTGTTAAAGTTTTCATCAACAAAATCTTCTTCGCCGGCGGCATAGGCCAGAACCGAAACATAACCAAGGCGAGCCGGGTTGCGCGGGTTCTGCGTGCGAATGGTAACGGTGCACTGCGAGTCACCCGGCACGGCACCGGTCACGCAGGTTGGTGGAATCATGACGCCGGCTTCAGACACAAAGTTAACCGCTGTGCCGTCGGGGACCGGGTTGCCTTGCCGGTCCGCCAGCGACATGGTTAGCGTGGTCGTCGCACCATCAAAATTGAAACCGCGAATGGCATGCTTGGCTGGAACCAGACTGACCCGCGACTGCGCTGGGCGCCCGGAGGCAATGACCACAACCGACGAATCAGTTTGAATTGACGGATTGGATACCAGCGCCGCATTCACCAGCACATTGGTCGGTACCGTGCCGGAGAAGACCGGCACTGAAACCTTGCCAAACGAATCGGTTGTCAGCGTGACCGGCGCAGTGTTGCCCACTGTCCCCAAAGTGGCCTTTGGCGTGCCTCCGTTCAAGGTCTTGAGCGAAACCAGCACATCCTGCCCCGGCAAAGGTTCCCCGCGCGCATTGGAGAGAAGAAACTGAACAATGGTCTGCGTGGCGCCGCCCGAGTTGGCCAGATAAATGCGTGACTTGCTGGCATCCGGTGGAACCACAAAGCTCAAATTGGTCGCCGGCGCTGCCAATACGCTGAACGACTTGCTGACCGAACTGGCGCCAACGGCACTGACCGAAATATCAACCGTCTTACCGCCGCAACCCAGCGTGCTGAGCGCCGTTCCGGCAACATCGGTGGCCGTGAAACTGGCCGTTGCGATGCCGCTGCTATTGGTCGGCGCAATCGCTGGCGAGAGCTGTCCACAACTGGAAGAGAAACTGACCTGCACTGAGGGCGCCACGCTGGTTCCCAGCATGGCGCGGACCGAAATTTGACGCGTGCCATAGGCTGCCAGGCTGGTGCTGCCGACATCCAGGGTGTCAAGCGCCAAGGTTGCCGCGCCGACCACGGCACCCACGGAATAATCAAGCGCCCCGGTTACAACCGTGGTTACCAGGGTTCCCGATGTATTCGAGCCAGAGATCGAGGCCGCAGCGCTCAAGGTTCCGGCGCCGCCAGCTGCGGCAGAAGCCCGGGTTACCTTGATGGTGGCGATGCCCAACGAATCGGTAAGTTGAGAACTCCCTTCGGGAAACGAAACTTTGGTCAGGTCACCCGTGATATCGACCCGCTTTTGCTTCACCGGTGTCCCGTCCGGGAACTTCAACGCGGCTTTCAAAGTGGTCAGCCCGGACGATCCGACGGTCGTGGTCAGTACATTGGCAGCGTCGCGCAGTTCAAGTTGCAACGGCGGGGGATCAACACGAGAGACCAGCGAGGCGGTCGCCGCCGCGTACGACGCCGAGGACTTGGACGTCAGCACCAACGTCGCACTGCCAAATTCATACAGGTTGGCGCGCCCCACCCGGATCCGGGCAACGCCGTTGGCATCGGTGGTGGCGCTGGTACCGCCGGGGAAGGTCAGGAGCGTTGCAGCGCTGCCGTCCACGGACACGTCCAAACCAACTGCCGGCTTGCCATCGGTTGTGGCCAGCACGGCAACAATATCGGTTGCAGCCACGGCCGCCACAGAGGAGACTGCCGCGCCCGTACCTGCGTCCTTCAACTGTGCGCTCAGCAAGGTTGCGGCCGCTGTCGCCGGTGCGGTACCGCACACGCCATTGAGCAAAACCAATGGCGCTGTGCATGTCACGGTGGCGCCGCCAGTCGGTGTGCCCGCATTGCCGCCACCGCCACCACAGGCGGCCAGCACGGACAAAGCAAACAGGGCAACGAGGTATTTCAAAGAAACCATTATTTTCTTCCTGAGATGCATTGGCGAATCAACGGGTACCCGTCTTCTCGGTGATGATTCGGGGCGTCACAAACACCAGCAGTTCGGTCTTCTTGTCTGAGCGGGTCTTGGTCTGGAACAGGTTACCCAGCACCGGTATTCCGCGCAACCAGGGCACGCCAGTCTCGTTGGTCGACTCGGTCTGCTCAAAAATCCCGCCGATGACAACCGTCCCGCCGTTTTCGACCAGCACCTGGGTCGTCACGTTCTTGCCGCTGATAACAGGCCCGGCGGCGGTATCAACACCCTTGGTGTCCTTGCTGACATCAAGGTCCATGATGACCGCGCCCTCGGGGGTAATCTGCGGCGTCACCTCAAGTTTGAGATTGGCGTCTTTGAAAGTCGTGGTGCAACTGCCGGTTTTGTCGCAGGTCTGATACGGGATCTGGTCGCCCTGCTTGATGATGGCTTTCTTGCCGTCAGCCGTGACCACGCGCGGGCTCGAGACCACGCGACCCTTGTCGTCCGCTTCAAGCGCAGAGATTTCCAGATTCAGGAAACGGTTGGACAGGTTGTTGAAAATCGACAGCGCAAAAGTTGCCGGCGTACCGGTGGCGCCAATCGGCGCGGTCGCCGGCAAATTGACAAAGCTGCCACTGGTGCTGACGGTCCCGCCCGCACCGCTGGAGGCTATGGCATCGCTGTAGCTGTTGCCCAGCACAATGCGGTTGTTGCTGGTGCCCATCTGGTAGCCGCCGTCGCCGCCCTGAGCCGCGCGCAAATCGGTGGCGCCGAATTTAACGCCCAACGATTTCCCGAAGGAGTCGCCGGCTTCAATAATACGCACCTCAATCATCACCTGGCGCACCGGCACATCGAGCTTTTGCAGCAATTGCAGCACCTGCTCCAGCCTGGAGGGCACATCGGTCACGAAAAGCTGGTTGGTACGCGGGTCAGCCGTTGCACTACCGCGCGCACTCAGCGTTCTGCCTGCACTCTTTTCACCACCGCCGGCGCCGGTCAGCTGCTTGGCAATGTCGTCGGCCTTGGCGTAATTCATTTGGAACGACTGGGTTCGCACCGGCTCAAGGTTGAGCACCGAGGCCTTGGACTCGAGTTCGAGTTTTTCCTTGGCCAGAATTTCGTCCTTGGGCGCGACCCAGATCACGTTTTCTGTTTTGCGCATGCCCAGACCCTTGGCCTGCAAAATGATGTCCAGCGCCTGATCCCAGGGTACATCCTGCAAGCGCAGTGTCACGGCCCCGGTCACGGAATCGGAGGTAACGATATTGAAGTTGGTGAAGTCCGCAATCACCTGCAACAGCGAGCGAACCTCAATGTTCTGGAAATTGAGCGAAAGCTTTTGCCCGCTGAAACCAGGCCCCTGGGTCAGCTTGGACGGATCGATTTTCAGCGGCTTGACTTCGACCACAAACTGGTCGTCGCTTTGGTAAGCACTGTGAGTCCATTGCCCCCTGGGCTCGATCACCATGCGGACGCGGTCACCGGTTTGAAAAGTCGTCACGGTTTGCACCGGCGTCGCAAAATCCGCCACATCCAGGCGCCGCCGCATGCCCTCGGGCAAGCTCGACTTCATGAACTCGACGACCAGCGTCTGCCCCTGCTGGCGAATATCGACACCCACCTGGTTGTTGGGCAGGCCCACAACAATGCGCCCCGCGCCTTCGTCACCGCGACGGAAGTCAACATCCTTCAGCGGCAAATTGTCACGGTTGCGGCTCTCGGCAAAAACCGGCGCCACGGTAGAAGCCGGCGACCCGCCCGCCACCGCTTCGAGCACGATCAACAAGGATTTGCCCTGCAGTTGGGCTTTGTAAGGCGTTGCTTGCTTGAGGTTGAGCACGACGCGCGTGCGCTCGCCCACCTGGACCACATTAACCGTACGCAAATTGCCTTGATTGACCTCGACCGTGGAGCGCCCCATGGCGTTCGATATGCCTGGGAAATCCAGTGCAATTCGCGCCGGCGACTGGATTGAAAACCCTGTTGGAACCGCAGTCAACGGCTGCGAGAAATCAATCTTGACGACCTCAACCCCGCCCTGCAGCGAGCCCGAGACGGCTTCGATCGCACTCTGGGCCTGCGCCGCGAGCACTGTCAACGACAGCAGCGCCGCCAGTGACAACCGTTGCCACAACCGGCTGACCATCGAATCATTCTGCTTGTTCATTTCGACCTCTCTTGCAGCTGCAACGTGGCAGTGCGTTCAATCCATTCGCCGACGGCGTCCTGCACAATTTCACGCAGGGTCACCTCGGTCTCCGTGATCTTGCTCACACGCCCGTAATTTTGTCCAAGGTAATTACCCATTCGCACCTGGTACAGCAGTTTTTCAACCCTGACCAAGGCAACGGGCTCCCCGGTTTTGGACAAAGTACCCACCAACGCCATCACGTCAACAGGGAAACCCTCCAGGGCTTCCTTGCGGCGTGCCAGTTCGGGTGCAATCAATGCGCCGTTGGCAGCGGCCTGTGATGAGTCGCGCTTCAAGGCCTGCGCCAATTTCTGGTTGCTGAAAGGGTCAACCACACTGACCTGTCCGTAGCTTTCCGGCTTGAACACTTTGGGTTCGGCAATCGGTGCCACCCGCGGGCGCGTCTGGTTCTTCTGCTCGGCCATCCATTGGCGCAACTCATCTTCACTGGAAACACCGCACGCAACAAGCGTCAAGGCTGCAATTACCAGTATCAGTCCACTTGCCGGCTTCATTTTTTCGCCCCTTTTGGCGCTACCGCTTTGCGCTGTGCCGCAACCTCATCGGCATCCAGATAGCGGAAGGTCTTGGCAGTTGCATCCATCGTCAAGTTCCCGTCCTTGGTCGGCACAACGCTCAGGTTATTAAGCGTCACGATGCGGGAAAGATTGGCAATGTCCGATGCAAAAGCGCCCAAGTCGTGATAGCGCCCGTTGACACGCACGGCAATCGGCAACTCGGCGTAATAGTCCTTGACACTGACCTGCCCCGGGCGAAACAACTCAAACTGCAAACTGCGCCCGAGACCGGCCTGATTGATATCGGAAAGCAGGGCATCCATTTCCGCCTTGCTCGGCAACTGCTTTTCCAGTTGTGTCACATACTGCTGCACCTGTTCACGCTGCTTTCTCAACGCTTCCAGATTGACCGCCTTGGCCAACTTGATCTTGTACTCGCCACGCAATGTCGTTTCTTTGGCCTGCTCTGTCTCCAACTCTGCTTGTGAAGAATTCAACCACGCAAACCAAAGGCCGCACACCAGGAAGACGGTGATACAAGCAAAAAACGCATACCTGGGAAGCAGCGGCCAATTGTGGGGTTCCTTGGGATCAAGATTGCGAAACTGGCTCAGCAACTTCGCCTGCAGTGCAGGAAAATCGAACTTGATTGATAAGCTTTTTGCCATGCTGCCAGCTCCTAAGGTTTGCCAGGAGCAAAGGCTGCGCCTTGAGGCTGGGCAGCACTGGCAGCAGCACGCGCACTCTCAGCTTCGCTGGCACGGGTCAGTCGGACACGAATCGTGAAATTAGCAACCCGACGTTGCTCCCGCAATGACAGGTTGGCGGTTCCGGCCACAATTTCCACCAACTCGGGTTTGGAAAACCAGGGCGTATTGTTTCCAAGATTGCGCAAAAACTCCGAAACGCGCTCGTTTGACTGTGCGACGCCTTGCAGCAGCACGCTCTGGTTATCCTGGCGCATACTGGCAATATAGATGCCATCTGGCACCTGCCTGACCAGTTCCGTCAACAGATGAACCGGCAGGTTCCGGTCCGCTTGCAGGTCCTCCACCGCCTGCTGACGCGCACGCAGCGCCACAATCTCGGACTCCAGACTGGCGATGTCCTTGATCTGGGCATCAAAGCGCTTAATTTCGGCTTGCAGCACTTGGTTCTTCGCTTGCTGACCGGAAATCTGCCCCTGGTACCACAGGAAAACAATCCCTGCAAACAATCCCCCAACCAGGGCTGAGGTACCCATCCCGACGTTGAACAAATCGCGGCGCTTCTTGCGTGCCGCCTCCCGATGTGGGAGCAGATTAATCAGAATCACTGCATGAACCTCCGCAAGGCCAAGCCGCATGCCGTGAGGTAAGACGGGGCCTCGCGCGTCATTTTGTTCAAACGGACACCGTCACCGATTTCCATCCCCACAAATGGATTGACGAGACTGCAAGCAAATGTCGTGTGTTTTGTCACTGCCGCCGTCAGACCGGGCAAGGCAGCCGAACCACCTGCGAGCATCACGCAGTCGACTTTGTTATGCGGCGTACTGGTAAAGAAGAACTGCAGTGCACGGCCGATTTCATGCACCATGCTTTCAACAAAGGGATTCAGGACACTGGACTGATAGTCGTCTGGCAGTTCCCCGTTGCGCTTCTTGCTTTCAGCTTCCTCAAGCGAGAACCCATACTGGCGTACGATTAATTGCGTCAGTTGGGCCCCACCAAAAGCCTGATCCCGGTCATACAAGACCTCATCGTTGCGGATAACCTGCATGCTGGTGGTTAACGCGCCAACCTCAAACAAGGCGACGATACTGTCAAGACCTTTCTTAGGGAGGTTTTCGATCAGCCGACTGGTGGCCAGTCGCGACGCATAGGATTCAACATCGACAATCACCGGCTTCAGTCCAGCCGCTTCGGCCAGACCCTGGATGTCCTGCACCTTCTCCTTGCGTGACGCTGCGATGAGCACCTCGATGTCACCCGTCGAATTGGCACTCGGCCCAACCACGCAAAAATCAAGACTCACCTCGTCGAGTGGGAACGGGATGTACTGATTGGCCTCAATCTCAACCTGCAGTTCCAGTTCAGGATCCGACATGCCACCTGGAAGAACGATCTTTTTGGTAATAACCGCCGAAGGCGGCAACGCCATTGCAACGTTCTTGGTTTTGGTTCCGCTTTTTCTGACGACGCGACGCACCGCTTCGGCGACTTCGTCGAATTTTTCGATGTTGCCGTCGCTGATCCACCCGCGCTCCAGCGGTTCGATCGCGCAGCGCTCAAGCACCAACGTGCCGGCTTTGTCTTGCCCTAGTTCAACCAGTTTGACACTCGAAGAACTGATATCCAAACCCAGCATGGGTGAAGATTGGCGGCTGAACAAGGATCCCAAAGAGATCAAAACTATCCCCTGAAAAGGCCGATCAAAGATCAGCGATACTTAAGAATTCACTTCAATACTAGCAGCAAGGGCCCTGTCACGCATAGCTTCCTACACTTATTACCGATACTTGGCGTTGTCAAAAGTTGACGCTTCGGGCACCGATATTACAGAGATTTGCCAACAAGCACACGGCACTGCACCAAGTGGCCACAATAACGGATACTGGCGCGCCAATCCTTTAGGCACGATTTCTATAATGATGACGCGCTTCCAATAGTTCCTTATGTCCACCAAATCACCCGCTGGCGACGCTGGCCCGTCCATAAATCCGCCGTTACACAAGCGCAATGCCCATTGGCTGGTGCGTCTTGCGCTGTGGGCGGGCGCCATCGCATTAGGCGGGCTGCTGTCCATCCTGATGATTGTTGCCTTGGCGATGGCGGTTGCCTTCCCAAACTTGCCCGACATTTCAGAAATGTCGACTTACCGCCCGAAACTACCGCTGCGCGTGTTCTCAGTGGAGGGGGATCTGATCGGCGAATTTGGCGAAGAGCGGCGTCATTTCACTCCCATCAAGGAAATCCCAAAAGTCATGACGGACGCCGTCCTGGCCATCGAAGACTCGCGTTTCTATGAACATGGCGGGGTTGACTACAAAGGCGTCCTGCGCGCAGCACTCGCAAACATCGGACGCTTCAAGAGCCAGGGCGCATCAACTATCACGATGCAGGTGGCACGCAACGTCTATCTGTCGTCCGAAAAAACCTATACACGCAAGATTTATGAGTTGCTGCTGACCTTCAAACTCGAACACCTGTTGAGCAAAGACCAGATCCTTGAGATCTACATGAACCAGATCTTTCTGGGCAATCGCGCTTATGGGTTTGCCGCTGCGTCCGAGGCCTATTTCGACAAACCGCTGCAAGACATCACGATTGCCGAAGCCGCCATGCTGGCCGGTCTGCCCAAGGCGCCTTCGGCATACAACCCGATCAGCAACCCGAAACGGGCCCGCTCGCGCCAGTTGCACATCATCGAACGCATGCAGGAAAACGGCTTCATTACCGCTACGCAGGCCGCAGCCGCGAAAGAACAAAAACTCAAGGTTAGAACCAGTTCCGATACCACCAAGGTGCATGCAGAATATGTGGCCGAGACCGTGCGACAACTGATGTTTACCCAGTATGGCGAAGAAACCTATACCCGAGGCCTGAATGTCCACACCACGCTACGCACGGCAGACCAGGAGGTGGCCTACCGCTCGCTGCGCCGCGGCATCATGGACTACGAACGACGCCAGGTCTACCGTGGGCCGGAAAAATTCGTGGCCCTGCCTGACGATCCGCAGGAACTCGAGGACGCCATCGACGATGCTTTTGAGGATCACCCGGACAATGGCGATGTCATGTCAGCCCTGGTACTCGAAGCCGATGCCAGGCACATCAAGGCGGTGCGCCAGAATGGGGAACCGGTCGACATCAGTGGCGAGGGCCTGAAACCCGCACAATCGGGCTTGTCAGACAAGGCGCCACCCAAAATCAAGATCCGCCGTGGCGCCATCATCCGCGTTACCCGAATGCCTAAAAACAGTTGGGAAATTACGCAATTGCCGGAAGTTGAAGGCGCTTTTGTGGCACTCGACCCACGCGACGGCTCGATCAAGGCCCTGGTGGGAGGCTTCGATTTCGAGAAAAACAAGTTCAACCATGTGACACAGGCCTGGCGTCAACCCGGATCAAGCTTCAAGCCCTTCATTTATTCTGCAGCCTTGGAAAAAGGCTTTACGCCAGCGACCGTTATCAACGACTCACCGCTCTTTTTTGACGCTGGCGTGACCGGTGGTCAGCCCTGGGAGCCGAGAAACTACGACGGCAAGTTCGAAGGCCCCATGACGCTGCGTCAGGGGCTGGCCAAATCCAAGAACATGATCTCGATCCGTATTCTGCAGGCCGTGGGCACGCAGAACGCACAAGACTGGATCACGCGCTTTGGCTTCGATCCGGAAAAACACCCGCCCTACCTGACAATGGCACTCGGTGCGGGTTCGGTCACGCCCATGCAAATGGCTTCTGCCTATTCAGTCTTTGCCAACGGCGGTATGCGCATCAACCCCTGGTTGATCACGAAAGTCACCGAGCAACAGGGCAAACTTCTGGTGGAAACCAAACCACCGGTACTGGATGAATCCATGCGCGTGATCGATGCCCGCAATGCGTTCATGATGGAAAGTCTGCTGCAATCGGTGACCCGCTTCGGTACAGCGGCTTCGGCTCAGGCGACCTTGAAGCGTCCGGACCTGTATGGGAAAACCGGCACCACCAATGACGCGATGGACGCCTGGTTTGCCGGATTTCAACCGACGCTGACTGCCATCACCTGGATTGGCTACGACACACCGCACAAACTTGGCGACCACGAAACGGGCGGTGGCTTGAGCCTGCCAGTCTGGATCCGCTTCATGGAACACGCACTGAAGAACGTCCCGGTCATGGAACCCGATGCGCCCGAAGGCGTGGTCCATACCGGCGGTGAGTGGTTCTTTGACGAGTACGCCAAAGGTGCTGGCATCAGCAGCCTGGGCCTGCACGACAAGCCAGGAACGACCTCAGGCGTGCAGGTACTGCCGCCGGCCGATGAGAAGAAAAAAATTCTCGACCTGTTCAGAAACTGAGCGGGCAAGCGGCCTGTTCGCTGGCAAGGCGCGTCAGACTGGCGAAAAACTCGCCCTGGCCCTTGGTGTCGATCCAGGCCACTCCGTCAAACTTGTAGTGATAGCCGCCTGATTTGGCCGCGAGCCAGACCTCGTGCAACGGCTTTTGTAAATTGATGACGATCTGACTCTGATTGGCAAAGACCAGCGTTACCATGCCGCCCACACGCTGGCTGTCGATGTCGGCAAGGTCCTCGTCATTGATACGATCGCAAGCAGTCTCCACCCTGTGCAGAAGCATTTCCGCGCGGTCTAAAAATTCCGTGTCAGTCATTACAATTTCACCATGTTGCGTTCTCAGCGGATTCTAGTCAGTGCGATTGTCCTTGCCAGCAGTGTGGCAGGTCTTTGCGGCTGCGGCCAACAGGGCCCGCTTTACTTGCCAACCGAGCCAGCCACTCAAGCACAGCCGCCCTCGCCCACCCATACCCGGCCCCCGGCCACTGCCACACAAGCGCCCTCGAAATGAACTTATCCAATCTCCCCGGCCACCCCCATCTTGCCTACCGGGGCAACGAACTTTTTCTGGAAGACGTGGAGTTGAGCGCGTTGGCCAAGCAGCATGGCACACCACTCTATGTCTATTCCAAGGGCGCCATGCTGGCAGCCCTGCAGTCGTACCAGCGCGGGTTTTCCGGAAGGAGCACCCAGATTTGTTACGCAGTCAAAGCCAACTCAAGCTTGAGCGTGATCCAGGTATTTGCGCAGGCCGGTTGTGGTTTTGACATTGTCTCGGGCGGCGAGATCGAGCGCGTGCTGGCGGCCGGTGGACAGGCGGACCGGATTATCTTCTCAGGCGTCGGCAAGACCCGCTCCGAGATGCGCCGCGCGCTTGACGTCGGCATTGGCTGCTTCAATGTTGAGAGCGAAGCGGAACTTGAGGTCCTCAACGAAGTGGCCTCTGCCATGGGCGTACGCGCGCCGGTGAGCATCCGTGTCAACCCGAACGTTGACCCCAAAACGCACCCCTATATTTCAACCGGCCTCAAGAGCAGCAAATTTGGCATCCCGCATGAACAGGTGCTGCCAACTTACCAGCGCGCCGCTGCGCTCAATGGCCTGCGCGTGATCGGCAT
>SESG01001612.1_pt1 | contig 15028 bp, 10 predicted proteins | sample 3171421 | NCBI WGS metagenome assembly SESG01 (sample SAMN10866946, study PRJNA518727) | freshwater metagenome | biome: subpolar coniferous forest; feature: holomictic lake; material: water; isolation source: holomictic Lake 227, 6 m and 8 m depth | place: Canada: near Kenora, Ontario | collected... | reverse complement strand
TTTTGTAAAATGCTCTATCTCATCGGAAGCAACCTCGGCCCCCGGTATCAGGTCGCCTACTACATCGGAAGTATGCGGCAGTTTAAAAATAAGACGACGCTACCTCGGGGAGTGGAAACATAAGAATTATCGCGTTTCCCGCTGTATCAGTCAATCTGCACCCACTTATCGCGGGGATTTCCGCAGACTGGGCATTTTTTTGCTGGCAGTTCGGTGTCGGTGTTCCCGCAGACACTGCAGACGAAGTAGTCGACTTTGGCGTTTTTGCCGAGGTTATCCGAGGCGTCTTTGTACAACTTTACGTGCTCACCCTCGGCTGCATGGGCAAACGTGAAGGAACGCACTGCGGGCTTGGCCTTGGCCGCCCGCGCTTCTTTGAGGAATTCGGGATACATCGTATCCCGCTCGTAGGTTTCGCCTTTTATGGCTGCTTCGAGGTTCTCGCGGGTCGTGCCGACATTCGCCTTTTCGAGCACAATTTCAGGAACCGTTCCGCCGAGTTTTTCGATGGCTTCCTTGTGGGTGTCCCGGTGAATCTGTTCCGAGCGGGATGCGGCGCGGAAGAGCTTGGCAACTTGCGCGAACCCCTCTTCGTTGGCTTTCTTTGCAAAAAGGGCGTAGCGTTCATGCGCGTTCGCCTCCCCCTGGTAGGCAGCGACGAGATTTTTGATGGTTTCCATGGGCTTCGTGGCCCCCTGCGCGTTGACCGCGAGCACCAGACATCCGAGCACAACGATCAAAAGATAGGCTTTCACGTTCTCAAAATCGCAAACTCTAATAACGGTGGCTGTCTGCGATTGGCACTCGGCTTTATCCGTCGTCGCTCCGTTTTGAGTATTTCCACTTGCTACGGGCCGACTCTTCGCGCATTTTCCCGGCGATGCATTCCCTCCGATACCAACTCACGGCGCTGCTTTTGGCGGTGGCCTTTGTATTTGGTGTAGTGCATTGCACCCTCGATTTGGGGTGCTCGGATGAGGCGTCTGCCCCCTCACTGTGTCAGACATGCTGGTGCCATACGTCGGCGGTTTCTGAAACAAAGGCGTTGGTGTTGACGCCTTGCGTGCGCCTCGTTGAGCGCATCATGGAAACCTTCCAACCCAACGGACGGTTGGCGACGGTTTCCATCTTCAATCCTCCCAAGGCTTAGCCGCTTTCGCTGGCTAACCGTCTCCCGCTGTTCGGCGGGAGGTTTCATTCCTGTAATCTTCACACGGAGGAGAATCTGTGTCTCATCGTCATTTATTTGGTATCCCATCATTTCGTATTCTTGCTTTCGTCACGCGCAACGCGCTGGCGATGTCCATCTTGGCTGCCGGTTACGCCCAGGCCGCGGAGTTAACCTTGCCTGAGGCCATTCGTCTGGCTTGGGAGAAAAACCCCGAATTGCGCGCCACAAGCGGCAAAACGGAGGCGGCGGCGGGCCAAGCCGAGCAGGCTGGCCGCTGGTCGAATCCCGAACTTCAACTGAGCGTGGAAGACTGGCCGCTGCGAGGGGCTGGGTGGTCTTCTTCAAAACGCCTTGCAGGTGTCTCGCAAACCCTTCCCTTTCCAGGAAAGAAGAAGTTGGAGCGAGAAATTGGGGCAACGGGGGTTAAACTCTCCCAAGCGGAACTCGCGTTGCGTCGTGTGGAGACCGTGCGCGATGTCAAGGCGGCCTTCTATCAAGTGCTGGCGGCGGAGGGATTGGTAAAAGAGGGAGGTGATCTCGTGAAAACGGCAGAGAACCTCGCTGCCGCCGTGGACAAGCGTGTGGACGCCGGGGCTGCCCCTGAACCAGAAAAACTGAGAATGGCGATTCCCCTTGAAAAGGCACGGATGGATTTGGCCGACTTCCAGCGAAATTTGGTGGTTGCCCGCAAGACGTTGGCCACGCTGTTGGGACGTGCCGATTTGGGAGGTTTGACGGTTACCGGCACCCTGGCCGAGAGCGGCGATTTGGCGTGTCTGGGAAAGCTCCCCGAGGGGCATCCGAGCCGATTGGCAGCGCAGGTGAATGTCACCCGTGCGGAGTTGGCGTTGCGGCGGGCACGCTTGGAAATCTACCCGGACGTGACGGTGGGCATGGGCGCGGGACGGGAAGCGATCACGAACAACTCGATTGGCGAGATTCGCTTTGGCGTGCCGTTGCCGCTCTTTGACACATCGATCGGCAAACGACGGGAGGCGCGCGCCAATCTAGCGGTGGCCGAAGCCGAATCGGCTTCGGTCGACCTGCGTTTGTCGAATGAATGGAGCCTCACCGCAGGGCGCGTGCGCCTGTCTTCCGAACAGGCGCGAGTGTACCGGGAGCGGGTTCTTCCCCAAGCGAACGAAGCATTCCACCGCGTGCAGACGGGGTATGACGAGGGGAAATTCCCCCTCGTGGATGTTCTCGAAACCCGGCGAACCGCCGCCGAAGCGCGGCTTGCCTATCAACAAAAACTTTTGGAACTCAACATTGCCCAAGCGGAACTCGAAGCGCTGGCGGGCCAACTCAAATAACGACAATCAATGAAAATCACGAAATTCAAACAAATGGCCGCCATCCCTTTGGCGGCGGCTCTGTCGCTTCTGTCAGCGTGCTCCCGCGAAAGCGGGCATGAGGGACATGGCCATGAGGCAGAGGGGGCTTCGGGGCACGCTTGCGCCGACGAAGCGAAACCGGGCGAAAAGAAAATCTGCAAGGAACACGATGTGTCGCTCGACGAGTGTGGCATCTGCAACCCGGAGGGGATCGCCAAGCTCAAGCCGGGCGAATCGACCAAACTGCGGCTCGCTTCGCCGGAATCCGCATCCCTTGCTGGCGTTCAGGTCGCTCCCGCTGAGGCCGGAACGGCCAGGGACGCCATCGAGTGCTATGCAGAAAGCGCTTTCGACCAAAACAAGCTGGCCCGCATCGTGGCTCCGGTGAGCGGTATCCTAGAAAGCGTGGAAGCGGACCTTGGCAACAAGGTCGATGAAAAGCAGAGCGTAGCGCGGCTTTGGTCGGCGAGCATTGCGGAGGCGGCGGCCAAAGCGGTTCTGACCCGCCAAACAGTGGAGCGCGAGCGCAATCTGCGAGCCCAGAAAGTGAGCTCGGAAAAGGATTTGCAGGAGGCCGAGGCTGCATCCCAAGCTGCCAACCAGCAGTTGCAAACGCTCGGGTTCACCCCGGAGCAGATTGCCGCGATGGACAACCGCACGCGCGAGTCAGTCTTGCTGCCATTGCGTGCGCCGTTCTCCGGGGAGATTATCGAGCGTTCGGCAGTGCGGGGCGCGATGGTGGAGGCAGGCAGACAGCTCTTCACGGTGGCGGATTGCTCGACAATGTGGGCATTCGCATCCGTCCCGGAGGCGGCACTGGCGCGGGTGCGCGTGGGGCAGGAAGTGGAGTTGCGTGTGGAAGCCGTGCCGGATCGTGTCTTCAAAGGCAAAGTGACCTGGATCGCGGCGGAGGTCGATGACAAGACCCGCATGGCGCGTGTCCGCGTGGAAGTGCCCAATCCCGACCGATTGCTCAAAGCGAACCTGTTCGCAAAGGCGCGCATCCTTTTGCCGGGAAAAGAAAATGCGGTGCTCGTGCCGGACTCCGCCATCCAACGCGTAGAAGGCAACCTGATGGTGTTCGTGCAAAAAGGGGCGGACTTGTTTGACGCACGGGCCGTGCGGCTCGGCGCGCGCTTCGACGGCAAAGTGGAACTGGTCGAGGGGCTCAAAGCCGGTGAACCGGTGGTGGTGACCCACGGTTACCCTCTCAAATCGCAACTTCTTATTTCCCATCTCGGCGCGGGTTGCGCGGATGATTAAATAATATGTTAGAATATCTCATTCGGATTTCCCTCAAGAACCGCCTGCTTGTCTGTGTGCTGGCGCTGGCATTGGCAGCGGTGGGCGGGCGCTCGCTCATGAATCTGCCCGTGGACGCGTTCCCGGACACGACGCCGGTGCAGATTCAGATCAACACGGCCGTGCCTTCGCTCAACCCGGAGGAAGCGGAACGGCAGATCACCATCCCCGTCGAACTCGCCATCAGCGGGCTGCCGGGGCTGCAAAATGTGCGTTCGGTGTCCAAGTTCGGTCTTTCCCAGGTGGTGGCGACCTTCAAGGACAGCACAAGTATTTATCTGGCGCGCCAACTCGTCACCGAGCGGTTGCAGAGCGCTGCGTTGCCGGAAGGCAGCCCGCGTCCGGAGCTTGGCCCCATTTCCACGGGCTTGGGCGAGGTGTTTCATTACATCATCCGCTCGAATGATCCCAAGCGCACGCTTACCAGCCTGCGCGAGTTGAACGACTGGGTCGTTAAACCGCAGTTACGCAAGGTGTCCGGCGTAGCGGAGGTGAACACTTGGGGCGGCTTTGAGAAACAGTTCCATGTCGTAGTGGAGCCCCATCGTTTGGTAAAATATGGGCTAACATTAGATCGTCTCTGCACGGCGTTGCAGGAAAACAACTGCAATGTGGGCGGCGGCCAGGTGGTGCGCAACGGCGAGTCCCTGCTGGTGCATGGCATCGGGCTGCGAACCGGCGTGGAGCAGATCGGCGAGATCGTCATCGAAACGCGCGCTGGCGTGCCGGTGCATGTGCAGGACGTGGCGACGGTGAAGGAGGACCATGAAATCCGGCGCGGCGCAGTGACGGCTGCAGGCAAAGGCGAAGCGGTGCTTGGGCTGGGCTTCATGCTGATGGGAGAGAACAGCGCGGTGGTCACGCGTGGGCTGAAAGCCAAGCTCGCCGAGGTGCGCCCGCTGCTTCCCAAGGATGTGATTTTGGAGACGCTCTACGACCGCACGGAGTTGATCGACAAGGTGATAGAAACCGTGAAGCACAACCTCATGGCCGGGGCGCTGCTGGTCATCGCCATTCTCTTCGCGTTTCTCGGCAATCTGCGAGCCGGGTTGGTCGTTGCAATGGCGATTCCGCTCTCCATGCTTGTGGCAGGCGACCTGATGCTGCAGACAGGCATCGCAGCCAGCTTGTTGAGTTTGGGCGCGGTCGATTTTGGCCTGATCGTGGACGGCTCGGTGGTGATGGTAGAGAACACCATGCGTCGGCTGGCCGAGCGTCAACACCACCTTGGACGGGCTCTCACGCTGATGGAACGCGCCGAGACGCTCTTGCATGCCTCACTGGAAGTGGCGCGCCCGGTGGCGTTTGGCGTGGGCATCATCCTCGTGGTGTTCCTCCCCATACTCGCCCTCGAAGGCGTGGAAGGGAAGATGTTCAAGCCGATGGCGCTCACGATGGTCTACGCGCTGGCCGGTTCGTTGCTGCTGGCTTTGACGCTCACTCCTGTTTTGGCGAGTTTCTTTTTGCCCAAGCAAATGAAAGAGACTGAGCCTTGGGTGGTGCGCCTTGCTCACCGGGCCTACGAACCAGTGCTCGGGCTGGCGCTACGGTTTCGCAAAGCCACCTTGTTGACTGCTTTTGTCATACTGGCAGCCGTGGCGATGCTTGCCACGCGCATGGGGGGCGAGTTTTTGCCGAAGCTCGGGGAACAGGCCATCGTCGGCACAACGGTTCGGCTCGCGGGCATCTCTGTGGATGAAGCGGTGGCTTACAACAACCGCATCGAACAGACCCTGTTGGCGGAGTTTCCCGACGAGATCGCCAACATCTGGACCCGCCTCGGCACGGCGGAAGTGGCAACCGATCCGATGGGCATTGAACTCTCCGATTTCTTTCTGGCTCTCAAAACGCGCGAACAGTGGAAGAAAGCACACACCCAGCTTGAACTGGTGGAAAAAATGCGGAAGGTATTCGGCAAGCTCCCCGGCATGACGGTCGCATTCAGCCAGCCCATCGAGATGCGCATGAACGAATTGATCGCGGGAATTCGCTCGGACATCGGCATCAAAATCTCCGGTGAAAATCTGGAAACACTCAAAGAACTCTCCACCGCCGTGCAAGGCGTGCTCGGGAAAATCCGGGGCGTGGGGGAAATGTCCGGCGAACAGATCACCGGCCAGTTGGTGTTGCAGGTGAAAGTGAACCCGGAGAAAACCGCGCGTTTGGGGATTTCCACGCGCATGGTGCTGGATGCCGTGGAGTCCGTGGGTTCGCGAAAAGTGGGCGAGGTGCGCGAGGGCGAACGCCGCTTCCCGTTGGTGGTGCGCCTGCCCGACAGTCAACGCACCGACCCCGAAGCGCTGGCCAATATGCTCATTCCCACCGAATCCGGCGCAGTGCTGCCGCTGTGCAGCGTCGCGGACATCGTGGAGACGGAAGGCCCGGCGACCATCAACCGCGAATGGGGCCGCCGCCGCATCACCGTGCAATGCAATGTGAAGGATCGCGACGTGGCGAGCTTCGTGGCCGAGGCGCAGAAGAAAATCACCGCCGAGGTGAAGCTGCCGGAGGGTTACAGCATCGAATGGGGCGGGCAGTTTGAGAACATGGAGCACGCCAACGCCAAACTGGCGTTTGTGGTGCCAACGGCGCTCGGGTTGATTTTTGTCCTCCTCTATTTCAGCTTGGGGGGCTTCCGTGATGTGCTCATCGTGGCGAGCGGCATCCCGCTGGGAGCTGTTGGCGGCGTGCTGGCGCTTTGGTTGCGGGGGCTGCCCTTCACCGTTAGCGCCGCGGTCGGCTTCGTGGCCCTGAGCGGCGTGGCCATTCTCAACGGCCTGGTGCTCGTGACGTTCATCAAGCAGCGCATCGACGCGGGAGCGTCCGTGGAAGACGCCGTGCGCGAAGGCTGCCTGGTGCGACTGCGTCCCGTTCTGATGACGGCACTGGTTGCGGCGGCAGGTTTCATTCCGATGGCCGTCAACGTCGGCGTGGGCGGCGAAGTCCAGCGGCCCCTGGCCACGGTCGTCATCGGAGGCATTTTGACCAACACCCTGCTCACGCTGGTCGTTCTCCCGACGCTCTACACCACATTTCGCCGCAGAAAACTGCCGCAGGATGAACTGGATGAGCTTCAAACCTCCGAAACGAAAATCTAAAAACTCACACCTATGTTCAAAGAAACCTTCTGCTTTATCAGCATGCTTTTCGGCCACCACACCTGCCCGGACGAAAAGGTATTACCCGCGAAAGCTACCTCGCAATGCGGCGCGATCATTGCCAATGTCCACGCCGGAAACGAGCGAGGCAAAACGCATGTGATGGGTTCGGTGGAGAAAGGCATGTGTGCCGGGATGGTCAGCACCGCTCGGACGCACATCGACATTACGGCCACGAAAAAGGGCAAAGTCATTCGCAAAGTCGCAACGGGCTTCTCCCCAAGCACAATCCCCGCGAGCCGCCAAGGAGCCTGCGGGCGTTCGACTTTTGCGGTCAACCTGAGTGAACTCCCGCCCGACGCTGAAATCACCGTGGCTGTCCACGATCAGCCCATACGTCTTTGCCCATATTATGCCAAACGATAGCGCAACAGCTTGACGCAATGTAAGGAAAGATGAAAATCCGCCCAGCGGATTCGCAAAAATTACTCATGAACGAAGAAATCGGCGAACAGGAAAAGAAATCGGCGGCCTTGAACTCGGTTGCAGCAGCCTTTTTCCTCACGGGGTTGAAGGTGGTTGTCGGCGCGATGACCGGCAGTTTGGGCATCCTGGCTGAGGCCGCGCACTCCGGTCTGGATTTCGTAGCGGCCATTGTCACTTACATCGCGGTGCGGGCTTCGGGAAAACCGGCCGATCCGCGACATAGTTACGGGCACGGCAAGGCAGAGAACTTCTCCGCTCTCATTGAAACGCTGCTCCTTTTCGTTACCTGCGCGTGGATCACCCGGGAAGCTGTGCATCGGCTGACCGCCGAATCTGTCGCCGTTGACGCCTCCCTCTGGGCCTTCATCATTCTGGGTATCTCGATTGTTGTAGACGTGACCCGCTCCCGGATGCTTTACCGGGTTGCCGCCAAACACCGCAGCCAGGCTCTCGAAGCGGACGCTCTCCATTTCAGCACCGACATCTGGAGTTCGGCAGTGGTGGCCGTGGGTCTGATCGGCGTGAAAATTGCAGAGTGGCACCCGGGGCTGGCCTTCCTGCAAAAAGCTGACGCCGTTGCCGCCTTAATCGTGGCGGGCATCGTTATCGGCATCAGCTCAAAACTGGGGATGGCCGCAATCCACGCGTTGATGGACGGCACGCCCCGCGGAGTCACGGAAAAGATCCAGGCCGCTGTCGAGTCCATCGAGGGCGTATGCGACTGCCACTCCATTCGTGTTCGTCATTCCGGCCCAAACTATTTTGTCGACATGCACGTCTCGATGGAAGGCGAACAGACGTTGAGCGCCGCACACGAAATCACAGATAAGGTCGAATCGCTAGTGCGCAAAACTCTTCCCGGTGCCGCGTGACCGTGCATGCCGAGCCAAAGCATGGGGCCTGCGACACTCGATAATCGTCCTCAGCCTCCAAAAAGTTTTGAGGGTTTTCGGCGGATGCGGTGTCATACTTCATGACAACGCCAATCATCATGAAAACCAATCTTCTCCTGACCCTCGCCGCAGCCTTCGCCTTTGCTGTCCTGCCTGCCATTGCCCAAGCCGACAACGAAGCCAAGCCTGTGCCCACCGCATCGCCGGTGGCCCAGAAATACACCTGTCCGATGCACCCGGAGGTGATCTCCGACAAGCCGGGGAAATGCCCCAAGTGCGGCATGAATCTCGTCCCGGTCAAGGCGTCAACCACGCCCAAGAAGTAGTCCGCTTTATTGCCTCGTGTTGCCCGCCGGTCTGCGGTAACCTGCCAAGGTTAACGGAGGGAACCTTATTATGCGAATGAGACGACTGCTGCTGTTTTTCGCCCTCGCTCTGCTCCCGCTGAGTCCTGCTCTGGCGGGTGCGGAGACGCTCTCCAAAGACGAGGTGCTGCCGATGGCCTTGCGGGACAATCAATCCCTAAAAGCCGCCCGTGCCCGCTGGGAGATGATGAAGCAGCGTGTGCCCCAAGCCAGGGCTTGGGACGACTTGATGGCCGGAGTGGACCTGCAACGCACCGGGACACTCAATCCCGCCAAAGTCTCGGATGTGGAGTGGATGATTTCGCAGACGATCCCCATCTCCGGGAAAAACCTGAGCCGCGAACGTGCCTCGATTGCGGAGGCACTGGCCGCGTTTCAGGAACTCCGGCGAGTGCAACTGGATGTCGTGACACGGGTTCAGGGGGCTTACTTCCGGCTTGCTGGGGCCTACGGGCAACTGGAAATCAACAAGCGGAATCAGGAGTTGCTCAAACAGGTCGCAGAGATCAGCCGCAAGAAATATGAGGTCGGCACGGCAACACAGTCCGACGTGCTGCTGGCGGAAACGGAATTGGCGCGGCTCTCCGAGGGCAAGGCGATGATCGAGCGGGATATTTCCGATCAACAGACGCAACTCAACGTCCTTCGTAATTGCCCCGCCCGCAGCCTGGTGGGAACGCCAGAACCGTTGACCTTCCGGGCGTCGGGTTTAGCGACCCAAAAGGCGGAGGCCTTGGCCTTGCAGTGCCGCCCCGAAGTGCTGATCGGTTGGCGGAAGATTGAGGCCGAAAAGGCCCGCCTCCAACTGGCCCGCCGCCAATGGATTCCCGATCCGGCTTTTCAGATCAAGGCCCGCGAGTTTCCGGGCACGCCGGGCATCAAGGAATACGACACGGGTATCGTTTTCAGCATCCCGTGGACGAATGGCAAAAAATACTCCGCAGGGGTGGCCGAGGCTCAGGAGAGCCTGTCGAGTGCCCAGCATGAATACGAGGCGGCACGCACAGAGGCGGCGGGAATGGTGCGGGACCAACTCAAAAAAATCGAGACCTTCGCAGCGAACTACCGGCTCTTCCATGACCAGATCACGCCTACGGCCAGGATGTCGGTGGAGTCCACACGGGCGGGCTACGAAACGGACAAGAGCAGTTTTTTGGAACTCATCACAGCCCGACGCACCTTGCAGGACATTGAATCCGCCGGGTTGAACCAACTGGTGGAGCACCAGGTCGCCATCGCAGAACTGGAAGCAATCGTGGGCGTTTCGAGCCACATTTCGCAATCAAAGGACACCTCAAAATGAACTCTCTCTTTCGCATCCTCGCCATTCTGCTTGTGGCACTCCTCCCGCTTGGAATCGTGTCGTGCTCCAAGCCAAAGGAATCTCAGTCGGCGACCAAGACGCTCTACACCTGCGGGATGCACCCACAGATTGTCCAGGATCATCCCGGCGACTGCCCCATCTGCGGCATGCACCTGGAACCCATCCGCAAACAGACGGCGAATCCGGCGGCTGCCGGTGAGCGCAAAATCAAGTTCTACAAATCCACCATGATGCCCGGCGAGACCAGCCAGAACCCCGGCAAGGACAGCATGGGGATGGACATGGTGCCCGTTTATGAACAAGAAGTCGGGGTTGTGGATTCCTCCATCATTTCCATTGACCCGGTGACGGTTCAGAACATGGGGATTCGCACAGCGGAAGTCACCCGCGGCCCGTTGCGGAAAATCATCCGCACGGTGGGCGTCGTGGATTACGATGAAACGGCTCTCACGGATGTTACGGTGAAATACAAGGGGTGGATTGAGAAACTCTTCGTGGATTCCACGGGCAAGGAGGTCAAGCAGGGCGAGCCGCTGTTTGAGATTTACTCGCCGGATCTCGTGACCGCCCAAAACGAGTATCTCATTGCGTTGGGGGCGGGCGTTGGTTCCCAAAACCTGAAAGCCAGTGCCCTGCGAAAACTCAAGAACTTCGACGTATCCGCAGACCAGATCGCCACGCTGGAAAAGACACGCGAAATCAAGAAGACCCTGCGGGTCAACGCACCCCGCAGCGGCATCGTGGTGGAAAAGATGGCGGTGCAAGGCCAGATGGTGGATGCCGGGATGAAACTCTACCGCCTTGCGGACCTCTCGCTCGTCTGGGTGCAGTCGCAGATTTATGAGCAAGACCTGCCTTCCGTGAAACTCGGACAGGAGGCGGAAGTCACCTTGACTTACCTGCCGGATCGCAAGTTCGAGGGGCGCGTCACTTACATCTACCCGACGCTCGACGAGAAGACCCGGACGGCCAAGGTTCGCATGGAGTTTCACAACCCCGGACTGTTCCTCAAACCGGGGATGTTTGCGAAGGTCGAGTTGAAGGCGAACCTGGACAAATCCGCTCTGCTGGTGGCCGATTCCGCCGTCCTGCGTAGCGGCGAGAAGAACACAGTGTTTGTGGCGTTGGAGGGGGGCAAGTTTGAGCCTCGCACGGTCGTGATTGGGGCACGTGGCGAAGGCAACACCTATCAGGTTCTCAAAGGTCTCAAAGAAGGGGAGCGGGTGGTCACCTCAGGCCAGTTCATGCTCGACAGCGAAAGCCAACTCAAAGAAGCCATCCAGAAAATGAGGGAGCCTGGCAAGACCCAAGCGGCAACCGAGACGGAGCAACCAGAGGCCGTGATGCCACAACTTGCGCCTGCCGCAAAGCCGGAAGCTGAGCCAACCCGCTACGTCTGCCCGATGCCGGAACACAGCACGATTACTTACGACCATTCCGGGAAGTGCCCCATCTGCGGCATGACGATGATTCCGGCGGAGCCAGAAATTACGGCCCCCGTGCCGTCCCCATCACAAGCCAAGGCCGATGAAGCCAGCGAGGGCTATGTCTGCCCAATGCCGGAGCACCCCGCCGTCTATCCGAAGGCGGGAGACTGCCCCATTTGCGGCATGACCCTGGCACCTAAGAAATCCGTGAAGTCCGCACCGTCCCCATCGCCCGTAATCAAACCGGAGCACCATCACCACTAGGTCTTCCCCCATGCTCCGCTCCATCATTGATTTCTCGCTCAAAAACAAGTTCCTCGTCTTGTTGGCGACGCTGGCGCTCGTCTTTGGCGGCATTTATGCCGTGCGGAACATTCCGCTGGACGCCATTCCCGACCTCTCCGACACGCAGGTCATCATCTACACCGAATGGCCGGGGCAGGCCCCGCAGATCGTGCAGGATCAGGTCACCTATCCCATCGCCACGAAGATGCTCTCCGTGCCGAACGCCAAGGTGGTGCGTGGCTATTCGTTCTACGGCTTCTCGTTTGTCTATGTGATTTTTGCGGATGGCGCCGACCCCTACTGGGCTCGCAGCCGGGTCCTCGAATACCTCAGTTCGCTCTCCTCCCGACTGCCCAAGAACGTCTCCCCCTCGCTCGGCCCCGATGCCACGGGCGTTGGCTGGGCGTTCATGTATTCCATCAACTCGAAGCAGCGTGACCTGGCGGAACTGCGTTCGTTCCAGGACTGGTATCTCAAATACCAACTCAACTCCGTGGAAGGGGTGGCCGAGGTCGCGTCCATCGGCGGCTTCGTCAAACAGTACCAAGTCACCGTCGATCCCAACAAGTTGCGGGCCTACAACATCCCGATCATGGAGGTCAGCAAAGCCATCGAGCGGAGCAACGGCGAGGTGGGCGGGCGCTCCATCGAGATGGCCGAGAAAGAGTTCATCCTGCGGGTGCGTGGTTACATCGAGAAAATCGAAGACCTGCAAAAAGTCGCTGTCGGCGTGGGAGCCAACGGCACGCCCATCCTGCTAGGCGACGTGGCCAACATCCAACTAGGGCCCGACATGCGGCGGGGCATTGCGGAGTTGAATGGCGAGGGCGAGACCGTGGGCGGCATCGTCGTGGTTCGCTACGGGGCCAATGCCCGGCAGGTCATCAACGACGTGAAGGCACGGCTGAATGAGGCCATGAAGGGCTTGCCGCCCGACGTGACCTATACCGTGGCTTACGACCGCACCGCCCTCATTGACCGCGCCGTAAAGACGTTGGAAGAGAAACTCGTGGAGGAGAGCCTTGTCGTCGCACTGGTCTGCATCCTGTTCCTGCTCCACTTCCGCAGTGCGCTGGTGGCGATCATCATCCTGCCCGTAGCCGTGCTGATGTCCTTTATCGTGATGTATAGCCAGGGCCTCAGTTCCAACATCATGTCCCTGGGCGGCATCGCCATCGCCATCGGTGCGATGGTGGATGCGGTCATCATCATGATCGAGAACGCCCACAAGCATATCGAGCATGATGGCGGAAAAAAACCGCACTGGGAGATTATCCGGGACGCCAGCGTGGAGGTGGGGCCGACGCTCTTCTACTCGCTGCTCGTAATCACGATTTCGTTCGTCCCTGTCTTCGCCTTGCAGGCACAGGAGGGCCGCCTCTTCAAGCCGCTCGCCTTTACGAAGACCTACTCGATGGCGGCGGCGGCCCTGCTCTCCATCACGCTCGCGCCGATTTTGATGGGCTACTTTATCCGGGGAAAAATGATTCCTGAGGAGAAGAACCCGATCAACCGGATATTGATCTGGCTCTACCATCCGGTCATTGACTGGGTGATCCGCTTCCGCTGGGCGGTCATTGCGGCTGCGGTGGCGATTGTGGCCTGGGTGTTCTTCCCGTGGAACGCACTGGTCGCAAACCGACTCCCGGAAGGCCCCTTGAAAACGCTGGCGACCACGGTGGGAAAAGCGTTCCCGTTCCAGAATCTCGGCTCCGAGTTCATGCCGCCGCTTTATGAAGGCGACCTGCTCTATATGCCAACCACCTTCCCTGGCATCTCGCCCACCAAGGCGAGGGAGGTGCTCCAACAGACCGACAAAATCATCAAGACCTTCCCCGAAGTGCATCATGTCTTCGGAAAAATCGGACGGGCGGAAACCGCGACAGATCCCGCGCCCTTCGACATGGTGGAGACCACCATCATGCTCAAAGACGAGAAGGAGTGGCCCGTCGTGGACATCAAAGATCCCGATGGCAAGGTCATCGCCCATCGTCGCCGCACACCCGACGAACTGACGAGCGCGATGAACACTGCGATCCAAATCCCCGGCCTCAACAACGCTTGGACGATGCCCATCAAGACCCGCATCGACATGCTCGCCACCGGCATCAAAACGCCCGTGGGCATCAAGGTCGCCGGGCCGAACCTCGTGGAGTTGGAGCGGATCGCCGAGCAGATTGAAACCATCATCCGCAAGGTGCCCGGCACGGCAAGCGTCTTCGCCGAGCGTGTCATGGGCGGCAACTACATCGAGTTCAACATCAACCGCGACCAGATCGCCCGCTACGGGTTGTCCATCGCCGACGTGCAGGAGACCCTCGAAGTCGCCTTGGGCGGCATGCCGCTGACGACCACCGTGGAAGGCTTGGAACGCTACACCGTCAACCTCCGCTACGACCGCGACTACCGGGAGAACCTCGAAGCGTTGAGGGAAATCATCGTGCCCACAATGAGCGGCGCGCAAATCCCGTTGGGGCAACTCGCCACCATCAAGACCGTGCGGGCGCCGATGGGCATCAAGAGCGAGGCGGCGGTCCCCAACGCCTGGATTTACGTGGACGTGAAGGACATCGACATCGGCACCTATGTCCAGATGGCACAGCGGGCGGTGCAGGAGGCGCGTGACAACGGAATGTTGAAGATTCCCAGCGGCTACAACATCTTTTGGAGCGGCCAGTATGAATACATGCTGAGGGCCAAGCAGCGGCTCATGATCGTGATACCGATCACGCTGCTGCTCATCGTCCTTATAATTTACCTCAACACCAAGTCGGCGGTGAAGACCGCCATCGTCCTGCTCGCCGTGCCGTTCTCGCTCGTGGGAGCGTTCTGGATGCTCTACCTGTTCAACTACAACCTGAGCGTGGCGGTCTGGATCGGAATCATCGCCTTGGCGGGCCTCGACGCCGAAACCGGCGTGGTCATGCTGCTCTACCTCGACCTGGCTTATGACGAGTGGAAAAAATCCGGGAAACTCAACTCATTGGTCGATCTGCGGGACGCTATCTATCACGGTGCGGTGAAGCGAGTCCGTCCGAAGGCCATGACCGCCGCCGTCATCATCGCGGGTTTGCTGCCGATCCTTTGGAGCCACGGTGCGGGAGCCGATGTGATGAAGCGTATCGCCACCCCCATGATCGGCGGTGTCGTCACCTCCACCCTCATGGAACTCATCGTCTATCCCGCCATCTTCTACATCTGGCGCTCACGGCGGATCCGTTTGGCTCGGCCTTGAACATCCCGCTATCGAGGTGTAAAGGGCGGTTGAAAAGTGCGGCAGGTGCCGGGCGAAAAGTGTTGCACTTGATGGGGAGTGAAGCGTTTTCTGTGGTATGATCTGCGC
>SESG01011208.1_pt1 | contig 15029 bp, 8 predicted proteins | sample 3171421 | NCBI WGS metagenome assembly SESG01 (sample SAMN10866946, study PRJNA518727) | freshwater metagenome | biome: subpolar coniferous forest; feature: holomictic lake; material: water; isolation source: holomictic Lake 227, 6 m and 8 m depth | place: Canada: near Kenora, Ontario | collected... | reverse complement strand
GCCGGCGCGCGCCATCTCCTCCTCCATGCGGATCGAGCGGACCGGCGCGATGCGGTCGGCGACCAGCACGAACGCCGCCCCCGCGCTCGAGGCCTCGGCGAGCAGTTCCCCCGCCCCGCGCTGCCGGAGCCGCTCCAGACCGGTCACGGCCGCCCAGCGCCCGTAGGCCGGGGCAAAGCGCGCGACCGCCCCCTCCTCGCAGCCCAGCCCCCCCTGCACCGCCACGCCCGCGCGGCGCAGCGCCCGGAGCGTGACGAGGTGGGCGCAGCCGACGCAGCCGGGATCGTCCGCGGGTCTCACTCGTCAGAGCACCATGGTGTCGAGGAGCGCGAAGGCGATCTGCGGCATGTCGGAGGGGCCGGAGACCTGGAGCAGCCCCTGGTAGCTGTTGAACATGCCCACGCCCATCTGCGTGAGGTCCACCGGGCCGCTCGGGAGCATCCCGCTGATCTTGTCCGGCAGGAGCTTCAGCTTCACCGGCCTCCCTCCCCAGTAGCCCTCGATCAGGATGGCGCCGGCGTCGTCCATCGTGATGGTGAGGTTGGTGGCCCCGCCGCTGACCTTCCCGGTCTCGGCCTGGAGGGTCACCTCGGCGCCGCGCAGCTTCCCGGTCCAGGCCCCGCCCGACCCGCGCGAGAGGGACGTGGTGGGCCCCTTCATGCGCCAGTCGTCGTAGGTGGCCCGGCGCGCGGAGGCGATGCCGTTCAGGTCCTTCCACATCACCTCGCCCCGCGTGCCGGTATCGCCCGGCGCCGACGTCGGCGGGGTCATCGGAACCGGCGTGGGCGGGGGTTTCACGATCGTCGCGCAGCCGAGCAGCGACGAGACGACGGCGACGAGGAGGGGGCGGTGCATGGCGCGATTGTAGGCCACAATGGAGAAGAGGCCCCGCAGGGCCTCTTCTGTTCCTTCTCATCTGGCTGGCGCCCTCGGGTGGACGCCTGTCCGGCTCACGCCGGTGGGGACTGCGAGTCGGTCGTCTTGTGACGGTTCCGCTATCTCGTCCTCCTGTCTTCTACAGCTTCCAGGAGAATGATGTGCCTTCCCCCGGGCCGATGCAAGCCACCCCCCTCCGATGACCGTTTTGGGGCTGTCCCTTGACTGGGGGACCCCAATTCTGATTAACCCTTAGACATCACTCCTACAGGGGACCACATGCACCTACATTTCCGCCGACAGCTGTCACGCGCGATGTTGACCGTCGCAGTCATCATCATCGCTCCCAGCCTGGCCCGCGCGCAGATCGCCGGCGAGAGCGTGAACATGGTGACCGGCACGGAGTGGCCCGGCGGGGACCCCTACCTCCAGCGGCAGAACGAACCGTCCATCGCGGTCTCCTCGGCCAACCCGGAGCACCTGCTCGCCGGCGCGAACGACTACCGCACGGTGGACATCGCCAAGGCCCCCGCCGACAAGATGGCCGGCGACGCATGGGCGGGGATCTTCAAGTCGCTCGACGGCGGCAAGACCTGGAAGAGCTACCTCATGCCGGGGTACCCCCAGGACCCGGCCCGATACGACGCGGCGGGCAACAAGCTCCCGATCACCTCCCTCAAGGCGCCGCCGCTCATGTGGTGCGGCGCTCCCACGGCGGCGGTGACCGACCCCCTCACCGGCGCGCTGACGGCGCCCGCCACCGACGGGACGTGCACCTCGGCGGCCGACCCGGTGGTCCGCGCGGGCGCGGACGGGATGATGTACTTCGGCGGCATCGCCTTCCAGCGCTTCACCAACTACGGAAAGGTCTACCTCACCCGCTTCATCGACCTGAACAACAAGGAGAACGGGAACGCCGTCCAGGGCAGCGACCCCATCCGCGTCGTGGACCAGAAGGTGGTCTCCGTGGGCGGGCCGAGCGACTTCGTGGACAAGCCCTGGGTCGCGGTGGACGTGCCGCGGTCCTGGAACTCCACCTGCAACATCACCGTCACCAACCCGGATGGCACCCAGGCGAAGCGCAGCTTCCCCGGCCACACCGTCTACGTGGCCTGGCTGCGCCTCTACAACAACGAGACCCAGAGTGACGTGATGGTGCGCCACTCCGACGACTGCGGCGCCACCTGGAGCGCGCCGGTCAAGGTGAACGACGCCACCAGCCTCGCCAACGAGGGACCGTCCATCGCCATCGACCCGGCCAAGGGGCACGTGTACGTGACCTGGCGGCGCGTCGCCTCGGCCGGCCAGACCAACGCCATCCAGCTCGCCCGCTCCTTCAGCCACGGCGCCCGGTTCACGAAGCCCCGCGACGTGGCCACCGTGACCCCCTTCGACCAGCAGACCACCGGGACCGGATTCCGCGTCACCCTCTTCCCCAGCTCGGCCATCTCCGTGGACTCCACCGGCGCCCGGCGCCTGCACGTCGCCTGGGCGGAGCGGACCGATCCGGCGACGCTGGACGCGCGGGTGGTGGTGGCGACGAAGCTCCTCTCGCCGCCTCCGCCCACCGAGAAGGAGTCGGACGAGAACGACCTGACCTGCCAGAAGCTGGGCCGGCCGACGGCCGTCGACGGAAAGCCCATCACCGTGGACGCCACGCCCATCCCCGGCCGCGGCTCGGAGACCTTCATCCGCGGCCACCAGTTCATGCCCTCGATCACCTTCTCGCAGGGCAGGTTGATGATGGTCTACTACGACACGCGGCTCGACCACACGCGCGCCTACTATCGCCCCTACGACCCGTTCCTCCCCGACGGCACGGGCAGCTTCTACGACCTGGTCCGCGGCCCGCTGGGCGCGCCGACGGCCGACGCGAACAACGTCCCGGCGAGCGCCGACACCCAGCTCGACGCCTGGTCGGACGTCTTCAACCTCTTCGTGGACGACGGGAACCTGCGCCAGGTCCGGCACACCGTGGACGTGCGCCTGGCCTCCGCGCTGCCGTCCGACGCACCCGCCTTCTCCGCCCTCCCCCTCTCCAAGTTCCCCTTCGGCACCCGCGGGGACGAGGCGCTCTGGCTCGACGGGAGCGGAAACCTGAACGTCCCCGGCTTCGGCCCCGACCTCCAGATCGTGCAGGGCGGCAAGGTGGAGCTCCTCCAGCAACTCAAGGTGAACCCGCCCAACCTCCCCATGTTCAAGGGCGGCTCCAGGCCCTTCCTGGGCGACTACATCGACGTCCAGGGCCCCGCCTTCGTGAGGAAGAACGGCAAGTGGGCCTTCAACACCGACGCCACCCCCTCCCCGGTCTTCCACGCGGTGTGGACGAGCAACGAGGACGTGCGCGCCCCTCCCGACGGACGCTGGGACATCTACGCTCCCATCAACGTGCAGGGGACGAGCCGGGTGGACCCGACCCAGCAGGTGGTGGCCTGCACGCCGCAGACGGCCGCCTACGCAGCCTCCCGCAACCAGAACATCTACACGAGCCGCATCACCGACGGGCTCGTGGTCTCGACCCCGCAGAACACGAAGCCGCTCAGCTCCACCTACGTGCGCTCCTTCGTCATCGCGGCGACCAACGCGACCGACCGGAAGAAGACCGTCGCCTTCACCTTCACGGTGCCGTCCGGCACGACCGCGTCCTTCAAGGCGGCGTCCGATACGCGGCTCGCCACGCTGGCCACGGTGACGGCCGACATCGCCCCGCACTCCACCGTGTCCCGCACCCTCTTCGCCAAGTCGGGCACCGCGACCGCAACCATCACCGCGACGGTGACCGAGGTGGTGGCGGCCGGATCCCCCGCCGGCGCCTCCGGCTTCGTCCTCCTCAACCCTCCGGGCACGACGCCCGGCCTCGTCGCGCCGGACGGCTCGGGCGCGATCAGCGGCGCCGAGACCTACGCGGCGATCCAGGTGGCCGCGAACCTCTCCAACGCCAACCTGTCCAACGCCAATCTTTCGAACGCGAACCTCTCCAACGCCAACCTGTCCAACGCCAATCTCTCCAACGCGAACCTGAGCAACGCGAACCTCTCCAACGCCAACCTCTCCAACGCGGCGCTGGCGAACCTCTCCAACGCGAACTTGAGCAACGCCAACCTGTCGAACGCCAACCTCTCCAACGCGAACCTGTCCAACGCCAATCTCTCGAACGCGAACCTCTCCAACGCCAACCTGTCGAACGCGAACCTCTCCAACGCGGCCATCTCCGACCTGAACTACGAGTACCAGAACACCGGGAACACGAGCACGTCCTACTCGATCCGGGTCGTGGGCACGAAGCCGAACCCCGGTGAGGTGATCCAGCTCATCGTGGCGAAGACCTACACGACGCCCACCGCGGTCGGCTGCGACCTCAAGGAGGAGGCGCACAACCACATCCTCACCTCCATCCCGGACGTGAGCAGCGTCATCGTGCCCGCCACCGACAAGGTGGACCCGGCGTTGAACCAGGGGTCGCAGGAGTACGCGACGCTGGTGCTCGCTCCCGGCGAGAAGGCCCAGATCACGCTCCGCGGCAACGTCACGCTGCCCCGCATGGCGGCCATCGGCTCCACGCTGACCCCCGCACCCGTCCCGCAGCAGACGCCGCCCGGCGGATCGAGCGGCAGCGCGACGTACGCCCAGTTCACGCCGAAGGCCTCGACCAGCACGTCGCTCGGATACGACGCCACGCTCGGCACCTTCACCGCCACCGTGACGAGCGGCCCCACCGGCTCGAGTGGTCCTCTCCCGGTCACCACCGGATCGGTGAGCTTCGTCACGGCCGACAACGTCTTCCTCGCGACGGTGCCGCTCGACTTCGACGGGCTCGCCACCTTCGCGCCCTCGACGCTCTCCACCGGCGGGGCCATCACGGCCTACTACAGCGGCGCCAACGCCTACCTGCCCAGCCAGGGCAGCGCCACGAGCAGCGCCACCACCGTGACCGTCAACCCGACCACCGCGACGCTCGTCCCGAGCGGCACCACGAGCTTCATCGCCACGGTCGCGAACGCTCCCAACACCACCGTCACCTGGACGGTCACCGAGCCGGGCGGCGGAACCTTCACGCTGGACGGGAGCAACTACGCCGCCTACACGGCGCCGTCCACGCCCGGCACCTACCACCTCGTGGCCCGGTCGGCCTTCGATCCGTCGAGGACGGCCACGGCGACGATCACGGTCAGCGTGCCGCCGCCCGTGCCCACCGTGGCCACCCGCACGCGGCTCAACATCCTGAGCTACGTCCCGCCTGCGACGGCCGGCGGCCCCACCACCATGAACTTCCAGGCTTCCGTGCTGCCCGCCTCGTCGCCCACGACGATGGGCGGCAACGTGATCTTCACGGTCGGTGGCGTGGATCAGGCTCCGGTCGCGGTGGCGGGCGCTTCGGCGGCCTTCTCGGTCGCCTCAACCTCGCTCCCCGTGATCTCGGCGCGATACGCCGGCGACGGGACCTACCAGCCGAGCGCCTCCCTCCCCTTCGCGACGAGGACGACCTACGTCCCGGATTCGGTGGACACGGCCTGCTCCGACGGAGCGGCGGCCATCGCTTGCCCGGTGACGGCAACCGACCCGGCCTACGGCCAGGACGGTTCGTGGACCGTCAACGTCCCCACCTTCGCCATGTCGACGTCCGGCCTGTCGGCCATCGACTCGGTGACCGGCCTCACCTGGACGCCGGTGGACACGAGCAATGCGCCCCGTACCTACGCCCAGGCGGCGGCCTACTGCGCCTCCTTCGCCCAGCAGAACTACGACGGGCTGACCGACTGGCGGCTCCCCTCGGCTCGGGAGGCGCTGTCCATCGCCAACACGGGACGCGTCCTCTCGGCAGTGGGGCCGAGCAGCTTCTTCGTCGCCATCCAGAACGGCGGCATCTGGACGTCGGACGCCTATCAGCCGAACTCCGCCCTCAACTGGGTCCTGGTCCTCAACTACCCGATCCTGATGCCTTCCTCGGCCAGCGGTTCCACCTGGCCGGGAACGACCTGCGTCTCCTCGGGCGCAACGGCCGCCCTCCCCACCACGGGAGGGTCCTTCCTCGTGAACGTGCCCTCGAGACCCGGCACCGTCTCGGACATCGGGACCGGCCTGGTGTGGCAGACGAGCTCCGCCGTCGGCAACGCGGGCCAGACCACGTTCACCTGGCTGGAAGCGCTCGCCTACTGCAACTCGCTCAACAACGCCCCGAGCCTGGGAGGGATCGCCAGCTGGCGACTGCCCAGCCTGAAGGAGCTCGGGAGCATCGTGGACATCACGACCTCGAACCCGGCCATCGACCGGTCGGTGTTCCCCGACACGGTATCCACCTGGTACTGGTCGTCCTCCCCCTTCTTCAACTTCCGGAACATGGCCTACACGGTCAGCTTCGCGAACGGGAGCGCGTCCATCAACAGCCCCGAGGTCCTCATGACCACGAGCCACCCCGTTCGTTGCGTGGCAGCTGGGATTCCGACCAACCTCAACTACGCGGTCGGTGGGTAACGACTTTCGGAGGGGGGGAGGCGGCCCGGGGACCCCGTTCTCCGGGCCGCCGAGAGGAGAGGGGGCTCGGGTTGGCGAACGGAGGGGATTCCGCGCGGGGCGATGCCGCCGAGGGGCGCTCTGCGCTCTTCGAGCAGCTCGTGCACGCCGTCGGGCCGGGGGGCTCGGAGGACGAGCGAACCCGCGTCATCTCGGAGGTCGCCGCCTCCATCTCGGCCTCGGCCGGCGCCGAAGGGCGCTCTCTCCTCCTCCAGCAGTTCGCCCGCCCCGGTGCGCCAGGCGACGATGCGCAAGCCCAGGCGACCCGCCTCGCGGCCACGCTCCTCACCATGGCCGCGCCGGGTGCCGACGGCCGGTCGGCCCTCCTCGAGCAACTCGTCGGACCGGGCCGGACGGGCGGCGACCCGGACGACGGAGCCCAGCCCACGGTCGCCAACCTGCTCGCGAGCCTCCTCGCCGCGCCGGAGGGGCGCTCGGCGCTCCTGCAGCAGCTCGCCCGCGCGGGTGGCCCGGCTCCGGCCGCATCGCCATCGAAGGCGGGGCCCGATTCGACCCTGAAGGCGCTCACCCCGGGCATGGTGGTCGGCCGCTTCGAGATGGTGAAGGAGATCGGGAGCGGCGGCTTCGGCGTGGTCTTCGAGGCCCGCGACAAGGAGCTGGGCCGGTCGGTGGCCTTCAAGGCGGTCCGGCCGGGCGTGCGGACCCGCCAGCTCGACACCATGCTGCTCCAGGAGGCCGCGTCGGCGGCGCGCCTCCAGCACGAGAACATCGTCTCCATCTTCGACTACGGACAGGGCGAGGCCGGCCCCTACCTGGTCCTCGAGCTCCTCCGGGGCGAGACGCTCGGCGCCCGGCTCGGCCGCGGACCGCTCCCGCCGCTCGAGGCGGTGCACGTGGGGCTGCAGGTCTCCCGCGCGCTGGCCCACGCCCACGGCGCCGGGCTCCTGCACCGGGACCTCAAGCCCGGCAACGTCTTCCTCACCCAGTCGGGCGGCGTGAAGGTGATGGACCTGGGGCTCGCCCACTTCTTCGGCCAGCCCACCGGCCTCTCGGGCACGCCGGCCTACATGGCCCCCGAGCAGTGGAAGGGGGAGGCGCAGGACGGGCGCACCGACGTCTTCGCCCTCGGCGTCACCCTCTTCGAGGTGCTCGCGGGGCGGCGCCCCTACGAGGTCCGCAGCGACCGGAGCACGGTGCTCGACCCCGGTCCGGAACCGAAGCTCGACCACGCCCACGTCCCCCCGCGCCTGCGGAAGCTCGTCGAGCGCTGCATCGCCAAGGATCCGGCGAAGCGGCCCGCCAGCGCACGTGCGGTGCACGAGGAGCTCCTGGTCGTGGAGCGGGAGCTCGCGACCGGCCAGGTGCGCAAGGGGCAGCTCTCCATGGTGGTCGTGCTGGGCGGGATCCTCACCGCCCTCGGCATCGCCGGCGGCGCCGCCTGGAAGCTCTGGCCGCGCACCATCGCCCAGGGGGCGCCCCGCTCGGTGCTGGTGGCCGACTTCGAGAACCGGACCGGCGAGGACGTCTTCGACGGCACCCTGGAACCGGCCATCGGGATCGCGCTGGAGGGCGCGCCCTTCATCACCACCTTCCGGCGCTCGAACGCGCTCCAGACCGCCAACCGGCTCAAGCTGGAGGGGGCGGGGCTCGGGGAGGCGCGCGCACGACTCATCGCGCAGCGGGAGGGCATCCACGTGGTGGTGGCCGGCTCGGCGGAGAAGGCCGGCTCCGGCTACAGGGTGAGCGCCCGCGCCATCGACGGTTTCACCGGCAGTTCCATCGCCGAGAAGACGCTCGCGGTGGACGGCAAGGACGGCGTCCTGGGGGCCGCCACCAAGCTCGCCGTCCACGTGCGAACGGCGCTCGGCGACACCAAGCCGGAGGCGGTGCAGCTGAAGGAGGCCGAGACCTACAGCGCCGCCTCGCTGGAGGCCGCCCACGCCTACGCACTCGGCATGAAGTCGGCCGGCGAGGGGCAGGCCGCCGAGGCGAAGAAGCACTACCAGGAGGCGCTGCGGCTCGACCCGGCCATGGGGCGCGCCCAGAGCGGGCTGGCGGTGCTCGAGTACAACGGCGGCCACGCCACCGAGGCCGACCGGTGGTTCCAGGCCGCCATGTCCAACCTGGGCCGGATGAGCGAGCGGGAGAAGCTGCGCACCCGCGGCATCTACTACGGGTTCAAGCGGGACGCCGACGCCGCCATCGCCGCCAACGAGACGCTCGTGAAGGAGTTCCCCGCCGACAACGCCGCCTGGGCCAACCTGGCGGTGGCCTACCAGCTGAAGCGCGACTTCCCGAAGGCGGTCACCGCCGGACGGCGCGCCATCGAGGTCTACCCCCGCAACGTCCCCCAGACGAACAACGTCGGGCTCTTCGAGATGTACGCCGGCAACGCCGAGGAGGCGATCCGGGTGCAGCAGCGGGCGCTCGAGGGGAACCCCCGCCACGTGAACTCCCTCGTCGGCCTGGCGCTGGCGCAGTTCCTGGCCGGGAAGCGGGACGACGCGGTGGCCACCTGGGGTCGGCTGCAGGCGGTGGACGCCTCCGCCGCCGCCGAGGGGCTGGCCGACCTGGCAGCCCACGACGGGCGCCTCTCCGAGGCCCGGGCCGGGCTGGAGAAGGCGGTGGAGGCCGATCTCGCCGCCGGCGACGCCGACGCGGCGGCCCGCAAGCTCACCGCGCTCGCCAGCCTCCACGCCCTGACCGGGCAGCCGAAGAAGGCGGTGGCCGCGGCGGAGCAGGCGCTGCAGCGGAGCAAGCAGGACCACGTGCTCTTCGCTGCGGGGCGCGTGCTCGCCGAGACCGGGGACGCGAAGCGATCGCTCGCGCTGGCCGACGAGCTCGACGGGCGTGCGGCGGCCGAGTCGCGCATGTACGCGGAACTGGTGCGGGCGGGGGTGGCCTCGAAGCGGGGCGCGACGGCCGAGGCGGTGACCCATTCCCGCAACGCGGTGAAGCAGGTCGATTCCTGGCTGGCCCGCCTGGCGCTGGCGCGGGCCCAGGTCGAGGCGGGCTCCTGGCCGGAGGCGCTCGACGAGCTCGACCGGCTGGAGAAGCGGCGGGGCGAGGCCACCGACGTGTACCTCGAGATCGCGCCCTCGGTCCGGTTCCTGCCCGCGGTCCCCTACCTCACCGCACGCGCCCGCGACGGGATGAAGGACCCCCGCGCCGTCGAGGCCTACCGGGCTTTCCTGGCGGTGAAGCAGGGGGACGAGGACCCGCTGGTGGCCGCCGCCCGGAAGCGGCTGGCCACTCCCTAGCTCTGGGCGTGCTTCCCGCGCGCCTCGTGCCGGTGGTCCCAGGGGCGGAGCACCGCGAGTGCGACGACGCCGGTGGCCACCGAGAGGATGCCCGCCGTCCAGCGCAGGACCGGCTCCTGGATGTGGGGCAGCTCGATGACGAAGAACTTCACGAGCTCGGCCGCGTAGGCCACCACGATGAAGACCTCGATCCAGACGAGGGCCATGTGGATGCGGTGGCTCGACTCCTGCGACTCGGCCGACTGCTTCGCGATGTCCCGCTGGGCCTCGGCGATCTCCACCTGCTGCTTCGCCGAGAGCTGCGCCTCCAGGTCGCCGAGCGCGCTGCGGACCTGCTCCAGGTTGCGGTCGAGGTCCACCGCCTCCTGGCACATCCGGTAGTAGCGGTGGAGCGAGTAGCGGACGCTCACCTCGGGGAGCACGCCGGCCAGCGCGAAGGCGAGCACGTCGGAGCGAAGCTGCGAGACGGCGGCGCGCTTCACGTCCTCCCGGACCACCATGTCGGTGGCCTCCTCGGCCGCCTTCTTGATGGCGCAGCGCTGCAGCAGCGCCGTGAGGTAGGGCACGAAGTAGCGGTCGCGCGCCTCGGCGACGGTCTCGTCCCCGGCGCCGTGCCCCTCGCGGGTGGTGAGCAGGTGGCCGGCGCCCTGGAGGCTGGCCGCGGCACGGTGGTTCCAGGCGGTGTAGAGGTTGGGGACGCCGGGCTCGGGGTGGGAGGCGGACGGGCGGAACGTGGGGTCCACCTGGGCGAGCGCCGCCAGGTAGGGACCGGTCCAGGCGCGGTTCGCCTCGTCCCCCACCTCCGCGTGGTGCGGAAGCCCCACCACCGTGTAGACGCAGAGCGATTCCTGGATGGGCGCGATGGAGAGCCCGCGCAGCGGCTCGGCCAGCGCGGCGATGAGCTCCGCCAGCGAGAAGCGGGCGCCGGGCTTCCCCAGCCGCTCCCCGAGGGGGGTCGTCGAGGAGTGGTGCTCCTCCGGCGAGGCGGGAGGCGCCGCGGGGTCGGCGCCGGGCACGGAGAGCCAGGGCGCGCGCTCCCCGGGGCGGGTGAGGATCGAGAGGTGGCGGTTCACCTCGAGGATCCGGCCGAGGTCGAGGTCCTGCCCCAGCTCGAAGGTGAAGGAGAGGACGCCCGCGCCGTGCGCGGTGAGGAAGATCTCGACCCCCGGCGTGGGCGCGAGCCCCACACGGGCGGTTCGACCGCCGGGCAGTTCCACTTCGAGTGAACCCATCCAGCGCCGGATCCGCTCCCCCGAGGCGTGCAGGTACTCCCCCTCCACCTTCCCCTTTTCACCGTGGGAGAAGAGGAAGCGATCGAGCTGCCCGGTCATCTCCAGCCGGTAGCGGTAGAGCTTGCGGGGCGGCTCGCGCACCCAGAGCCCACGGGCCAGCCCGGTGGAGGCGCTCGCCAGGGCCTCGGCCGCCCGGTCGGCGGCGCGCCGCTCGAAGAGGAACGGAAGGAGAAGGCGCGTCTGCGCGGTCACGGCGCGAGGCAGCGGCTCTGCGGCCGCCGTCGATGCGGATGCGTTCATGGAGTCCCCCCGGAGGAGCAGGTATGTTAACGGGAGGAGGGCTCGCTGACATCGCCGCTCGCACCATCGCCGCCCGACGGCGCCCCCGCCGCTGCGTGGCTCTCGGCCACGGCATCCCCCCCCCGACGGGTGGGGCGCGCCGACGACCGGACCACCGCCGACGACGCCCTGCGCCGCATCCGGGCGGGGGAGTCGCTCCTCTACGGCGGCGACTTCCGCAACGCCCGCCAGCTCCTCGCCGCGCTGGGGCGAAGGCTCACCCCCCGCCCCTCCCCCGGCACGCAGCCGGCCGAGGCCTTCCGGAAGGAGCGCCACCGGAGGCGCGAGGCCCACCTGCTCCTCCAGCGGCTCCTCGTCCCGGTGGAGGCGGGCTGGCGCATTCCCCTCGCCCGCGCCCCCGACGTGGCCGAGGCGCTCACCGAGGCGCTCGGTCCGCCGCCCGAGGGAGGCGGGCTCCTGCCGCTGCGGGAGGTCCTGGGCGCGGTGGGGGCGCACGAGTGGCGGCGGCGCGGCGTCCCGGTGCCGTCGCTCGGGGCGCCGGTCCACCCGCACCACGGAGTCTTCGCCCCGATCCGGGGGGAGTACGCGGAGATCGTCGGGGTGGCGCTTTCGGAGCGGGACCTCGCCGGACGGCTGGTCTTCGACGTCGGGACCGGGACCGGCGTGCTCGCCTTCCTGGCGGCGCGCCGCGGCGCCCGGGTGGTGGCGACCGACGCGGAGCCCCGCGCGGTGGCCTGCGCGCGGGAGAACGCCGGGCGGCTCGGCCTCGAGGGGCAGGTCGAGGTGCGGGAGCAGGACCTCTTCCCCGACGGGCGCGCCGACCTCGTCCTCTGCAACCCTCCGTGGATCCCCGCCGACGCGCACACCCCGCTCGAACGGGCCGTCTACGATCCCGGCGGCCGCTTCCTCACCCGCTTCCTGGCCGGGCTGGCGGAGCACCTCCTGCCCGGAGGCGAGGGGTGGCTCGTCCTCTCCGACCTGGCCGAGCGGCTCGGGCTGCGGCAACCCGGCGAGCTCGAGGCGGCCTTCGCCGCCGCCGGACTGGTCCGGGCCTGGTCGCGATCGGCGCCAGCCGTCCACCCCCGCACGGCCGACGAGGAGGACCCGCTCCACGCCGCCCGCAAGGGGGAGATCACGACGCTTCACGCACTCCGACCTCGCCAGGACGTGTGATACGGATCCCGCATGGGTCACCTCGGAAAGCTGAAGGACGAGTACCGCGAGCTCCTCGGCCGGCTCGACCGGGGAACGGTGGCGCTCCCGGAGCCCGAGGACCCGGCCGCCTGGCAGGGCTGGCGGGAGATCCTGGAGATCCTCTACACGCCCGAGGAGGCGGCGCTGGCGGCGCGGCTCCCCTGGCGCCCCACCTCGCTCGAGAAGCTCTCCCGGCGCCTGGGAATCCCGGTCGCCGAGCTCGGCCCCCGGCTCGACGTCATGTGCGACAAGGGCGTGGTGATGGACCTCGTCCACCCGCGCACCGGCAAGGCCTCGTACCTCCTCTCGCCGCCGGTGGTGGGCTTCTTCGAGTACTCGCTCATGCGGGCGAAGGACACCATCCCGAAGAAGCGCATGGCGGAGGCGCTGCGAGCATACACTCACGGTGACGCAGCCTTCGCCCGCGAGGCCCTGGGGCGCGACACCGTGATCGGGCGCGCGCTGGTCCACGAGACCGGCCTCTCCGACGACCCGCTCCCCGACGTGCTCGACTGGGAGCGCGCCACCCACGTGGTGGGCGAGGCCCGCGCCTGGGCCGTCTCCCTCTGCTACTGCCGCCACAAGCAGGAGCACCTCGGCGAGGCCTGCGACGCCCCCATGGACGTCTGCCTGACCCTGAACGGCGGCGCCGACTTCGTCACCCGGCGCGGGTTCGGCCGGGCGGTGGAGCGGGCCGAGGCGCTCGACATCCTGCAGGCCTCCCGGGAGAAGGGGCTCGTCCAGATCGCCGACAACGTGCAGGACCGCCCCACCTTCGTCTGCAACTGCTGCGGCTGCTGCTGCGAGCAGCTCCAGGCGGCCAACCGCTGGGGGCTGCGATCGGTGAACGGGAGCGGCTTCGCGCCCCGGTCCGACGAGGAGCGATGCACCGGCTGCTCCCGCTGCGCCCGGGCCTGCCCGGTGGCCGCGGTGGAGATGGCGCCGGCGCGCCGGACCGCCGAGCGGAAGAACGCGCTCGCGCCCCGCTTCGACCTCGAGACCTGCATCGGCTGCGGCGTCTGCTCCACCGCCTGCCACAAGGGCGCACTCCGGATGGAGCGGGGCGGAGAGCGGCGCCCGGTCCCCGCGAACCCGGTGGAGAAGGCGGTGCGCCAGGCGCTCGAGCGCAACCGGCTCGCCGACCTGCTCTTCGACGGCGGGGAGGGGCTGGGAACCCGCTTCCTCCGCCAGGCCATGCGGGCCATCACGTCCTTGCCCCCGGCGCGGCAACTGCTCGCGACCGAACAGGTACGGTCCCGCTTCGTCCGGGCCGCGACCTCGGGATTCCGCGAACCCCGCTGAAGCGGAACGATCGGAAGGAGACCATGCCGTCGGAGATCGAGATAGATACCGAGAAGCTCCACGAGTCGATCCGGGAGGAGATCGAGCGGGACGGCGCCCCGTTCCTCCGCAAGATCGCGCTGTCCACCGCGCTCCTCGCCGTGCTGGCCGCCGTGGCGGCGCTCCGGGCCGGCGCCACCGTGAACCACGCGCTTCTCCTGCGGGCCGACGCGACCCGGCTCCAGTCCCTCGCCTCGGACCAGTGGGCCTACTACCAGGCCAAGGGGGTGAAGGCGGCGGTCCAGGAGTCCATCCGCTCGACCTGGCTCGCCGCCGGGAAGGAGCCCCCGCCGGAGGTGGACGTGACGGTCGATCGCTACCTGGCGCAGCAGGAGGTGATCCGGGAGAAGGCGGTCGAGCTGGAGAAGGAGCGGGACGCGAAGGTGAAGGAGTCGGAGCAGTTCCTCCACGGCCACCACGGATTCGCCCACTCCGTGGCCCTCTTCCAGGTGGCCATCGCGCTCGGAGCGGTGGCTGCGCTCACCCGGAGCCGGTTCGTGTGGGGCGGATCGCTGGTGGTCGGCCTGGGGGGCGCCGCGCTCCTCGTCTGGGCGCTGCTGTAGAAGCAGGGAGTGAAGGCGCGCCAGTCGGGCCCCTGGTAGTGGCTGTCGGCGTTCCGTTCCGGGCGCCAGGCGTCCGGGCTGCACCGTCCGTACGAGCAGCCGAGGAGCGTCTGCGGCGCGATCCGCTCCGGCGCCACGCCGGATCCCCGTCGTCTGCGTCCTGCCCCGCCTGGCGGGCGACGGCCGACGTGAATCGGGCTCCAAAGCCCCAGTTGAAGACGAACGAGGTGAAGTCGCTGCAGTCCACGCCACGGCTGAACCTGCCGCCGAATCCATTCCCCTTCTCGTGGCGCCAGCCTCGGCCGTCTCGGCGCCGGTGCCGGAGTGCTTCCAGCGGATGGGACGGCCGTCCGGCGCGGGGGCGAAGCTGCAGACCGCCGGGCGGGAGGCGTCGTTGGGCGCGGGCCAGCCGACGCCGGCCGGGTGGAGCGGCGCCCAGGTGACGAGGAGGAGGTGGCAGTAGTTGGGCTTCCGCGCCACCCAGTAGTCGGCGGCGGCGACGGCGCGCCGTTCGGCCCAGCCCGGCGTGGCGATGCAGGCGGAGAGGCCGTCGGGGTGGGCGACCGTCCGCACCCAGGGGCCCCAGGTATCGCGGGGGGAGTTCCGGTAGCGCTCGGCCAGCTCCTGCCCCCTCGGCGGGGGAAGAATCCGCCGGGTCGACAGGGCACGTGCCGGTGACGAGGAGGAGGGCGAGCAGGTGCGGGGGCATTGGGGGTGATTACAGCACGGGGGATCGCCTTCGGCACAGCAGGGCGAGGTGCCGCCGGCGGGGCCGAAGGCGACTCGAGCGC
>SESG01032647.1_pt1 | contig 15033 bp, 10 predicted proteins | sample 3171421 | NCBI WGS metagenome assembly SESG01 (sample SAMN10866946, study PRJNA518727) | freshwater metagenome | biome: subpolar coniferous forest; feature: holomictic lake; material: water; isolation source: holomictic Lake 227, 6 m and 8 m depth | place: Canada: near Kenora, Ontario | collected... | reverse complement strand
CTACTTTGGTTTGCAGTTCAGAGTTGACTGTCGCCAGTTCTTCATTTACCGATTGCAGTTCTTCCTTGGATGTCTCCAACTCCTCATTGGTAGATTGCAGCTCTTCGTTGACCGACTGCATCTCTTCATTGGAAGATTTGAGCTCTTCATTTGATGTTTCCAGCTCCTCATTGGCGGTCTGAAGGTATTCCTCCTTGGCCCGCAGTTCCTGCTGGAGCGCCGCGATACGGGCTTCCGCTTTTTCGTTAACTGCGCCAGGTTTGGGGGATGTAGCTTTCTTGCCGCGTGAGGGCGCGAGGCCTACAGGCGCATCGTCCATGGTTTTTGCAGGCAGGGTGACCTGATTCGGTGCTTCCTCTAAAATAACCAGGTACAAGGGCGCCTCGGCTGACTCGGCTTGGCCTGCAGCCACCGGACGTATGGTCAGGTGAAGGGTGGTGAAATCGCCATTGGTTTTGACGCGTAATCCATTGGAACGCACGATGTCTTTTGTCCCGATGGCTTTGTGCAGAGTCGTAGTCAGCTCTCGCTTCAATCCTTCTCGTGCCATTTTCAGAATGTTGTTTGTTCCCGCCTCGCCAGGTGTTGGTTCCAGAAACAAGCCGGTGCGGCCGTGGAGGTAGAGAATGTCGCCACGACTGTTGACCAGAGCTCCTGCCGGGGCTACTTGTTGCAACAGCGCTTGTTCGGTAATATCGCGCAGCGGCAGCTTCCTGAGGGCGGGTAACTTTCCTGCGCCCCGTGGAATAGCGACGTCAATTGCCGTCATGGGCGGCAGAAACCGGCCAAGATTGGCGCGTCCCGCGCTGTGAAAATCGTCTTTGCGTTGATACAGTTTCTGCTTACGCTCAGGCGCGGCAAAAAGATCGTCAAATTCTCCCACGGTCTCCGAGGTGCCCAAAAAGAGAAAACATCCCGGGTTCAGAGCATAGTGAAACAAGGGGATGATCCTCTTCTGCAAATCGCCGTTCAGATAGATAAGCAGGTTGCGGCAACTGATCATGTCCAGCTTGGAAAATGGCGGGTCTTTGATGACATTCTGCTCGGAAAAAACCAGCATATCACGGATGGCTTTGTGGATGCGGTAGAAGCCGCCTTCTTGCTCGATTGCAAAAAAGCGTGTCAGCCGATCCCTGGAGATATCAGCGCTGATGCTGGCCGGATAGAGACCGGTACGCGCACTGGCGATGGAATGGCCGTCAATGTCGGTGGCAAAAACCTGCACCTTGAAGCTGCGCTTCATCGCCTCCTGCCTTTCGGCAAGAAGTATTGCCAGGGAATAGGCTTCTTCTCCTGTGGAACAGCCCGGCACCCAGATACGGATTACGGCCTCCGCGCTCTTGCCGGCAAAAAGCCTCGGGATGACTTCTTGTTCAACTATTTTGAATGCCGCAGGATCGCGGAAGAAACTGGTAACCCCGATCAACATGTCGCGAAAGAGAGCTTCCACCTCTACCGGTGTCTGCTGCAAATGCTTGACGTAAGCTTCCATCGTGGCGATTTGATTTACGGCCATGCGCCTCTCGATGCGGCGATTAATCGTGGATAGTTTGTACTGGGAAAAATCGTGGCCGGACTGGGCGCGCAGCAGGATAAAAATCTTCTTCTGCGCGTTTTCGGCCTTGGGCGCGGGAATAATGCCTGCATGCTGCAGCTTGCCAAAGGCATGGGCGACATAGGCGATGATTTGGGCGGGCATCTCCGCCGGCGGCAGTTCGTAGTCCACAAGCCCTGTACCAAGGGCGCTTCTGGGCATACCGTCATACTCGGTAGATGCTGGGTTTTGGGCCATGACCATGCCGCCTTCACCCTTGATTGCTCGAATGCCCAATGTGCCATCAGAGCCTGTGCCGGAAAGGACTACGCCGATGGCGCGTTCATGCTGATCCTGGGCAAGCGACCGGAAAAAGAAGTCAATCGGCAAACGCTGCCCGCGCGGGGCGGCCGGTTCCATTAATTGGAGTGTGCCGTTGAGGAAAGCCATGTCGCGATTGGGCGGGATGATGTAGGCGCAGTTCGGCATAACCTGCATCCCGTCTTCCACTTCAAATACCTGCATGCGGGTGTAGCGACGGATGAGGTCGGTGAGAATGCTCTTATGATCCGGCGCCAAATGCTGCACCAGGACAAAGGCCATGCCGGGGCCTTCGGTGATCTGGCCGAATCCGTCGGTGTCGGTGGGCATGCCGGAGAAAAAAGCCTCAAAGGCTGCAAGCCCCCCGGCGGAGGCGCCAATGCCCACGATAGGAAAACTGGCAGGGGTTTTCTCGTTTGTCTCTTCTATCTTAATCTCCTTTTTGACCTTGGTTTCTTTTTTGGGTTTTGCGCCGGGTGAGGCCACACGGCCTACCTTCGATTTAGAGACTTTTTGCACTTTTTTCATGTCGTTTTCCCCTGTTATTTAAATGTCCAATATCTGATCTTTCGCCGCCGGGTCGGTGACCCGGCCTACAACATTATGTTTTGCGCCGTGTAGGCCGGGTCTACCCTGAAGGGCACGCGACCGACCCGGCGAATATCTATTATTTGAATTTCCAATATCCAAGTAAGGAAGTCATTGTTCTTCCTTGTTTGTCATTGCGAGGAGTCCCTTGGACGACGTGGCAATCCCAATACTATAAACGGCTTATGGGATTGCGACATATTCTCGTATGCCGGGCATCCACCGATTATCGCATTGTTTGGTGGAACCGCTCCGCTTGTTCCACCAAACATTTTTCCCCTTCATCTGTTGGAAATTGGGCGTTGGATATTGGATATTCATCTTTTGCCTTCCAGTTCCTTCTTTACCGCCAGCCCGATCTTTTCCATGATGTAAGGCTTTTTAATGTATGCGCCGGCACCAAGAGCCTGGGCATCCCGCACCCGGTCAGATTCAGAAAAACCGCTGACAATAATCGCCTTCTGCTTCGGGTTTGTTTTCAGAACGCCCCGATAAGTATCCAATCCGTCCATGCCCGGATCCATAATCATATCTAAGACCAGTAAATCTGTTTTATGTTCTTTTAAATATTTGATTGCATCTTCTCCGCTTGCAACACAAGATACATTGTAATTGAGCAGCTTGAGTATGCGTGCCGCCAGATTCCGTTGATCCTCTGCATCATCTACTACCAGAATGGATTGGCCATTACCCAGATATTCAGAAATGGGTATCATCAGAGCCTCGGTTGCAATATCTTCTCGAGAAACCAGAAAATATAAGGTGAAGGTGGTTCCTTTGCCTTCAACACTTACAACATCAATATACCCGTTATGATCTTTCACCGTACCCCAGACAACCGGAAGCCCCAGCCCTGTGCCGCTTCTGCCCATGATTTTCTTCGTGTAGAATGGTTCAAAAATGCGTTTCAGATTGTTTGCCGATATGCCTTCTCCTTCATCGGATACAGAAAGGACAACATAATCTCCCTCATTAATAGTGTCATATCCCGAGATAGGTTTGTCTATATACGCATTGGTTGTTTTAATGGTTAATGTGCCGCCGTTGACCATGGCCTCACAGGCATTGGAAACCAGATTGTATAAAGTTTTTTCCAGGTGGACGGAAGAACCGGAGATGTTTAGCAGATCCGGTTCCAGATTGGCCTTAATTTGCACAGATGGGTTATAGGAAAGTATTTTCTCCCAACCCGGAGATTTTTTAAAATCATTAATCAGTTGGTTTAAGTTCAGGACTTTTCTGCCGACCACACCTCTTCTGGCCATAGCCAGCAGATCATCCACAATTGTTGCCGCTTTCTGGCCCCCTTCCATAATGGTGACCACATCTTTTCTCAACGTGCTTTTTTCATCTACTTCATTAAGCAGCAGTTCCGCGTAGCCTACAACTATCCCCAGGACATTATTAAGATCATGAGCGACACCGCCTGCAAGCAGCCCCAGGGCTTCAAACTTCTCGGCACGATTCAGGCGTTCTTCAAGGCCCCGCCTATCTTCTTCCGCACGCTTGTGGGAAGTGATGTCGCGGAAAACACCCTGGATGATTTTTTGCCCTCCAAATTCTGTGTTGGTCACGTTGATGGTAGCCGTCTTGATGGCGCCTTTGCCGGTAATAATTTCCGCTTCAACACCACTGCGCATGTCCTGGGATTGGTCCGCGAACATCTCCCTGTAATATTGAGCCTTCCCGGCTGGATGCAGGCTGCTCTGATGGCTGCCGACAATCTCCCCTTGAGTCTTTTCAAAGAGCTCCGTGGTTGCGGAATTGCAGTCTGCAATGATGCCGGTTTCACTGTTGGCCCAGATAATAGCATCCCTGGAATTTTCAAAAGCGAGCCTGAACTTTTTTTCACTATCCCGGATTGCCTGCTCGGCCTTCCTGCTTTCAGTGATGTTGGTGAGTACAGAGCGCAATACTGGCGCGCCTTTATCGTCCTGCATGCAGGTGGTTACCAGTTGACCCCAGAAGGCAGTACCATCTTTTTTAACCATCTTCAGTTCGCAAGTCTGCGGCGCGGCTGCCTGATGGGTTTCAATAAGCTCTTTCCGATGCCGGTAGTAGATGTCCTGGTCTTCTGTAATGATGAAAAGGCTAAATAGTTTGTTTTCGAGTGTGCTTTTGGTGCAGCCCAGCAGAGTGGCGGCGGTGAGATTAGCCTTGAGAATGAATCCCTTTTCGCTGATTGTGAGATAGCCTACCGGCGCCAGATTGTAGAGCTCGAAATAGCTTTCCCGCGAGGCTTCCAATTCAACCTGAGTACTTTTCAACTCCTCATTTTGTATGTTCAACTCAATCTGATAGACTCGCAGTTCATGGAGCGCCCGTTTTATCTGCGCAGGCGACATTTTGGAGATGTCCAGAGGCTTTTGTGCCGTTTCTTCCCGGGTGATCTTTTCTGCCACCTTGCGCAGCGCCTTCTCTGCCGGCCCAGACTTTACTGCTTTGCCTGCCTGCGCTTTTTTTGCTGCCTGCGCTGAGCTTTGTCGAAGCGAGCCTGCCTTGCGGGTAACAACACTGGTTTTGGATTTAGCTGTTTTTTCTTCTTTTTTCATGAGCGCCTCAAATCTTACTTACATCTTTGCTCTTCTAGCCTCTAAATCCAAACATGCGGTGGACACATCAACCTGCTGAATTATTTCTTTGTGGGCTTCTTCTTTTTGACAGTGGGCTTTTTAACTTCTTTTTTCTTGGCTTTTTTCTTTGGCGCTGCCGCTGCCACAACTTTTTTTCGCACGGCCGGGCCTTTGTTCATCATTGGTTCTTCACAACAAATAATTTCAGCCGTGATGCATCCGCACTCTTCATCCACAACTACAGCAAGTCCGCAAACTTCACACCTCAAAACATCTCCAGCTTTTACTCTCGACATTTGCTCTTCCTCCTGATTTTTGAGTGATTTTATATTTATACTGAGATTGGCTTTAGTATAATTCAAAAAAAAAAATCTTTCAAGCAAAGATTAACATTAATTACAGATATTTAAATTACAGATAACTTGACTTTCATCAGTGGTTTGATATGATTACAAAGAAAATCAACTGGTCTGTACCGGATATAGACGAAAGGCCAAATCATGAAACAAAAAATTCTGAATATTTTGCAGGTATCACCTTTCAAAATAACTGTTTTCATAATTGTTTTGTCGCTTATCCTCTTTTTTCTTGATTTTCGCTTCCTGCGCTTTATTGAGCTCAAAACGCTGGATTTGCGGATGGTCGCCCGGGGGAAAATGGTTACCGGAGGCGAAACAGTTATTGCCGTTGTTGATGATGAAAGCATCAAGGAGATTGGCCGCTGGCCGTGGCCGCGCACAGTGATCGCCAGATTGGTGGATAAACTCAAGGAAAACAAGGTAAAGGCTATCGGATTTGATATAGTATTTTCTGAACCTGATCATAATTCCAGCCTTAGAACCATCGATGAGTTATCTGCCGAAATGAAAAAACAGGGTATCAATGGCTCCTCCGTTGCTCTGCTTGCCAAAAAACGGGAAACTGCCGATATTGACGCAATACTTGCCGGATCAATTGCCCGTGCCAAAAATGTTACTCTGGGATATTATTTTTATACCGGCACAGGGGAAGACATGGTTTTAGCCCGAAAAAACATTGCTTCAAGAGCTGAACTCATCGGCAATTCCCGCTACCAGATAATTAACTCGCCTACTCAAAATCCCGATGACCAAAGGATTAGAACAGCCTATGCCCCTGAGGTCAATATAAAAAATATTTCGGCGGCGGCTCAAAACAGCGGTTATTTTAATACTCTGCCGGATACTGACGGCACTATGCGCTGGTCGCCGCTGGTTATTAAATTCCAGAATAATTATTACCCGTCACTGGCCATTTCCCTGCTTTCTCAATATCTGGATTGGCCGACGCTCTCTTTAAATCTGGAAAAATACGGTGTCGAAAGTATCAAACTAGGCGATATCACCATTCCCACCGATGATCGCGGCAGGCTGCTGATCAACTATATGGGCCCGTCTAAAACTTTCCCGCATTACTCCATCCATGATATTCTTCAGGGTAAAATACCGGCGGAAAAACTGCGAGGTAAAATTGTTCTGGTTGGCGTTACGGCAACAGCTGTCTATGATTTGAGAGTCACGCCGTTTAGCCCTGTCTATCCCGGAGTGGAAATTCATGCCAATGTCATTGACAATATCCTCCATTCGAATTTTTTAATATTTTCATCACTGATTCGATTGGTTGATATTCTCGCCATTATTGCCTTTGGTCTGGCGATGGCCTTAATCATCACCCGCCTGCGCGCTGCTTTAGGAGCGCTTATCGCCCTTCTTATTATCGGCTCCTTTATTGCCGTCAACCTCTTGGCTTTTTATGCTTTCAACATCTGGCTTACTTTAGTCTATCCAGTGCTGACGATGATTGCTATTTATCTGGGCATCACGATTTATCACTACATCAAGGAAGAACGGGAAAAGAAGAAAATAAGGGGCGCCTTTCAGTACTACCTTACAGCCTCCGTCATCAATGAAATGCTTAAAGACCCGACAAAACTCAAGCTCGGCGGCGTTAAAAAGGATCTGTCGGTTTTGTTTTCCGACATCCGCGGTTTCACCACAATTTCGGAAAAACTAACGCCGGAAGAACTTGTCCGCCTGCTTAATGAATACCTCACGGCCATGACCAACATCGTTTTTAAATATGAAGGCCTGCTCGATAAATACATGGGTGATGCCATTATGGCTGTCTTTGGCGCGCCGCTGGATCAGCCCGATCATGCCCGCAGAGCCTGCCTGACAGCTCTGGAAATGATGAGCGAACTGCACACGCTGCAGAAAAAGTGGGATGCGGAAGGCAGGCCTGTTCTTGACATCGGCATCGGTATCAGCACCGGAGAAATGGTTGTCGGTAACATGGGCTCTGAAATGCGCTTTGATTATACGGTAATGGGAGACATGGTTAATCTTGGCTCTCGATTGGAGGGCATCAATAAAGAATACGGCTCTAATATTATTATCAGCGAATTTACTTATTCCGCGGTGCAGGATAGTGTTTGCTGCCGTGAGTTGGACTTAGTCCGAGTCAAAGGGAAAAATAAACCGGTCAAAATCATGGAACTGCTGGGCGAAAAGAAAGATGAAGCTATCTTGCAAGATTTTATTGCCAGCTTTGAAAAGGGACTGGTACTTTATCGGCAAGCAAAATGGGATGAGGCAATAGCGCAATTTAAGCAGGCATTAGCTATCCGCGCTGGCGATTTTGTCTCTAACCTGTATATCGAACGCTGCCAAACCTTAAAAGAGCAGCCCCCACCGCAACCCTGGGATGGCGTCTTTACGATGACCAGAAAATGATGACATGCCACCTTTGTCATTGCGAGCCGCCTCTCAGGCGGCGTGGCAATCCCGGAATCGGGATTTCTCGCTTCGCTTTGAAATGACAGGTACATCGTACTTTGTCACATAAGGATTTTAAAAAATGGGGTTAAAGACAGGATTGAAATATCGCAGTTGGGTTGAGATTGACCTGGATAATTTTGTAGGCAACGTGCGCGAGATTAAAAGGCTGATCGGCCCGCAAGTTGATTTCATGCAGGTTGTCAAGGCCGATGCCTACGGCCATGGCGCAATTGAAATATCCAACGCCGCCCTGAAAAACGGCGCGCGGATGCTGGGCGTGGCCAATGCCGATGAAGGCGTCCAGTTGAGAATCAGCGGCATTGATGCGGTGATTGTCATCCTCGGGCCTTCCACCGCTACAGAAATTGACGAGATTATTAAATATCAGCTTACGCCGTCTGTCTCCGATATTTTTTTTGCAAGACTTTTACAAAAAAAACTGGAAAAATCAGGTCACAAGCTGCCGGTTCATATCGAAATAGATACGGGCATGGGGCGCGGCGGAACAATATCCGGCAGCGCGCTAAATCTTATCCGGGAAGTCTCGGGCCTTGCCAATATTGAGCTTGCGGGAATCTTCTCTCATCTGGCATCCAGTGAAAACATAATTCCATACAACGACCTTCAATGGCAGTTGTTCTCCGGGCTGCTTGCTGATCTCAAAAAAATCGGGATCAACATACCGCTTCGGCATTTAGGCAACAGCGGCGCCATATTTAATTATCCGGAATTTCAAATGGACATGGTGCGTCCGGGGCTTATGTCTTACGGCATTTATCCCGCGCCACTAAGCGAGGCAATGGCCAATCTTGCGCCGGTGATGTCGTTTAAAACAAGCATCGTTTTGCTTAAAGATTTCCCGAAAGGCTATGGCATCGGCTACGGCAGCACTTACATCACCTCCAAAGAAACTCGCATCGCGACAATTCCTGTCGGCTATGGAGATGGCTATCCTTTTATTTTATCGAGTCTGGGCGAGGCTTTAATTCGCGGCAAGCGCGCGCCACTTGTCGGACGGGTTTCTATGGATATGTGCACAATTGATGTCACCTCCATCCCCGATTGCAAGGTAGGCGATGAAGTTGTTCTGCTGGGTACGCAGGGACAGGATTATATCAGCGCAAGTGAAATTGCCGCTAAAGCAAAAACAATCAGTTATGAAATTCTCTGCGCTTTAGGCAAAAGAGCCCCACGTGTATTTTTGCAAAAAGGGGAACCAGGCGCGATCGAACCACGGCTTCGGCGGATATTTGTGCCCGATGAAGAAAAATCAATATCGCGCATTGACAATATTATTCGCCACTGCCTTCATACCCGCACTCGCAATGAAGAATTGGGTGACGCGATATATTATGAAATGTTTGAAACACTCTTTGGCAAAGAAGACCGGCAACTGGAGCTTCGCTCGTGCTTCCGCTACGACATCAAAATCGCGCAATTACCCGTTACAGATAAGAGCAAGCCGCGCGCGGATGATTATTTTCAACTAAACACTCACGTCGAATACAAAAAAATAATTCGCAGCAGCATTTTTATGATTGGCTGCGCCTCGGACAACGCGCAATTAGCCGCGCTGATTGAAGATCCGCATTGTGAATACCGCTGGATTCTCGGCCATGACAACGGTCTGGTTGCCAAGCGCGATTTTAAAGTAGAGTCCATGCGCATTGATGGTGAGGATATTCCCGTTATTGAAACTAAAAAAACCAGCAGAGGATATGAAGTCTGGTGCGGTAGTGAGGCGCTCAAAGAGAAGATCAATTGCGAAGTTAAAATTGAAATAGAAATTGTTACTAAGAAAGCAAAGAGCAATAAGGCTTTCCCTGTATATCTGCTATATCCGACAAGGGGTCTGGCGATTAACTTTAATTATGAAAACGCGAATTTGAAAAACGTGCGCGAAGAGAGCTTCTTTGCCGGACGCCACCGCCTGCCTGCAATATCGGTTGCCAAAGGTAAAGATATTGATATTAAAATATCAGACCAGGAATGGATCTTCCCCACAAGCGGCGTGATTTTTATCTGGGATGTTTGAATTTGATTTGCCGGGAAAAATATGGTGCACTATATCGGTGAGGATGATATAGAAAGGCTGGAAGATAATACCAAGTTGCTTTCAATAAAATATGAATTTTTGAAAGCTTACTTGATATAAATAGGAAATCGTTATGAATAAGAAAGATAAATTGCTTACTGGCTTGATATCGCTGATTACGATTTAGGAACGGCTAAGGCCATGATGGATACAAACCGGTATCTTTATGTAATTTTCATGTGTCAACAGGCTGTGGAAAAAATCATCAAGGCATTATATATTCAAAAATATGATGACGAACCGCCACGAAGTCACAACGTTGCCTTTGTCTTCAAAAAGACGGAGCTTGAGGCTCCTCAGGAAACCATACAGCATTTTAATTTGTTATCGGCCTACTACATAGAAAGCCGTTACCCCGAATACAAGGAAAAGCTTTCATCCATTATTGATCGCGACAGGGCAAATACTTTGCTGAAAAAAACAGAGGAGGTATATGCATGGCTGAAATCCCTGCTGAAATAGAAAAAATCATTTTTGAATACATTCATAATTTAAAAAAAGAAATCAATGTCAAGAGTGTAATTCTTTTCGGCTCGTATGCTAAATCATCTTGGCAAAAGGACAGCGATATTGATCTTGCCGTTTTCTCCAATGCCTTTTCCCGGAAAGATCGCGCCGATTCTATTGCTTTTTTGCTGGAGAAGGCCATGCCTTACGGCCTCGATATTCAACCAATCGCTTTTGATGAAGATGATTTTGAAAACTATCAACAAAATCCATTCATCAACGAAATTGTAACCACAGGCATACGAATAACGTAATAGAATATTTATTCATTTCAAAGCCAGCATTATAGTGCCCCGGCTTCTTTGCGCAGTAGCTTAATTTGCGAATCTTTTTCCTGCCATAGCTCTTGCACCCATAGCTGAAAATCAGCCCGAAACTTCTCATCGCCTTCGTAATCGCCGCGCAGAATATGCTGCGGTATTTCTACGTTCGAAACGCGCACAGTCACACGCTTAAGCTTGCCGCAAAGAAAATCCCAGAAGGTAGGGGCGCCGTCGGGATAGACGATGGTGATATTGAGCAGGGAATTAAATTTATCGCCCAGCACGCTTAAAGCCAGCGCGATACCGCCGGCTTTCGGGCGCAGCAGGTATTGATAAGGTGATTTCTGCCTGTCGTGTTTTGCTTTGGTAAAACGGGTGCCTTCAAGAAAGTTCATGACGCTTGTGGGCATTGTGGCAAACTTCTCGCAGGACTTGCGGGTTGTTTCAAAATCTTTTCTTTTCTGCTCGGGATGCTTTTTTAAGTATTCCGCGTTGTGGCGTCGCAGGAAAGGGAAATCAAGCGCCCACCAGGCCGGGCCCATCACCGGCACCCAGATAAGTTCATGCTTGAGAAAAAATTTCATCAAAGGAATCCGGCGATTAAGCAGATGCTGCATGACAAAAATATCCACCCAGGACTGATGATTGCTGACAACGAGGTACCAGCCTTTATAATTCAAATCGTCCAATCCCTGCACATCCCATTTGGTTTTTGAAATCAGGTTCATCCACCCGCTGTTGCAGGATATCCAGATTTCGGAAACACCCAGAATAATGCGGTCAAAAATACGGCGCATCGGCTTAAAAGGTAAGAGAAATTTCAAAATGGAAAGGGCAAAGACAATAAATGGCCAAAACAGAACATTCAACGTCAAAAGCAGCGTGGCAATTATTCCCCGCGCCAGGGCAGGCAAAAAATTAAGCATATTTATTGAGCCTCCTGAGATTTCTTTTTTCGTTAAAGGTAGTATAGAAATAATGGCCTTACATGTCAAGAAAATCAATTCACCTGTTTGCCTCCAATAATCACTCCCTGCACCTGAATATTTCTGATCTGCTCGGGAGCAATCTTCAGGGGATTTTGGTCAAGAATCGTGAAGTCGGCAAGTTTTCCTACTTCAATTGTTCCTTTGATGTCTTCCTCGAAGGTTTGCCAGGCCGCGTCTATGGTTACTGCCCGCAAAGCTTCTTCAACAGTCAGCCGGAATTCAGGCCCTAAAACATGACCACCGCTTGTCAGGCGATTTACCGCGGCAAAGACGCAGAAAAGCGGTGAAACGGGCGTTACCGGACAATCAGAATGGATACTGAATCGAATACCCCGTTTCAGGGCGGATTTGAGCGGGCTTATGCGAACCCCTCTTTCCGGCCCCAGGAAAATATCCCTGTGCCGGTCTCCCCAATAATAGGTATGGGAAACGAAGAAAGACGGGGTGATCCCCATCTTGGCTATTTTATCTAGTTGATCTTCACGGACTGCCTGGCAATGCTCAAGCCGGTGACGGCAATTGGTCCGGGGATGAGCCTCCTGCGCGAGACGAAAAGCCTCAATTGCAGCGTCAATTGCGGCATCGCCATTGGTATGAATGGCAATCTGGTATCCGGCTTTATGGAGTTCTGCCACAAGTGGATTTAACTGCTCAGGTTGGGTAAAAGGATAGCCGCAATAAGCTTTATCTCCCTTAAAAGGAACATGATAAGGTTTTGTCAACCATCCGGTGTAACCCTGAATTGAGCCATCACCGATTATTTTGGCAGGACCTATTTTGATTCTGTCGTCTCCGAAACCGGTCAGGAACCCGCCACTTTGCTTTAATAAAAAATTGGCCTCGATCATCATGTTGATGCGGATGGGCAAAGATCCTTCCGCTAGTGTTCTCTGATAGGCAGAAATGTCCTGTGCCCCAACTGGCCCAGGGCCTGCAACTAACGCGTCACCGCAGGAGGTTACGCCAACTTTCATATATTGGCGGGCACTCTCGGCAAGCAATGCCACCCGCTGATCCAGAGTAAGAGCGGGCAAAATAGAGTAAAGCAGCAGCATTGCTGCTTCTTCCAGCACTCCGTCCGGTTCGCCGGTTTTGGAATCTTTTCTAATTACACCGCCTACCGGTTGGGGAGTATCTTTGTTGATGCCGGCCATAAGCAACGCCTTACTGTTTAAAGATACAAAATGGCCAGAGATATGGGAGATAAAAACAGGATGGTCGGCCGAAGCCTTGTCCAGATCGTATCTGGTGGGATGCCTATTTTCTTCAAGCGTCGTATCATCATACCCGAATCCTGAAACCCAGCCTCCTTTAGCGGTTACACTCGCTCTCTTACTGAGGGCTTCCACCAATTCTTTCATGTTTTTAATTTGACCCACAGGAGGGGAGCTGAGATCCACTCTTATTAAGGCGATGGGGCCGTAAAGGATAAAGTGGCTATGCGGTTCGATCAAACCCGGCACCAGAGTTTTGCCACCAAGATCGACAATTTTAGTCCGCGGCCCTCCCATCTTTTGCAATTGGGCGGTTGAGCCGATGGCCACAATCTTATCGCGCCAGGTAGCCACGGCCTGCGCTTCTGGATTGGCTTTGTCCAGCGTAACTATATCTCCGTTTATATATATCACATCCGGATGTAATCCTTCTTCCATCACCAAACCCCTTTTAAAATTATAACCGCAGGAGGCTAATTTTAAAACTAACCTCCTGCGGGTTAAATGGTTTAACTACCTTGCGCTCTTATTCTTCCGGGCGCAGGGTTACTTTCTCTACGCTGTCTCTATCCTTCTTATAGTAAAATGAACCAATCAACAAAGCAACTGCGGCGACAAGCCCGATGCTCGAGGCAAAGGTCATTGCTACAGGCAACCCGAATTTGTCGGAAAGAGATCCCGTAATAGCCGGCCCGGGAGCGCTGCCAAGCATGTGCTGGAAAACAAGGCCAACACCATAGGCCATGGCCCTTACACCCGGATGAATAACTTCCTGGGTGATGGCAATGCAGGCGGGCCCTGCCGCGGTAAGCAGAAAGAATCCGACAAGCAGAAGAATGTACTGATATACGATTGCCCCCCCTGAAAACAGTCCGAAAGCGCACATCAAAGCTATCGAGGATAGGCCGTAGCTGATACCGGGGAAGTACAATCTGGCGCGCATGTTTGTTAACATCCACTTGTCAACAGACCAGCCGCCAATCGCGCCGGCAAAGATCATCAGAAAAATAGGTAAGCTGGTCATCGTTGTGGCCGTTTGCAGCGATACTCCCTGAACGCGCATATAATAAGTGGGTAAAAAAGTAATGATGGACACATAGACAAAAGATTGTGCGGCAAATGATATGTAGGCGGCAACCAAAGAAGGCTTCCGGAAAAAATCCTTGACGATCTGCGCTTTAGTCATTTTGGTCTTTTGTACTACCGCTTTGTCTCCGACAGTATGAGCCACAACAGTCTGCTCCAAGGATACTGTTTTGTATTCTTTAACAAAATACATCAATATGGCTACGATCAAACCCGGCAGAGCCACAACACCAAAAGCGGCTCGCCATCCCCAGCGCAAAGCAATGTACGCGCCGAGCATCATACCGACAACCATACCTATAGAGATGAAAGCGTTGAAGACGCCAATCATTACCGCGCGTCTTTTTTCCGGGAAGAGTGCGGAAATCGTGGCCACACCGGCCGGGGCATAGGCAGCTTCACCGATACCGATAAAAGCGCGGGACACCAATAGTTGACTGTATCCGGTGACAAAAGCGCCTGCGGCACAGGCAATGCTCCATACTGTGGACATCAGGAACATTGATTTGCGGCGGCTCCAGCGATCCACCAGGATGGAGATCGGTACGACAAAAAGGAACATGCACAAGTACACAGCAGATACCAATTGGCCGCTCTGGGCATCAGTCAAGCTCCATTCCGCCTTGATCAGGGGCAATAATGATGAGATGATCATCCGGTCTGCAAAATCGAACATCATTAGCAGACACACTAGAGCAAAAACATAATATGTATATCCCTTGGAAAAGAGATATCCTTCAGGCACTTTTTTTGTTGTCATAAAACCCTCCCGTCAAATTTTTTTAATTAAGTAATGCATTCGTGAAACTCCAATTCCGAAAGCGAAGCGTATCGGAATTGGTAAGTTGAACAATCCCGCAAAGCGGAGGGTATAATACCACACAGCCTGCTTTGGGGTTCATACCAGTGATAAAACTTATCTCCATCGGTATAATTTTCTTTGTCATTAAATCTGTTGATACGCAGCGTGGCGCGCTTATTTCCCTCCTTTCACCGGGTTTAATTCTCCTCCAAATACTGTTCCCCAAACTGGTATATCCTTCAATTCCATCGGATCGATCTTCAGTG
>SESG01019835.1_pt1 | contig 15040 bp, 6 predicted proteins | sample 3171421 | NCBI WGS metagenome assembly SESG01 (sample SAMN10866946, study PRJNA518727) | freshwater metagenome | biome: subpolar coniferous forest; feature: holomictic lake; material: water; isolation source: holomictic Lake 227, 6 m and 8 m depth | place: Canada: near Kenora, Ontario | collected... | reverse complement strand
ACAATCGCCGTACGATGAAAGAGTACGAATTGGCTTATAAACGAATGCAACGCTATGGGTCGTTTCAAGAAAGATATATTTCGCCCGAAGGAACTTATCCTGTCTTTGGCCGCTCCTCTACCTATCGTGTGGGTGCTTTTCAACCTCTCGTGAAGCTGGCGTTGGATCATAAACTTCCGGAAGACATAGAACCTGCTCAGGTGCGTTGTGCCATGACAGCTGTTATGAAGAATGTGTTCATTCCGTCCACCTTCCGACCCGGATATTGGCTCACGTTGGGTTTGGTTGGAGATAACCAAGAGAACTTGGCAGATTACTATTCCAATACGGGTAGTATGTATCTGACTTCTCTGGTTTTTCTGTCATTGGGTTTGCCTGCAACCGATGAATTTTGGTCTGCTCCCTATGCTGAATGGACACAGAAGAAAGCATGGAGTGGGAAAAGATTTACAAAAGACTACGCAGTAGATTATTGACACAAAAATGCATCTATGAAAAAAATCATTCTGGCCATTTTGTTTGTTGGCTTTTTTTTGAATACATTAGCTCAAAAAGCTTCTTCAAAAGTCTTCTGGAAAGAAGATTTCTCATTGGGAAAAATGCCCGACGGTTGGAAATCGGTGGCACTGAACGACAGTAGCTCCACCTGGTTTTTTTCCGATCAACCTTATCCCGGTTCGCCCGGACGAAATTATCAGGCACCGCCAATTGCCTCAGCCAGTCGTGGATACCACATGCAAATCGCACCCGGCGTTCGCGTTGGAAAAAATATCCGCAAATGGAAAAAAGCGAATATCCAGCCCAATGCCTATATCCAAACCTGTGGCATTGACTGCTCTGCTAAAAAATCGGTGGTTTTGAAATTCCAACAAAACTTTTTTTGGGGCGAATGGGAACAACCCGGGCTGGTTTCAGGACTTATTGTGGCGGTTAGTAATAACGAAAAAGATTGGAAAGAGTACGATGTTCGGAATAACATTGCACCGGCTTCCGACTGTCCAAACCCTATGAACGTGGAGCTGAATATTACGGCTGTAGCTGCAGGGCAAAAGACCGTTTATATTCGTTTCTGGTGGCGAAACATGTATCAATGGTATTGGATGGTTGACGATATACAACTCTCGGAGGCATTCGATGCCGATGTGCAGGCTTTGGATATTGTTTCTCACAAAACCGAAGGAAACATATTCAAAAAAGACGATAAAATGTCTTTTAGTTTTGTAAACCTCAGTTCCAAACCGTTGACAAAGAATGTAGATTGCTACCTGAAATTAGACAACCGTCCGTTGATGAAGGTTACCATTCTGGCATCGGTCTACAAGCCTATAGGCATTATCGATACTATACATGTTGACTTTCCAAATCTGAATTTGACTGATATTGGTATACACAAAGTGAAATTCTATACCGATCTGGAAAACGATTTGCGTCGTTCGAACGATACATTGACAATGGAACTGTATTCGAAAGCTTGTGAGTTGGGGAATATCACTGACTTCAAAGCAGATCAAAACGAGTTGCAGATTTCGTGTCATCAGGCCAAACTAAAGTTGCACCTTCTTCGCAACGATATGTTTCGCATTTGGTTGGCTTACGATGGTGTTTTTAGCAATCCGGTCGGCAACGATATTATTATCAATACTCCGAATATGGCTGTCGACAAAAAACTGACCGATGAAAGCGATTATTACCTGCTTAAAACACCCGAAATGGCTATCAGAGTGTATAAAGCACCTTTGCGTTTTGCACTTTACAAAGCTGATAATGCTACGTTGGTGTGGGAAGAAGTAAAAGGAATTACGTATGGAAAACAAACCGTACAATACCTGAAACGTGGCAACAACGAACAGTTTTATGGTGGTGGAATGCAAAACGGACGTTTCTCGCATCGCGATAAAACCATTAAAATGACCATCGATTACAAATGGGAAGATGGCGGAAACCCCAATCCGGAAACTTTTTATATGAGTACTTACGGCTATGGAGCTGTACGGAATACTTATGCAACGGGTGAATATGCATTCAAAGACACGATTCGACTGGCGCAGGAGGAAAGCCGTTTCGATTGCTATTATTTTGTGGGCAATTCGCTGAAAGAAACTTTGGGCGATTTTACCGACCTGACAGGAAAACCTTTCCTGATGTCTCGCTGGGCGTTGGGAATGGGCGATTCCAATTGCTATAACCGTGGAGCCAAATCGGGAAAAACGATTGGTTCTACCACAACCGGTCATGATGGTTTGACGCCAAGCGTTATTAACTTGATTGCAGACAACTATGTGGATTACAAGATGCCTCGTGGGTGGATTTTACCCAACGATGGGTATGGTTGCGGTTATACAGCCTTAGATTCTGTAGTTAAAGAACTAAAGAAACGTGGTTTCTATACCGGGTTGTGGACTGAAAACGGTGTAGAGAAAATTGCCCGTGAGGTGGGTGAATATGGAACGCGCCTTTGTAAACTGGATGTTGCGTGGGTTGGACCGGGCTTTAAGTTTGCGCTGGATGGTGCTAAACTGGCTTATGAAGGTATCGAGAAAAACAGCGACGCGCGTGGCTTTGTCTGGACGGTTTGCGGTTGGACAGGTTCGCACCGTAATTCAGTAGTTTGGACAGGCGACCAGAGCGGAAACTGGAATTATATCCGCTGGCATATTCCTACCGTTATTGGTTCCGGACTTTCAGCACAGAATTGCGCTACGGGTGATGTGGATGGCATCTTTGGAGGCAGCGACTCTACATATACCCGCGACCTGCAATGGAAGTGCTTTACACCGGTGTTTATGTCCATGTCAGGATGGGCGACCAATAATAAAAACGGGATTAAAGATAAACAACCGTGGCTTTTTGGCGAACCATTCACTTCCATTAATCGTAAATACCTGCAGTTGAAACAACGCCTGACTCCGTATATGTACACCCTTTGTAACGAAGCTTATCAAACCGGTGTTCCTGCTGTACGTGCTCTGGTGCTTGAATATCCAACCGATAGCATGACTTTTGGCAATGCCACCAGATATGAGTTTTTACTAGGCAAGGACCTATTAGTTGCGCCGGTTTATAAGTCGGAAGACAAACGCGACAGTATTTATTTGCCGGTAGGTAAATGGATTGATTTCTGGGATGGAACTGAACTTAACGGTAAAACAACATTGAGAAATTATTGTGCTCCACTAGATAGATTACCACTTTTTGTCAGAGCCGGCGCCATTCTGCCGATGTATCAACCCATGATGTACGACTGGGAGCGTCCGACTGATACGCTGACTCTTCATGTTTATCCTTCGGGAATATCTTCGTTTACGATGTACGAAGACGATGGACTAACCCGCGAACACCGTCAGGGAATATATGCAACAACAAAATTTGAATCGGTTGTTTCTGAGTTAGGAGGACTGAAATTAAGCATTAATGCAGCAAAATGTGATTTCAATGGGAGGCTTAAAGTAAGAACTTACCTGATTGATATTCATACAAGCGTTAGTCCAAAAGAAATAATATTCAATGACCAAAATCTCAAAAAAGTCAAAAATAAAGAAATGTTTGCAAAGTCTTTAACCGGTTGGTATTACGATTCGACAATTGAACATGGAATTATTCATATCAAAACTTCAAAAGTTTCAACTGACAAGGTATCTGAACTTGTAATAAAGTAAAAAAACAGGCTGTTTCAAACAAAATAAAAGCGACGAAAGATTGTGTTTCCGTCGCTTTTATTCTTTGATTACCCTTCACTTTCATCTGACTCTTCTTCCACCTCTTTATTCGCAAAAGCAGGATTATTTGCTTTACGGTAATTAAGTGGTGAGATTCCGAATAATTCCTTGAAGCATTTGCTAAAATACCGTGGTGTATTGAATCCAAGCCGGTATGTGATATCTGATATATTTAATTCATTCTCGGTTGTGAGTAGTGTGGCAGCAGTTTTAAGCCTGATATTCAGAATAAAATCATTCGGAGTCATACCAATAATACCTTTCAGTTTCAGGTACAGTTTACTTCGTCCCAATGCCATTTCCTGTGCAAAAATAGTTACGTCAAAGTCATAATCGTCAAGGTGTTTTATCACAATTTCTGTAGCTTTATTCAGCAAGTCCTGATCCATTTTGTTGGTAGCAATGGAAATTGGTGCATTGTCGGTTTGCTTTGAAAAACGATCCTGCATTCGTTTGCGGCTTATAACCAAATTGTTACAGCGGCTTATCAGCATTTTTACATTAAATGGCTTGGTAATATAATCATCAGCACCGACCATCAAGCCCTCGAGGTTCAGTTCTTCCGACGAATCGGCTGTCAGCAAAACTATCGGGATATGCGACGTTTCGAAATTGGTTTTCAGTTTCATACACATTTCTTTGCCAGACATTTTTGGCATCATCACGTCGCTCAAAACAATATCCGGTTGTAACTCCTTTACTTTTTCAAGTCCATCCAGTCCATCAATGGCCGTTTCCACATGATAAATTGGTGAGAAAATATCAGAAAGGAAATGCAACATTTCTTCGTTGTCCTCCACAATCAGAATGGTTGAATTCAGCTTCTGTGTTTCAGTATCTGATTCTTCTTTGATAGATTCAATAAAGAAATTATCGGGGAAACTGGTGTTTTTGATGTAATCTACATCCGATTCGGAACTCGATTCTTTTTCTTTTGTAGTAAATTGATCGCTACCGGTTAAGAGCGAAACGCGGAACATGGTGCCTGCATCTTCTTTTTTTTCGGCAACAATAGTTCCGTGATGTAATTCTACAATTCCTTTCGAAAGGGCTAGTCCGATGCCTGTTCCATACGAACCCGAAGAATGATCGATCTGATTTTTGGCCTGGTAAAAACGGTCGAAAATCTTCGGCAAATCGTCTTCAGAAATACCAATGCCGGAGTCGATAACACTAATTCGTACTGTATTTGAAAGTTTTTCTATCTTTATGGTAATCGAACTGTTATTCTGAGAGTATTTGAATGCATTGGAAATCAGGTTATAAAAAACCTTCTGCAACTGAACAGGGTCATACCAAAGCAGGATGTTTTTCTCAACAGTAAAAAATGTGTATTCAATTTTGCGTGAAGCTGCAAGATCATTAAAGGACAGGTAAATGTTTTTGACAAATTCGACTATGTTCTGATTACTTACTTTAAGCGACAGTAATTCGTGTTCTTGCTTTCTGAAGTCGAGCAATTCGGTAATTAAAATTCGCAAATGAGAGGCATTTTTATAAATTTTTGATAAGCGATTATAAATAGATGGAGTGATATTATCCATTTGTGTCATTGACTCAATTTGCCCGATTATCAACGTTAGCGGAGTGCGGAATTCGTGGGATATATTGGTGAAAAACTGTAGTTTTGCCTGATTTAATTCTTTGATATGGTCATTTTCTTTGATTTCATATTCCAATGAAGTTTGCAACAGAATTTTTGATTTGTTGAACGAAATAATCCACCAAATAGCACCACCGATAACTAGCAAATAAATAATATAAGCAATATTAGACGCGTAAAATGGTGGAGAAACTCGCAGCTGTAATTCAATTTCTTTTGGTTTTACATTCGAACTGTTTGGAAGCACCTCTCGAACATGAAGCACGTAACTTCCCGGACTTAAATTGGAGTACTTAATGCTTTGTTCGGCCACCGGCATCCACTTGTCTTCAAAACCAACCAACTTATATTCGAAAGCCGTTTTATTAGCTTTTATATAATTGGAAGTTGCAAATTTTATAGTGATATTTGTCTGGTCATAGCTTAATTTAAGCTTATTCAAATATGGCATGCTAGTCAACAAAATACCTGTTTTATCTGTTGGTCTGATGAGTTGATTATTGACATAAATATCCGAGAAAAAGAGGTTATAGTCCTTCTGATTGGAATTAATCTGATTTTCAAAAAACGAGGCCATACCGTTAGTTCCGCCAACAAATATTTCCCCGTTACGGGTTACGTATACACCACACCCAAAGTTAATCATTTCCAATGGAAGTCCGTGCGATTTATCCAGACTATAGGTTTTATTGCTTTCAGGGTCAAACAGATTCACGCCTTTGTTTGTCAGCAAGACGATATATCCGTAATTTGTTTCGGTGATATCATAAATAAAGTCTGATAACAAACTATTTAGCTCAACATTATAACAACGAAAATTATCACTTTGGGGTAGATATTCATACAGTCCGGAACCTTTTGTGGCAAATAAAATGCGTCCTTTTTTGTTTTCGTAAATACGTGTAATGGTATGTCGGCCAATTGAAGCTGTTTTTTCGAAAGCGTGAGAATACGTTTTAAGTTTCTTATTTATAAGATTATAGCATTTTACACCACCATCTGTTTGCGCCAGCCAAAGGTTCTGCTTTGAATCAACCAAAAGGGTAGTTATATCTGTGCCAATTGCTTCTGCAGTTTTTATATCGCCGAAAAAAGGTACAACAGCCCCAGTCTTAATATTCAACTGTACAATTCCCTTTTGAGTTAAAATAATGAGATTCCCTTTGTATGGACAAAGTGTTTCTATCACATCGTTTGGGAAATTTGGAGTATTACGCGTGATTATTTGTGTAAAACGTCGACTCCGGATATCATAAATAGAAACTCCACCCATGTGTGTTCCTATATAAAGTTTGTCATTTTGAGGATTGTACCAGATGCATTTCAGATTATTGTGTGAGATGCTGTTTATTCCTTCAGCTTTAAATGCCTGAAAAGTTTTCGCTTTGCGGTCGTAGAAATTCAACCCACCACCTTCGGTGCAAATCCATAAATTTCCATTTTTGTCTTCAGTCATTTTGCCAACAAACGGAAAATTAATATTTTTGGGGCTACTGACATTGGGATAATAATAGGTGTAAATATTGGCTTCGGGATTGTAGTAATTAATTCCTCCGTAATATGTGCCAATCCAGATAGTCCCTTGTCTGTCTTTAAAAAGGGCATAAATGGATGTGTGCGAAAGGTCAGTTGGTTTATCTCCCGTTTTTTTGAAGTTTACAATAACACTGCTTTCAGGAGTTAGTCGATCAAGACCCATAAAAGTTGCTATCCAAATCTGACCAAAGTTATCTTCGCAGAAATCGCGTATAATATTGCTCGAAAGTGAATTTGATCCACCTGCATTTTGAAAGTAATGCTCGATTAACCCCGACCAGTTTACCTTAAATACCCCGTTTTCGGCCGTTCCAACCCAAATATTCTTTTTAGAATCTTCGTAAATGGCTGTAATTTTAAAATTAGGAATAATCACATTAAATATCTTATTGTCATCCAATAAGCAAAGTCCATTTTCAGTTCCTAAATACAGTTTATTGTTGCTTGCTTCAAAGAGTCGTGTGACCGGATATTTATCACTTAATTTAAAAAAGTCAGTACCTTTTCTTTTTGTATAATCGTACTGGATAATTTTATTTTCAGCCGCATACCAGAGATTTTTCTTACCCTGACCCAAAGCACGGCACTTGTTATTGATAAGCGTGAACTTATCAGCCATAATATCATACGAAACCAGATGTTTATATCCACATAGTAAGTATAAATGTCCTTTATTATCTCCCGAAATCTTATTAATTATATTACTGGTCAAACCAAATTGATCGTTTTCTGTTGCCCGGAACACTTCAATGTCTCTTCCGTCATAGCGGTTCAATCCCTCTGCAGTTCCGAACCACATGTAGCCAAGTTCATCCTGATAAACAGACATTACTGAAATTTGGGACAGACCATTTGTAGCTCCGAGATGTTCAAAATTTATTTCCTGAGCTGAAATCGATAAAAAGCCACACAAAACGAGTAGCAATGACAATAGATGTTTCATGGTTTCAATGTATTTTTTACAAAAATAGTGGATGTTCAGCTATTTATTGTGTATATTCTTCCGAATTATAGCCAAATATGTACGAGTATAAATTTTGACAGATAGTTATTGTCTTAATAATGAGTACGTAAACTAATTACATAATTTGGTGACAAAATAGGAAAAATTTAGCACAATGAGTGTGACTTAATCAATATACATTTGTAACAGAAAAATTTTAAGAATACTAAGATTATGAATAGGAGCTTTTTTTTGATACTTTGCACAGTAGCATGGATGAGTTGTGCAGCGCAAGAGAACAAATTTATTGATGAGAATATTTCGTTTGCTAAAACTCAAAGCTTGCAGATATTGAAAGTTTCTCCTGATGTAACTCAATACCCTAGAACTACAGAAAAAAGTGGTGCCATAAAGTATACCGATATGTACGACTGGACAAGCGGATTTTTTGCGGGTAATCTGTGGTATTTATTTGACTATTCAAAAGATGAATACTGGAAGAAAGAAGCCGTTCAATGGACAGAATCGTTAGAATCCCTGAAAAACTTTACCAAACATCACGACCTTGGTTTTATGATGTATTGTTCTTACGGAAATGCATACCGTCTTACTCACAATGCTCAATATAAAGACGTCCTCATTAAATCCGCCGAATCACTCTGCACACGCTTCAATCCTAAAACCGCTTGTATCAAGTCGTGGAACTACCGTCGTTCGTTAGACCGTAAATCAGAATGGTTTTACCCGGTAATTATCGATAATATGATGAATCTGGAATTACTATTTTTTGCATCAAAAGAATCTGGCAATCCAAGATATAAAAATATTGCCATTACACATGCCGAAACTACCTTGAAAAATCATTTCAGACCCGATTTCAGTACCTATCATGTGGTAAATTATGACTCGATAACCGGTGCAGTTCTCAATCGGGGTGCAGCACAGGGCTATACCGATGCTTCAACCTGGGCACGTGGTCAGGCATGGGCCATTTACGGATTCACTATGGTTTACCGCGAAACGAAAAAACCTGAATTTTTAAATGCAGCCATGAAAGCAGCCGATTTTTATTTGAATTGCAAAAATTTACCCAACGATTTGGTTCCATACTGGGATATAAATGTAACAGACTCGACATTTAAACCGGCGTGGAAAAATATAAGTAAACAATCACTTTTGCAGCGGGATGCCTCTGCTGCTGCAATAATTTCGTCTGCACTTTTTGAACTATGTCAATATGCCGGAGATAAAGGTATCAGTTATAAAAAAGCGGCAATTAAGATACTGGAAAGTCTTTCTAAATCTTACAGATACACGTCGGGTTCTAAGAGCTTTTTTTTGCTGAAACATAGTGTGGGAAGTTTCCCGAATAATGATGAAATAGATGTACCTTTGATCTATGCAGATTATTATTATCTTGAAGCACTATTGCGCTATAAAAACTTGTCAAAAAACTAAGAAACAGTTTAAAATTTAAAAATGAAAGATCGAAAGTTACTATTTTCTATTTTGTTTATTGCCTGTTTTTCAGTTTGTAATCAAAGGGTTAGTTCCGAAAACCTTCAACCAACATTTAATATTAGTGATTATAATCTCATTTGGCAGGACGAGTTTGATGGTGCCACACTGAATACTGCAAAATGGAATTATCGTGCCGAAAATACAATACGAAATTATGCTACTGTTTCCCGAAATACAATTGTGTTGGATGGTCAGGGTCATGTAGTTATTAGTGTCACAAAAGATATAAACGGAACCTATTATGTAGGAGAACTAGGAACTCAGGGCATATTTGAAACTACTTATGGTTATTTTGAATGTAGAGCAAAAATGAATTCTCAATTAGGTCCGCATGTAGCTTTTTGGTTGCAATCGCCCACAATGAGTAATGTTGGAGATCCTGCTATTAACGGCACAGAAATAGATGTTTTTGAATATCATCGTAAAACACCAACCTCGCTCTATCATAATTTGCATTGGAATGGCTATGGGACAAATCATCAGACGATTGGAACACAGTTTGTCTGGTCGGGAATTGATAACGGTTATCACACATTTGGATTGCTTTGGACAAGTACTACTTATACTTTCTATGTTGATGGGGTTCAAACCTGGCAAACCACTACGGCTGTCTCACAACGAAGTGAATACATGATACTTTCGACTGAACTTACCGGTTGGGGTGGCACTTTTATTTCAAGCACCTTTCCGGATAATTTCACAGTAGATTATGTTCGTGTCTATAAACCAAAGGATGTAAGCACAGCAACAACTAATCCATTGACTTCAACCTCCTTGAAAGTTCATCCTAATTTGGTCAGAAGTGGTGATCTGGTAACAATCTCAGTACCAAAAACTGTTGAGAAATCAATCGTAGATATCTATACAATAGCCGGAAATTTATTGAGAAATTTTGATGTTACACCTGATATGAATTTACAAATTAAGATTAATACTGCAGGAATGACAAGTGGTATTTACATTATCAGATGTAATAATCAGGCTGGAAAACTGGTAATCGAGTAATTAGTAATCAAACTTAATTATTCGCTAATTATTTATAATGAATTGAATATGAGAAAAATAGTATTATTGATTTGTCTATCGTTACTGATTGTTACCGGAATATTTTCTCAGAAACACATTTTCTCCTTCAATAAAACGGAGTTTCAGTTAGATGGAAAGCCTTTTCAGATTATCAGTGCTGAAATTCACCCCGGGCGAGTACCACAAATGTATTGGCGTCACCGCATTCAAATGGCAAAAGCCATGGGATGCAATACCATTGCTGTGTATGTATTTTGGAATTATCTGGAAGAAACGCCCGGTGTGTTTGATTTCAAGACAGAAAACCGCAATATCGCTCAGTTCATCAAATTCTGTCAGGAAGAAGGCATGTGGGTTTTATTGCGTCCGGGACCTTATGTGTGCGGTGAATGGGATTTGGGTGGTTTGCCATCGTGGTTACTCAAAATTTCAGACATTAAGCTGCGCTGCATGGATGAACGCTATCTCACAGCAGTAAAACGGTATGTTTCAGCATTGAGTAAACAAGTAAAGCCGCTATTATGCACCAACGGTGGTCCCATTCTGATGGTTCAGGTAGAAAATGAATACGGCAGTTATGGAAATGACGGACTATATGTGAAAACACTTCATGACTTATGGGTAAAAAACGGCATTGATGTACCTTTTTACACAGCCGACGGAGCAACACCGCACATGTTGGAAGCCGGGAGTTTACCCGGATGTGCCATTGGTCTCGACAGCGGAACCAATGATGCCGATTTTAATGAAGCCACAAAATGCAATCCGAATGTACCCGTTTTTAGTAGCGAAACTTATCCCGGTTGGCTGACACATTGGAAAGAACAATTTGCTAAACCGGATACAGCTAATTTGTTGAAAGAAGTACGTTATTTGCTTGAAAACAAGAAGTCAGTAAATTTCTACGTAGTTCACGGTGGAACAAATTTTGGCTTTTGGGCGGGTGCTAATGCCTTCAACCCAACTCAATATCAACCGGATTTGACGAGTTACGATTACGATGCTCCTATCAATGAACAAGGGCAACCAACGCCCAAGTATTTCGCCCTGCGTAAACTGATTAGTAAGTATGTTAGCTATAAAATTCCCGATGTGCCAATAACACCTGAAGCCATAGAAATTCCAGAATTTCAGCTTCATCCGTTTACAAGTGTTTGGAACAATCAGCCAAAACCAATTTTGTCGGCACAGCCAAAACCCATGGAGATGTTCAATCAGTCAAGTGGCTTTATTCTTTATCGGACTCACCTGATTGGCCATAAAAGTGGTAATCTGACTATTACCGAGCCGCATGACTTTGCGCTGGTATTGCTGAATGGTCAGCTGGTTGATACGATTTATCGCGATGGAGGTCGATGGACTATAAAAATTCCCAAAACCGATGTAAAAGAACCTGTGTTGGATATTTTGGTAGAAGGTATGGGACGTATCAATTTTGCTCAGTATATGATTGATCGAAAAGGAATTACCGACCGGGTAACCTTAAATGGAATGACTTTGATGAACTGGGAAATATTCTCCTTGCCGATGAATGATAAGTATATTTCGAAATTGCAACCCAATCTTCAAAACATCCATGATGGAGTATTTTTCGAAGGCAAATTTGATTTAGAAAAACCTACCGACACTTACCTGGATATGAGCAATTATGACAAAGGACTAGTATGGGTTAACGGACATAACCTGGGACGTTACTGGAAAGTTGGTCCACAAAAAAGATTGTATTGTCCGGCTAGTTTTATGCTGAAGGATGAGAATAAAGTGATCGTTTTTGATCTGCTGAATGCTCAACCAAAGCCGATTAAAGGTGTGAAGACCCTCGAATAAACAAATTTTATTGAGTAAAAAAGTATAAATAATGAGGGAAATACAAATAGGTTTTATCAGCTTGTTATTAATTATAAGTACGAATATCAGTGTTCTGACTCAACGAAATTTACTTCAAAACATTGCCCCCAAATGTTCTGACTCACAATTGTTGATTAAAGATTTTAAACCCTATGCCTCCTATCACGACCGTGAATTCTGGGACGCTTTACCCAATGAGATTAAAGAAAAATGCATTTCAGCAGCCGAAAAGAGTTCTCAATATGTTTTTGGAACGGTAACGTTAACCTCGTTTCTCGATTATAAACGAACTGGCAGCCGTACTGAAAGCGAAAAGTTCTATAATGACCGGAATGATAATCTGCGAAATCTTGTACTTGGCGAATTGGTTGAAGGGAAAGGACGTTTTATGGATGCGATATTGAACGGGACCTGGTCTATTTGCGAACAAACGTATTGGGGAGTTTCGGCTCATTTGGCTGCTCAGAAAGCCGGAATTGGTGTCCCTGACGTTAATGAACCTACAATTGATTTGGTTTCGGGCGAAATGGCCAATTTACTCGCATGGACTTACTATTTCTTTCACGCTGAATTTGATAAAACCTCTCCATTAATTAATCAACGAATCAAGCAGGAAGTAGATCGAAAAATAATTCAGCCCTATCTGGTACGCAACGATTTTTGGTGGCAGGCAACTAAACCGGGAGTTATGGTGAATAACTGGAATCCGTGGTGTAATTTTAATGTACTTACTGCAACGCTTTTGACTTCGGACGATTATGACCTGAAAGTAAAAGTATTTCGAAAAACAATGATTTCTGTCGATCAGTTTATCAATTATTACAAAGCAGATGGAGGTTGCGAAGAAGGACCGACTTATTGGGATCATGCAGCCGGAAAAATGCTTGAATACCTGGAACTCGTGAAAAAGTCTTCGGGAGGAAAGGTCAATATATTTGACAATGAGCTGATAAAACGTATGGGAAAATACATTTCTCTGGCCTATATCGGAGATAGATATTATCTCAATTTTGCAGATGCAATGGCTGTCAATAAAGGACTTCCGGACATTGTATATCGCTACGGAAAAGCAATTAACGATAGAAGTTTGATGAATTTTGGTGCTTATTTAGTTCAGCATATCGACCCAATGCCTGAAGTGGCAGGCACCCTGGATATGTCGTTACAGAAATACCTGATTTGGAATGAGATGAAAAACTGCAAAGCTGAACTCTCACTTTCGGATCATTTTTGGTTGGAAGGTTTACAAGTTACCGGAGCAAGAACTAAAGAAGGTTCTACAACGGGATTTTTCTTTGGGGCTAAAGGTGGTAATAACGATGAAAGCCATAATCACAATGATGTTGGTTCTTTCATTCTATATTATAATGCCGACCCGATAGTAATTGATGCAGGTGTAGGCACTTACACTTCAAAAACATTCAGTTCTAAGCGATATGAACTATGGAACATGCAATCGGCCTATCATAATTTGCCAATGATTAATGGCTTTCAACAAAAAGATGGAAAGAAGTACAAAGCCACTCAGGTTGATTTCAGCAACACAAAATCAGTATCGATTTTCACTTTAAATATCGCCAATGCTTATCCTGCAGCAGCTAAATGCAAGTCGTGGATACGCAGCTATTCCTTCGACAGAAAATCGGGACTCACTATAATCGACCGATTTGAATTGGATTCAGCTGTCAATTACAACAAAATAAACCTTCTGGTTGCCGACAGCATAAAGGAACTATCGAAAGGGAAACTCTTGCTTTCGGGTAAAAAAGAGAAACTGGTCTTAACTTATGACCCGGCACAATTTAGTTACCAGATTGATGAAGTTCTATTGGATGACAGTCGCTTATCGAATGTTTGGGGAAAAAGTATTTTTCGTTTATCATTCACTGCCACAGTTAAATCATTAAAAGCTGAATACCAGATGAGTATTCAAGAAAAATATTAGATCCAATTTGCTGAGAAACACTGGTCACTAAATTCCTTTTAGACGAAAGTAGTTATAAAAATGGAAAAAAATGGCACTTTATTTAATTAGTATAGCACTATGTTTGCGAGCTAATTAAAAAATCAAATCATGAAAAAAAGTATCTTATTGATTATTTGTGTGTTGGGCTTAAATATGTGGTCTAATGCAACCGTTTATTATGTGAGCTCTGCCGGAAATAATACAACCGGTGATAGTTGGACAAATGCCTTTACAAGTCCAGGTAAAGCATTAGCAACATTGACCGCAGGAACAAGTTCTGGTCAACATGAGGTTTGGGTAGCAAAAGGCACATATTCTTTATCTGCAACCTATACAACATTAACATGGAAGACAGGGATTAATTTTTATGGTGGTTTTACATTCGGACAAACTGCCAGAACTGACCGAAGTACGGATGCTAGTCTTACGATTTTGGATGGTATAAATACATATAGAGTATTAACATCTACTACCTTGCTTTATGCTACAACTTGGGATGGATTTACCATTCAAAATGGTTACCATACGGGTGGTGCAGGTGGTGCCCTTCTTCAACGAAATGCTATCCTTCAGAACTGTATTGTTCAAAATTGTAAAACTACGAATTATGGTGGAGGTGGAATAGCTATCGGTGGAGTATCAACAGAAACAGATTCTATAAAAGTATTGAACTGTATTATAAGAAACAATACAGTAACAGACAATACGTCAAGTCAACGTGGTGGAGGTGGTATCCAGATTAAAGCTGGCTCTTTTTGTGCTGTTGTAAGGGGTTGTACTATAGACGGTAATATCAGCGATGGTTTAGCCGGTGCTGGAAATGTTGGTGGAGCAGGTATTCACATGATGGATGGTAAGGTGGAAAATTGTACTATCAGTAA
>SESG01036760.1_pt1 | contig 15050 bp, 14 predicted proteins | sample 3171421 | NCBI WGS metagenome assembly SESG01 (sample SAMN10866946, study PRJNA518727) | freshwater metagenome | biome: subpolar coniferous forest; feature: holomictic lake; material: water; isolation source: holomictic Lake 227, 6 m and 8 m depth | place: Canada: near Kenora, Ontario | collected... | reverse complement strand
TGGAACCTGGAACCTGGAACTTGGAACCTTGTTTATCTCACTTTGTTTATCTCACTCTGTTTATTTTACTTTATCTATTGGAGCGGGAGACGGGATTCGAACCCGCGACACCCAGCTTGGAAGGCTGGAACTCTACCACTGAGTTACTCCCGCATTTTAATAATAAAGAACATTTAAACATAAAATATGGAGCTGGCGGTCGGGATTGAACCGACGACCTACTGATTACAAGTCAGTTGCTCTACCACTGAGCTACACCAGCCCTTTTGACACTAAAAACAACTTTCAAAGTATAAAATAATTTTTCAAAAGTGTAAACAAAAATATTTAACTATTTTCACTTATTTTTAGCAGGTTTTACAAACATTCTGGAGTAAAAAGTCACTGCCGCCGCATTAGAAACATTTAAAGAATCCAGTCTGCCTTTTTGTCTTATCTTTACCATAAAATCACAATTTTTCTTTACTAACTGCCTTATCCCTCTGCCTTCATTTCCAAAGACGAAAGCGGTTTTTTTGTCAAACTCAGTTTCATCCAAATACTTTTCCGCAGTGAGATCAAAACCATATATCCAAAAACCAGCCTTTTTTAGGGCCTCAATCGCATTACTTATGTTCACGACTTCTATCATATCAATGTATTCTATCGCGCCACTCGAGGACTTGTACACCGTAGGAGTGACCGGTGAGTTTCTTTTATTTTGAATTACAATCGCATCTATTCCAAAAACTTCTGCGCTTCTGATAATCGCCCCAAAATTATGTGGGTCTTCTATCTCATCCAATACCGCTACTGTGCACTCTTCTCTGCCATTTGCTTTTTTTATAAACTCGTCCACAGTCAAAAATCTTATGTCTTCCACATCAGCGACTATGCCCTGATGTTTTTCAGTGCCTGTTTTTTTATCCAGTGTCTGACGGTCGGTATAGGTGACCACGACGCCTCTTTTTTCTGCCTCTTTTATGACATCCTCAATATCTTTCATTCCTTTTAAAACCAATACCTCGTGAATAGCTTTTCCCGAACTTAAAATTTCTCTGATAACATTTCTACCGTATAACCACATTTTATTTCAGCTCCTTAATAGCAAATGTGCCTGCTGCCGTAAACTCCAGCATATACCCAGTCTCTGCCGCTTGTTTTTTTAGTATATCTGCTTTTTCATATTGTTTTTCTTTTCTTAAAAGGTCTATCTGTTTTGCCAGTTCTGTTATCTGTGCATCTATAGTTTTTAACACTGGGGTGATTTTAAGGACAGCACACATTTCCAGCATAGTCTTTCCGAGCAGTACAAAACTTTCTATATTTTTCTTTCCCAGTTCTGTTTTTGCCGCTGCCGCGCAATCATACACGCAGGCAATCGCTTTTGAAGTATTAAAATCCTCATCCATTGCTTCTTTGAATTCTTTTATAAAATCTCTGCCCACAAAGCTTGCCGCTGGTTTTGCTTTTACTTGTGCGAGCCTCTGTGCGGTGTAATAAATCTCGCGATACCCGTTTCGCACCGAATCCATATTATCATTTGAAAAATCAAGCGGGCCTCTATAATGTGCTGAAAGTATAAAAAGCCTTATGACATTTGCTGTATTTTCTTTATCCTGCATATAGTCATTTAAAATATCTCTAATAAAAGCAAAGTTACCTTTTGACTTTGACATTTTCTCGCCACGAATATTCAAATATCCTACATGCATCCAATAATTTACAAAAGTGACACCATTCGCCGCCTCTGACTGGGCCCGTTCATTTTCGTGGTGTGGAAACACTAAGTCTGCGCCACCACCGTGAATATCAAAGGTCGCGCCGAGATGTTTGCCTGACATAGCCGAACACTCTATATGCCACCCTGGCCTGCCCGCGCCCCACGGCGCTTCCCAGCTTGGCTCTCCTGGTTTTGAGAATTTCCAAAGCGCAAAATCCAGCGGATTTTTCTTTTCCTCATCTACTTCGACACGCGCCCCTTCCACAAGTTCATCCATTTTTTGATGCGACAATTTGCCATACCCTTCAAACTTTGTCACATCATAATAGACACCGTTTTTTGACACATAAGCTATGCCTTTATCCATAAGGTTTTGTATCAGAGCAAGCATTGCGGGTATCTCTTCTGTGGCCTTGGGATTAATATCCGCAGGCGTGACATTTAGCTTTGCTAAATCTTCAAGATAAGCCGTGGTATATTTTTCTGCTATCGCAGACCAAAGCACGCCTTCACTCGCAGCTTTTTTTATTATTTTGTCATCTATATCCGTCACATTTTGTGCGAACTTTACTTTATACCCGCTGTATTCAAGATATTTTCTTATCGTATCAAACACCAGAAAAACACGCGCATTTCCTATATGAAAATAATTATACACAGTAGGTCCGCAGACATACATATTTACCTCGCCTGCGTGCAGGGGTTTAAACTCTTCTATACTCTGGGACATAGTGTTGTATATTTTTAACATAGCATCCTTTATTATTTTCTGGTCAAACTATTTTTCTTTTAGCACTACCACTGCGTGAGCCGCTACGCCTTCTTTGGCTCCTATAAAACCTAAACCCTCTTCGGTGGTCGCTTTTACTGCTATCTGTTTTACTGTGATGCCGAGAATATCTGCCAAGGTCTGTCTTATTATATCTATTTTGGTTGTCAAGCGTGGATATTCTGCGACCAGTATCGTATCTATATTATTTATAAAATACCCTTCTTCAAAAATAATTTCTTTTGTTCTTTTTAAAAGCACTGTGCTTCTTATCCCTTTTAATGACTCATCCGTATTCGGGAAATAATGCCCTATGTCCTTGAGCCCTGCCGCTCCCAGCATACCATCCATAATGGCGTGTATCAAAACATCCGCATCAGAATGCCCTTCCAAGCCAAACTCTGCGTGTTCAAACTCAATGCCTCCGATAAAAAGCCGTTTTCCTCTAGTCAACTTGTGGACATCATAACCTATGCCTACTCGCATAAAGACCTCTTTTAAGGCAGTTTTTGGTCAAATCTCACCTACACCAAACAGCCCGCCCTATTTTATTTTTCTTTACCTTTGTTAAATCCAAACACAAAACCATCTTAGTTCTTTAATAATACTTTGAGCACTTTCAAATCTTTTCCCGTGGTAATCTTTATATTTGGGGTGTCATCTTCTATGACTGTCACTTTTTTTCCACAAGCCTCAAACAATGCGGCTTCATCAGTCGGTTTATATTTTTTTAAATTTGCTTTTGTATAAAGCGCCAGTATGGTCTTGTATTTAAAACCCTGAGGCGTATGTGAAGTTCTCAGTTCCGTCCTGTTCAGAGTAGCTTTTATTTCGCCATTGCCCACTCTTTTGATAGTGCCACATATTTTATTCACTGGCACCACCGCATCATTTTTATCTAGCCGAGTTGTAATATCTTTTATCAAATGTGCTATCGGCAGAGGTCTTGCTCCATCGTGGATTAACACTTTATCTGGAGCGATATTTTTTAAAAACTCCAGGGCATTATATACAGACAAGTATCTCTCACTGCCACCGGTTATAATACCTATTACTTTTTTAAACTTATGTTTTTTTACAAGGCGCCGAGTCAGTCCTATAAATTCTTCTGAAACCACCAGGAGCACATAATCTATGCTCCCAGAGGTTTCAAAATTTTCTATCGCATAAGCCAGCAGTGTTTTTCCATTTACTTTCAAAAACTGTTTTGGCACTTTCCCGCCAAACCGTTTTCCTTTGCCTGCCGCTACTATCACTGCCGCTGTTTTCATTAATTTCCCTCGTACTTGGCAAAAATCATTCTGCCCGCATCTGTCTGTAGCACATTGGTCACTACGACTTCAATTCTTTTATTCAGCATTTTTTTCGCATGGTCTATGACTATCATAGTGCCGTCATTTAGATAGGCTATGCCCTGTTCTTTTTCTTTGCCTTCTTTCATTACTTTGACAAACACTCTTTCGCCCGGCAAAAATACAGGTTTTATCGCGTTTGAGATTTCATTTAAATTCAGCACTTTTACGCCCTGAATCTCCGCGACTTTATTTAGGTTATAATCGTTGGTAATTATTTTGCCGTTTATTTCTTTTGCCAACAACACAAGTTTTTCATCCACTTGTCTTGTGGAAGTATAATCCTTATCAGTTATCTCTATGCTAATATTCGGACATTTTTTCAGGGCATCCAGCACTTCCATACCACGCCTGCCTTTATGTCTCTTTAAATTATCAGATGAGTCTGCTATATGCTGTAGCTCGTGCAACACAAATTTCGGCAATAGTATAGTGCCTTCCAAAAAACCGGTTTCGCAGAGATCGCTTATTCTGCCGTCAATAATAACACTGGTGTCCAGTATCTTTTTTGACACACTTCCTCCGGCATTTTTCTTTTTGTCTATCATAATATTGATAATTATTAATACCGCCGAAATAACCACTCCTCCGAGCAGACCTCCAAGCATTGCATTGTAATTTTCAGGACTTTGTCCCTTCACTATTTCAGACACTCCAAAAAATCCAGTCGCACCGCCCATTACCAGATACAAAAAGTAAATTACTAGTTTCATTTTTTCCTCCTTTCTCTGGGCAGGTCTCCCGCCCTTAAAATTTTATTGCCTTATTATTCCCGCTATCTCTCTTATATCTTTTATCATCACTATATTCATTTCAGTTTTGCCTGGTTTTGACTTTGCCGGAATTACACATTTGTTAAACCCGAGTCTCTGAGCTTCCTGTATGCGTAGGTCTAAATGCTTTACCTGCCTGACCTCGCCATCCAGTCCGAGTTCTCCCATAAAAACTGTCTTCGTGGAGACTGGTCTTTCAGTGAAGCTGGAATATATCGCCGCCGCCACTGCCAGATCTGCAGCGGTCTCGTTTACTTTTATTCCACCTGCCACATTTACAAAAATATCCTGACTTTCCAAACTCAGTTCAATTTTTCTTTCCATTATAGCGAGAATCAACAAAAATCTGTTATAGTCAATCCCTGTCACTGTCCTTTGCGGCGTCCCATAAGCCCGCCTGCCTGTAAGTGCCTGTATTTCCAGCATAAGCGCTCTGGTGCCTTCCATTACAGTCACTATGCTACTACCTGTTTTCTCATCCGCGAGATTTTCCAAGAGCATTTTAGACGGACTTTTTACTTCTTTAAGTCCCTCGTCTGTCATTTCAAAAATCCCTATTTCATTTGTGGACCCAAATCTATTTTTTTCTGCACGCAAAATCCTAAACTGCAGATATTTTTCTGACTCAAAATAAATTACCGCATCCACCATATGTTCCAGCGTTTTAGGACCAGCTATCATACCGTCTTTTGTCACATGCCCTATCAAAATTATCGGCACGCCTGTCTTTTTAGCGGTGTAGAGCAGGTGTGCGCCGCTCTCACGGACCTGCGTAAAGCTACCAGCGACTGAGTCCACGCCGTCTTTATACACTGTCTGAATCGAATCTATTATTACCAGAGCTGGTTTTTCTTTTTCAATAAGCGCCGCTATTTTTTCTACTGCGGTTTCAGTCACGAGAAAAATATTATTAGAACTTATTTTCAGTCTGTCGGCACGCATTTTAATTTGTGCCAACGACTCTTCGCCTGAAATATATAATACCTTGCACCCTTGTTCTGCCGTTTTTCCTGCAAGCATAAGAGCGAGAGTGGATTTTCCTATTCCTGGTTCTCCACCCAAAAGCACTATGGACCCTTTCACAATACCGCCGCCAAAGACTCTATCAGCTTCGATGATTCCTGTTTTTATGCGTTCTTCTTCGCTCAGTATTATTTCTGGTAAAGCCATAACTCCGGTCTCGCCAAAATTACGATATTCCCCAGCAGCGTGTTTGCCTTTAAATTTAGCGTCTTCTACAAACGAGTTCCACTCATTACAAGACGGACATTTGCCCAACCATTTGTTGGACTCATACCCACAGGACACGCAACTAAAAATATTTATTTTTTTAACCATAATATTTTAATAGTTCCAAACTTCGGAACTATATTGCTATCTCCTTTTTCTTTATTTTTTCTGTAATCATTTTCACAAATGCTTCCGCACTCACGCCTTTTTCTTCTTCCCCTGAGCGTTTGCGGACAGAAATAGTGTTGGTCTCTACTTCTATGTCTCCAGTAATTATCATATAGGGGACTTTTTGCATTGTAGAAGTTCTTATCTTCGCGCCTATTTTTTCATTGTTGTCATCAAATTTCGCTCTGACTCCAGCGTCTATTAACAGGTTCTGAATTTTTTTAGCGTAGTCGTTATTTCTGTCAGTGAGGGGCATTACCATTACCTGCACTGGCGCCAACCAGACAGGAAACGCGCCTTTATAGTGTTCTATGAGCACTCCGAAAAAGCGTTCAAAAGAACCCAACAGCGCTCTATGTACCATAATTACTCTGTGCTCTTTCCCATCACTGCCTGTATAGTTTACATTAAACCTTTCTGGTAAATTAAAATCCACCTGCACAGTAGAACACTGCCAGACACGGTTAAGCGCATCTTTTATTTTTATGTCAATTTTAGGTCCATAAAACGCGCCGCCTCCTGCATCCACTTTGTAAGCCAAGCCGGCTTTTTCAAGTGAATTTTTCAGCGCAGTTTCCGCCTTATCCCAGGTCGCGATATCTCCTATATATTCCTCAGGTCTTGTACTGAGATATACTTCATAACTTTGAAATCCAAATACTCCAAGAATATATTCTATTATCTCAAGCAGTTTCCCCAATTCTTCATCCAGCTGGTCTTCCCGCATAAAAATATGGGCATCATCCTGTGAGAAACCGCGCACTCGCATAAGCCCGTGCAAGACGCCTGACTTTTCATATCTATACACTGTGCCTATCTCTGCCCAACGCAGTGGCAGGTCACGATAGCTTTTCTTTGAAGTATTATAAATAAGTATGTGAAAAGGACAGTTCATAGGTTTTACCAGATAGTCATTATCATCCAAAGTCATAACTGGAAAAAGACTATCTTTATAAAAACCTGTGTGCCCAGAAGTGTTCCACAAATCTATCTTTGCCAAATGCGGTGACACCACCAAATCATATCCGCGTTTTAAATGTTCCGCACGCCAAAAATCCTCAATCTCTTTTCTTATCATAGCGCCTTTCGGATGCCAATACACAAGCCCTGCCCCAAACTCCTCGTGAAGTGAAAACAAATCAAGTTCTTTACCCAGTTTGCGATGGTCGCGCTGTTTGGCTTCTTCTATGCCGTTTAAATATTCATCCAGCAGTTCTTGTGTAGGAAAAGAAATGCCATAAATTCTCTGGAGCATTTTATTTTTTTCATCGCCACGCCAATATGCCCCTGCCACTTTTGTCAATTTTACCGCTTTTACTTTTTTAGATGCCGGTAAATGTGGCCCCCGACACAAGTCGGTAAAGGCGCCTATTGAATAAAGACTTACTATGTCTTCTTTAATGCCATCTATGATTTCTACTTTATATGTTTCACCAAGCGCCTTAAACATAGTAATGGCTTCGGCCTTTGAAATATTTTTGCGTATAAAAGGCGCATTTTCTTTTATTATTTTTTTCATTTCTTCTTCTATTTTAGCGAGTTCCTCTTCGGCGAAAGGTTTTTCTCTGTCAAAATCATAATAAAACCCTTCATCAATTGAAGGTCCTATAGTGACTTTCACTTCTGGCCAAAGCTGTTTTACCGCTGCCGCCATAATATGTGAAGTACTATGCCAATAGGTTTTTTTTCCTTCTTCATCATTAAAAGTAATGGGGACAATCTCCGCATCCGCATTAACCTGTGCTGCCATATCTGTGAGGACCCCATTAACTTTTGCCAACAAAATATCTGGAGTATCCATACCCTCGGCCTGTTTTATCAAGTCCTTGACCCGAGTGCCGGGCGCGCCTTCTATGGTTTTGCCTTTGTAAATTACTTTAATCATATTTCCTCCAAGTGGTTTCGCATCAGCACAAGGGCTAAAGAAATTCCCACCTTTTTATTATCCTATTTATTCGTTAAAAAGAATGTCAACTGCTCCATTTCTTGCCCTAAGTCTACATTTCTTATTATTATATTTCCTTCGTTTTTCATATATTTTCCAGCAAAATTTAAAATACCCTTAATCCCAGTTTTTCTCAGTTTTGCCATTACATCTGCAAGCACTTCTTTCGGAGTAGTGATAATAACTATTTCTATTTTTTCTTTTTTGATTACTTTTTCCAAATCCTGATAATCGTATATTTTAAGAGTATCTATTTCCCAGCCAATTTTATCTGTGGAGACATCAAACCCTGCCACTATATTAAACCCTTTTGCTCGAAACCCGGTATACATAGTCAAGGCCGAACCTAAGTTTCCCATTCCAATAACAGCCGTCTTCCAAGACTTGTGCGTGCCCAATATCTTTGAGATTTCTTCTTTCAAACTTACTATATTGTACCCCACTCCGCGCCTACCGAACTGTCCAAAAAAAGCCAAGTCCTTTCTGACCTGTGCGGCGTTAAGGCCTATACGCTCGGCAAGGTCTTCAGAAGACACATACTCCACACTTTCAATATGAAGCTCGGTAAAACATTTCAAGTAAAGTGAAAGCCTGCTTACTGTAGAAATAGGTATTTTTTTCAGCATAGTCACTCCGGCTTATCTGTTTTTTTAATCTGTATGACATCGCTAAGCGTAAACTTGTGCTCGTGCGTTTTTATATACTCATTTATTTCTTTTTTCTCTTCTGACACTTCAAACTCCTGCGATGATAAAATAACTTTTTTATGGTCTTTGTCTATTTTTGAGATTCTGGCTTTAATTATTTCACCTTTGTTGTTTATCACTTTCGCCTTATTTCTTATCAGTATCCTGCCATTGACGCCATCAATTATTTGGCACACTATCGCTGTCTCTTCTATGTCCATAATCTTGACATCCACAAACCCGCCTTCTTTATATTTCTCTACAAAGGTTTCCCACGGTTCTGTATGCAGTTGTTTTAACCCAAGCATAATTTTAAATTTTTGTTTATCCGCTTCCATAATCCTGAACTCTTTTTTTTCGCCCTGTTTGAGCACTTCAGAAATAGCGCCAAAGGTCTGCCACGAGATATTTGACATAGCGACAAAAGCGTCCACATTTTCCTCAAGTTCCACTTCCGCGCCCACGCCTTCTTTTATTTCTTTAATAATGCCAGCCACTCTGGCTCCCTGGGGATAGCGTTCGTCAATATCGTCCCACGGATTGCGCTCAAGCCGTTTAAGGCTTACCAATATTTTTTCATTTTCCGCATCAATTTTAAAAATGAGGGGGGAAATTTCCTGCCCTTTTTTTAAAACTTCTCCCGGATCTTTTATTCTTCTATAGTAAGTAATCTCAGAAGCTGGTAAAAAGCCTTCCACTCCTCCTGCAAATTCTACCAACGCACCCTGTGGAACTGTTTCTTTTATCACGCCTTTAAGGGTGTCTCCAGGTTTTATATCTCCCAAGAACTTTTTAAAAGGGTTTTCGGTAAGCCGTTTCGCGCTGAGCATTATTCTGCCTGTCTCGCCCTGCATTACCAGCACCTGTAAGATATCTCCTATTTTATACTGCCCCGCCATATCCGTTATTTTTGTCCACGCTATTTCGCCAGCAGTCACAAAGGCCTTGATGCCATCTTTTTCCACTTCAAGCCCAACTTCAGAAACTCCTACGATAGCTACTTCAATTTTTTCATTTATTGGAAAATTCTTTTTCAAGTTTTCTTCATCGGCCTTTTGTTTTTCAGCCATATGTTCTTTATACGACACCACGATATTTCTTTTTTCCTCATCTAGCTGTATTATTTTTACAAATATTTTTCTGTTTGTCAGATCTTCAGTCACCCCATATGCTTTGGCGTGAGACATTGGAAGAAAAGCCGTTATGTTCGCCCCAAAATCTATGATATAACCACCTTTTACCGCCTTTGTCACAAGTCCGTCCATAGAGGTTTTCACTTCAAAAGCTTTTTTTATGTTTCCAAAAATAATTTTCTTATCGGCAATTATCTTAGAGAGTTGGACCATTCCTTCTTTACCTTCCACTCTTTTCACATATACATCCAGTTCATCGCCTTCTTTCAAATCATCATAGTAAGTATATTTCGCTGTTTCCTCGACTGGAATAAACCCTTCTGATTTGAAACCAATATCCAGATAGACCTCTCCGTTTTCTTTTCTTACCACCCGCCCTTTTACCAGGCCGCCGTCTCTCACGCCTTTATTCAAACCATAATCATTTTCATTCATTTATGCTTTCTCCCTATTTCGTTTATTTTTTTTACCGTTTCCGCTATCGCGCTATCAGGGGTAGAAGCTCCTGCACTGACCCCCACAATTTTCTTCCCCTTGAACCACGAGGCCTTAAGTTCCCCCGCTGTTTCAATATGATAGACCGTTTTTAATATCTCCCTGCTTAAGCTATAAAGCCGTTTGGTATTCGCGCTGTTCTTCCCGCCTACCACTATCATTATCTCTGCTTGCTTGGCAATTTTTATCGTCTCTTCCTGCCTGTTATAAGTGGCGTCACATATGGTATTGTGCACACTCACCTGAGCATAGCCTTGTGCAAACGCTTTTTCCATTATTGCTTTAGTAATTTCCATATACTTGACCAAGTTATAAGTGGTCTGTGCCACTACGCCTATTTGCGCACTCACCCGCATTTTTTTAACTTCCTCTATTTCACTTATCACACTGACACCCTTTCCCTCAGGTGGCGCCTGCGCATAGCCCACTATGCCGCTGACTTCCAAGTGATCCTTGTCTCCAACTATGACCACTTGCGCCCCACTTTCTGCCAAGTGTTTTACTATCAAGTGTATCTTCTTTACATACGGACAAGTGGTATCCAGAATATTTAAGTGTTTTTCTTTCAATCTATTTTTCTCAGTTGGAGTGACGCCGTGAGTACTTACAATCACACAGGCGCCATCTTCAATATCACTTATTTTTTCTATATGTTTAACACCCTCGGCTTCCAACTTTTTGACTTCCTGCGAATTATGAATTATTTCACGCAGAGAATACTTTTTTTTATCTGGATGCTCTTTGGCGTATTTGTAAGCCATTTCCATCGCCCGCTTCACTCCAAAACAAAAGCCGGAGTTTTTAGCTACAATTACTTTCAAATATGGCCTCCGTAAAATATACTTACTGCTTTCTACTTTCAACTTTTCACTTTTTGCAAACAGTTTTATTTTTTCTTTTTGTTTTCTAACTCTTCTTTAAGTTCTCTTATTGCCGCCATTACTTTTTTTGTTATTTCTTCATAGACTTCTCTGCCTTCGGGTTTTGCGAAGTCTTCTGTGAAGACTAAAGGCTTGCCAAAAAGGATTGAAATTCTTTTGCCAGGAGTCGGCAGTTTTTTCCCTTTTGACCATATCCCAAAAGTATCCATATACACTGGCACCACCATAGCCTTAGTCCTGTAAATCAGCATTCCAGAACCTGGCTTGGCTTCCTGCAGTTCGCCCGTTTCTGTCCTTGTGCCTTCAGGGAAAAAAGTAACGGCATTTCCCTTTTCAATAAGTTCTCCGAAATTTCTCCACGCATCTCTGTCTATAGTACCGCGTTTTATCGGATAAGACCCTGTAGAATTTAAAAACCAGGCGCCAAATTTACTTTTGAAAAGGGTGTGTCTTGCCATATATTTTATGTCCCTTTTCCATATAGCAGCGCCGAGCATAGGCGGGTCAAGAAAACTCGCGTGGTTTGAAGCAAGCATAAAGCCGCCTTTTTCCGGGAGATTCTCCAGCCCATAAATTTTAAACCCCCACAATACTTTAAAAACTACTGTGAACACCATTCGAAAAAAATCATAAAAGGGTTTATTAAATGCCATATGCTATCCTTTCAATTTTGTAAGTATATTAAAAAATTCAGGAAAAGAAGTTCCCACACACTCAATGTCTTTTATGAGGAGGCCGTTATCGCTGGAGAGGGCGGCTATAGAAAACGCCATGGCTATCCTGTGATCGCCGTATGAAATAATATCCGAATATTTAAAAGGTTTGCCTTCTCCTCCATAAATAACCATCCCGTCCTTTTTCTCTTCCACCTTTACGCCTATCCTACCAAGATTGTCACAGATAGTTTTTATCCTATCCGTTTCCTTGTAGCGCAGTTCTTCGGCATCCTTAATCACTGTCTTGCCCTTGGCAAAAGCTGCTGCTATGGCAATCACAGGAATCTCGTCAATCAAGCGCGGAATCATTGCCCCGCCTATCGTAATGCCTTTAAGTTTTGAAGTCTTAGTCACTATATCCGCTACTGGTTCTCCGTTTATGTTCTTTGAATTTTTAATCGTAATTTTTCCACCCATTTTTTTTATCGCATCAATGATTCCCGTGCGCGACGGATTTACGCCTATGCCTTTTACTGTGATTTCGGCATTTTTTACTATCAGGCCGGCTATCATAAAAAATGCCGCCGAGGAGATATCTCCCGGCACATAGATAGTCCTGCCCATTATTTCTTTACCTGGTTTAATTTTTATTTTATTTTTTATAACTTTTATATCCGCACCAAAATATTTAAGCATTCTTTCTGTATGGTCTCTGGATTTTTCTTTTTCTATTATCGTGGTCGCTGATTCCGCGTGAAGCGCTGCCAACATTAAAGCTGACTTTACCTGTGCGCTGGCCTCAGGCATTTCATATGTAATCCCGTGCAGGACTCCGCCCAAAACCGTCACCGGGGCATAACCCCCGTGGCTTTCAAATTTTGCGCCCATTTCCGTAAGCGGAGTAATGACTCGTTTCATAGGCCTTTTTATTATCTGGGCATCCCCTGTAATTATTGAAGTAAACCGCTGTGCCGCAAGCACTCCGAGATTGAGGCGTATTGCCGTGCCAGAATTGCCCACATAAAGCGTTTTCGCTGGCTGGCGCAGGTTAAACAAACCGCGACCGTATACCAGATACTCCGCTCCCTTTTTTTCTATCTTCACTCCCATTTGCCTGTAAATATCGGCAGTATTAAGACAGTCGCCAGCTTCAAGAAAGTTTTTAATTTTCGTGACGCCTCTGGCTAAGCTTCCTATAATTATCGCCCTGTGGGATATGGACTTGTCGCCTTGCACCAGAATACTTTTTTTACATTTTTTCAACGGATTTATGTGAATCTTTTTCATTTAAATTTTCTCCCTTAAAAGTCGCGCCCCGCGCATTATTTTTTTCATCTGTGCAGGTGTCGTGCTTTTCACTGCAGCTTCCAGTTTACTAAGTTCCTTGCGATATTTCGAAAGAGCTTTCAATAGTTCTTCTTTATTTGCTGTAAATATTTCCGCCCACACTTCTTCGTGTGACCCAGCAATTCTTGTCGCCCCTTTAAACCCAGGTCCAATCACCAACGGATTTTTTTTAATTATTTCTGCCGCATTGTTCACCAAACAAAATGCCGCCAAGTGTGGCAAGTGGCTTATCAGTGCAGTCTCAGCATCGTGTTGTCCCGCGGTCATAGCCAGTACAGTCATTCCCATTTTTTTCCAAAACTTATATACTGCCGTAAAATTATCACAATCCGTTTCTTTTCCCGGAGTCATAATACATACCCCGTCTTTGTAAAATTCTTTTGTACTATTCAACAGCCCTCTTTTTTCCGACCCTACCATAGGATGCGATCCCACAAAAACATTTTTCTTATCTATCTTTTTTATGGCCTCGCAGATATATTTTTTTACGCTTCCCACATCTGTCACGATAGCGCCTTCTTTCAAATATGGATAAAGCTGTTTAAACTTCACCGGGATTTCCATTACCTTTCCCGCAATGACTACAAGGTCGGCATCTTTCACGCCTTCTCTTATATTTACAGTCCCACGGTTTATCGCGCCTAACTTCACAGCTTCTTTTATACGCGCCGGAGAAGAACTGACTCCTGTCACATACGCCAGTCTTTGAAAAATAATTTCTTTCCCTAAACTGCCGCCCATAATTCCGAGCCCGACTATGGTAACTTTTTTAAGTGTGTGCTTTTTAGACATATATTCCTTTTCAGTGTGCGGGTTCCGGGTTCTGAGTTTTGGGCGCTTTATTAATTTATTACTTTAGCCCTGAACTCGAAAAACTATTTATATCGTTCTCCCTACCGCATTTGCCACTTTTCTCATATCCTTTACGAGCTTTGCATACTCTTGTGGAAGTAATGATTGTTCCCCGTCAGAAAAAGCTTCTTCTGGTTTCGGATGGACTTCTATCAATATCCCATCAGCCCCTGCCGCTACAGCCGCCAAAGACATAGTGCCGACCAGATAGCGTTTGCCTACCGCATGCGATGGATCTACCACTACTGGTAAATGACTCAAACTTTTAACCACAGGAACAGCTGACAAATCAAGAGTATTTCTGGTGGCGGTCTCATAAGTCCTAATCCCGCGCTCGCATAAAATAACATTCATATTACCGCTGGCCATTATATATTCCGCCGACATAAGCCATTCCACTATAGTAGCTGACAGCCCTCTTTTAAGCAGTATGGGTTTTTTTGTTTTGCCCACTTCTTTTAATAGTTCAAAATTCTGCATATTTCTCGCCCCTATCTGAAGGACATCCGCATACTTGTTTACCACTTCCACATGTCTAGTGTCCAGTACTTCAGTTATCACTGGCATCCCGTATGTTTTTCTGGCTTCCGCTAAAATTTTTAAGCCTTCTTCTGCCATTCCCTGAAACGCATAAGGCGAGGTTCTAGGTTTGTAAGCACCACCGCGAAGCACATGTGCGCCGGCTTCTTTTACAAGTTTTGCCACCTGAAGCAAAGGTTTTCTGCCTTCTACTGAACAGGGGCCTGCTATAAGCACTATTTGTTTTCCCCCAACTTCCACATTCTTTCCAATTTTTATAATGGTATCTGTTTTCTTAAACTCACGGCTCGCGAGTTTATAAGGTTTTAAAATCTGCATTACTTTTTCTACGGCAGGAAAGCCTTCAAATTCTACGCCTGCGAGTTTTCTTTCGTCCCCTATGACACCGATTATCGTTCTCTCTGTGCCTTTTGAAATATGGGGTTTAAGTTTATATTCCAGTATCTTATTTATTACCTCGTCCATGTGTTTCTTTGTCGCTCCCGGCTTTATTACTATAATCATTTTTATTTCCTCCTTAG
>SESG01034604.1_pt1 | contig 15069 bp, 10 predicted proteins | sample 3171421 | NCBI WGS metagenome assembly SESG01 (sample SAMN10866946, study PRJNA518727) | freshwater metagenome | biome: subpolar coniferous forest; feature: holomictic lake; material: water; isolation source: holomictic Lake 227, 6 m and 8 m depth | place: Canada: near Kenora, Ontario | collected... | reverse complement strand
GTCAATCACCCTGCCCTCACCGTCTTCCATCCAACCTTTATCAAACACTTGAAAGAATATCTCATGCACATCAGGATGCGCTTTTTCTACTTCATCCAATAACACTACACTGTAAGGTCTACGACGCACGGCTTCGGTCAACACCCCACCTTCACCATAACCCACATAACCTGGAGGCGCACCTTTTAAGGTAGACACGGTATGCGCTTCCTGGTATTCACTCATGTTGATAGTGATAATATTTTGCTCACCACCGTACAAGGCTTCTGCCAAGGCCAACGCGGTTTCGGTTTTACCCACCCCAGAGGTACCTGCCAGCATAAACACACCAATGGGTTTATTGGGGTTATCCAAGCCAGCGCGAGAAGTTTGCACACGTTTGGCGATCATATCCAGCGCATGGCGTTGACCAATAATGCGTTGTTCGATGTTGTCAGCCAGATGGATGATGTTGTCTATTTCATTTTTAACCATTCGACCGACGGGGATACCTGTCCAGTCTCCCACCACAGAAGCAACTGCCTGGGCATCTACACTGGGTAGTATTAAAGGCGATTCGCCTTGTAGTTCATGCAATTTAGCTTGCAGATCTTTTAAGTCTTCCAGCAGTTGTTCACGAGAAACCGGATCAACTGCAGGCGCGGCTTCTGCATCAGCCACTATGACTTCGGCGGCTTTTTCCAGATCACTGTCTGTGCCTTCAACCTTACCCGTTAACGCCCGCAGTTTTGAGCGTATTTCCAGGATACTCTTCACCAAGGCTTGTTCTGCATTCCAGCGTTCTTCCAATCCAACTAGTCGTTCTTTTTCATTGGTGAGTTTTTCTGTTGCCAGGGTTTCACGGTCTTTAACATCAACCCCGACTGCTTTCTCACGGGCAATAATTTCAAGCTCTGTCGTCAAGGCGTTAATACGTTTGCGGCAATCATCCACCTCTGCAGGTACGGCATGTTGACTGATCGCAACACGAGCAGATGCAGTATCCAATAAACTGACTGATTTATCGGGTAACTGACGTGCTGGAATATAACGATGGGATAATCGCACTGAGGCTTCCAAAGCTTCATCCAGAATTTGTACTTTATGATGTTTTTCCATCACAGAAGCCACACCGCGCATCATTAGGATAGCCTTTTCTTCACTAGGCTCGTTAACCTGTACGACTTGAAAGCGACGGGTTAAAGCGGGATCTTTTTCGATATGCTTTTTATATTCAGCAAAAGTTGTTGCGGCTACGGTCCGTAATGTGCCACGCGCAAGGGCTGGTTTTAATAAGTTGGCGGCATCGCCCGTACCTGCCGCGCCACCGGCTCCCACCAGGGTATGGGCTTCGTCTATAAATAGAATGATGGGTTTTTCTGAAGATTGTACTTCTTCAATCACTTGTCGCAAGCGGTTTTCAAACTCGCCTTTCATGCTGGCACCGGCTTGTAACAAACCCACATCAAGCGTTAACAAACTCACATCACGCAACGACGGTGGCACATCGCCTGCCACAATTTTTTGGGCAAAGCCTTCGACTACCGCTGTTTTACCCACACCGGCCTCTCCGGTTAAGATCGGGTTGTTTTGGCGACGACGCATTAAGATGTCAATCACTTGCCTAATTTCTTCATCACGTCCTACGATGGGGTCCATTTTGCCAGAACGAGCCTGCTCGGTTAAATCGACAGTAAACTGTTTTAAGGCTTGCTGTTTGCCCATTTGTGCAGGGGCCATAGCGCCACTGGCTTCACCGGGTACGGCACCACCACCGACATTAAAGCCGTCACTGGCGGTTAAGCCGTGTTCGGGTGAACCACTGACAATTTCATCAAAACGGTCAGTGAGTGTTTCCGCTTTAATTTTTTCAAATTCTTTTGAGATGCTGGTTAAAGCGTGGCTTAAACCTTTGGTTTTTAAAATGCCGACTATAAGATGCCCAGACCGGACTTGTGATTCCCCAAACATCAAGGTGCCAAATACCCAGCCTCGTTCAACCGCATCTTCAATGTGTTGAGATAAGTCAGAAATAGAGCTGGAGCCTCTGGGTAAACGATCAAGCGCATCCGTAAAATCTTTGGCAAGACGCGACGGATCAAGATTAAACTGGCGGATGATTTTATGTAAATCGGAATCTTGTAATTGCAAAATCTGGTGTAACCAATGTACCAACTCGACATAAGGATTGCCACGCATTTTACAAAATACGGTAGCGCCCTCGATACCCTTGTAACAGACGGTGTTTAGTTTACCAAATAAGGCAACTCGGCTAATTTCGGTCATTGTTTATCCTTTATGTTATTGGGTTTTAATCACTCTAACGCTCTGTGTAGGAACGCTTCAGCGGTGTTTTAATTGAGACTGTTGTCATTGCTGGCGGTGACCACCATACCGGTCACTTGCTCGCCTCTCTCTATACGTAACACGGCGGTCTCAATGCCATGTATACTAAATCCTGCCTGGGTTAAAAGGGTTCTCAAATGGGCTTCGGTGTGACTATACCGACCATGTAAATGCAAGCGAAAACCTTCAGGCGAGTCGCTTTCTTCCAGTTTTTCCAGAGTAAATATAAGCCAGCCCTTCGGCTTTAATGCATGTGCTGCGGCTTGTACAGCACCAGTCAAATCGCCGAAATAACAAAAGGTGTCTACGCAGGTGATTGCGTCATAAGCCGCTTTTATTTGCGAACAGTACTCCGTTAATTCTGCCTCGATTAACTCATCGTAAATTGCTCTGGCTTTTGCACGTTCTAGCATCCTTGGTGACAAATCAACGCCAACCAGGCGTTTAACCATTGGCCTTACCAATGCGCCACACAAGCCAGTGCCGCAGCCGATATCCAATAGCTGCCATGAATTAAAATCAGGATCGACCTGCTGCAAAGCCTTTTGCACCAGAAAAGGTGCCTTATATTCCAGTCGCTTCAGAACCCCATCGAAAGAATCCGCGAAGCTGTCAAAGGTCTCGCGCACATAAGCATCGCTAGCGCGAGCAGGTGCATTGGTATTTGTATAAGCAGCATAAATGTGTAATGCAATCGGATTTTCAGGATCATAACTCAACCACCGTTTAAGTACGTCGATACTGTTTTCGATTTCACCCATAAGATAGAAGGTACGACTCAGCCTTATATAAGCATTTGCATCGAGTGGATTGAGCTCAATGGATTTGTTAAACATCCCGACTGCTTCTCCATAGTTCTTTATATTACGGTAAGCGTTGCCAAGATTATGGTAGTTATGTGCGGCTGTCGGTTCAAAATCGATGGCTTTCAATAAATATTTTATAGCTTCATGATGATGCCCTAATTCGTTAAGCACTACACCAAGATTTCCATAGGCTAAAACAAATTTCGGCGCTATATCAATAACCTTGCGATAACTTTGCTCAGCCAACGCTGGATGACCGGTCTGCATATATATATTACCCAGATTATTCTCGGCATCAATATAGTCCGGCACCTGTTCCAAGGCTTTTTTTATCCAGTCAATGCCTTCCTCGGAATACCCCTGCTGATGTCTTAGTAAACCAAAGAAATGCATATAATTGGGGTTTTCTGGATCGACTTCCAGTAATTTACGATAAATATCTTCTGCACTTTCATACTCATTTTCGTAATGCAAATGCATGGCTAACTTTAGAGCATTTTCCAGAGTGAACGCTTGCTGTGTTTCTTCAACTAAATCCTGATGGTCTGTTTGTGGGTTCATAAATTTATTTGAGTTATTGTAAAAAGTTGCCCCAAAACGGATTCAATCTAAGATCATCCGCATCTTGATTACCTGCACGCACACCTAACCAGGACGTCCAGCCCAAGCGTGTGTTCTCGCCTAACTGTGCACAGGGCACTTGATCTTTTTTTAAAACCAGATTGACATCCCAGCTCAGTTCATCACCCATGTAATTGCGAATAACTGCAATCAGTTGTTCAATTCTGTAACCATCTGGCAACAAACTCAGATATTCGTTAAAGTTTAGCGGTCCAAAAAGAACTCTAAACTTATGTTGACAGCTCCATACTTTAGAACCCAATATGGCTGAAGACCCTAGCTCTCCAGTTCTGGGTGATTCTCCCAGTCGAGTTAAATCACCTGCTTGAATTTCCAGCCATTCTCCGACAAATTGTTGTAGATTGACGGGTAATCGAAAATAGTCTGCCAGTAAGGCCCTTAAGCTTTCAGCCGTTTTATTCTGGGCAGATAAAAAACCGGTGTAATAAAATTTTGCCATATCAGGCATCTCATCGCGCTTACGTAACTCACTAACGCCAACACCCGATAAGGAACCCATATAATTTGAGAAACGATCGTTCTCAGGCTTGTCAAAACCAACCGTGGGTTCATTATTGGCCCAGGCACGATAAAACAAACAGATCATCCGGTGATGAAACATATCGGCAAAGCCCGATAAAGTAAAGTCGCGATGATAGTGAATACGTTCGCGGATAAATTCGGTCAAATGGATCGGCATGGGGCCATTAGGGCCAAACAATCCCATAAAGCGTTGCCTTAGAATTGGCATTAAGCCAATTTTACGGCGTCCAAAAGCACTTAGCGTTGACGATTCAAAGCTTAAAGAAATGTCTTGTCCAAAACGTATGGGGGGTTCCTGACTTGGCCGTTGCGATTCACCAAATCGGGCTTTATCTTTATAAGCACACTCTAAAAGCCGCATGACTTGAAAAAAACCGAAACGGGTCGGATCTTTTTCCAGTGCGGTTTCTAAAGTAGATGCCGTTTTCCGAATCTCATCGGCCATCGCATTATTTCTCCACGGTCACTGGTTGTTAGTACGGTTTCAGTAAATGAGTTTATAGATACATATTGTGAAAAAAATTGTTCTAGCACCATGCCTAACAGGAATACGCCAGTTCCCTCAAAGGCTGCTTCATCAACGAGTAAAGTGATTTCAAGACCCCGTCCAAACACAATAGGCCCAGCCGTATCTATACGTCTGACGATGGGTTTTGATTTAATGGATAAAACCCCTTCTATTTGTTTACGAAAACTTGAATCACTATTGTCACCATAAAGGGACAATAAACTCCGTAATGCAGAGGCACCTTCTTTTTCATTACTATTAATCAATGATAAATAGTTTAAGGATAGATGGTTGATTAATTTCCAGGCTGTATCTTTATGCGCATTAGAGGGTCTGGGTTTTGTTGGACCTGATAAGCATCGTATGGATTCAACGGGTGCACCTATTTGAATAGTAAAATCAGTTTTGCCAATTCCCAAGGGCAGTTGCAGGGGTAGATCACGATTAGTACATAATATTTCAATGCCTAATTGTCTTAAGTCACTTTTAAAGGGGGCTTCATGACTGTCTACAATAGCAACAAAGACCTCGTTACCGACGTAACTGGACCGTGGACCCAGTAATTTTTGCTTGCTTGAAACCACTCTGGGTATACGCATTACGGAATAATAAGCCCGGAGTGTTTGCTGGCTATTATCACTACTGGCTTCATAAAAGGGTAAAAAGGGTAATTGCTCTTCACTTAAACTACCATAGCCGGTTACATTACGGATTTGATAAACCTCATAATCTAAAGGCCGGGTTCGATCAGGTACGATATGGTATTCATGTGTCTGATTATTTAAATGAATTCTATCCGCGTGTTTAGGAAACACATTGATAATTGGCGTACAAAACAAATCAAAACGGGTGACATCAACTTCATTAATTAAACTGGAGGAAACCTTGTTTAACAAAATAATAATATCGATTTCTTGAGCATCACATTGTGCAAATGCGGCCTGCAATTGATTTAGTTGCACGAACATATAGCGCTCAGGAAATGAAAAATATTCTTGCAATAAACGATAACCCTGAAAAGACCGGGGGGTATAGGGCAGTAATGCGTCGTTTTTGGCAAAACCTACAGGTTTGATAGCATCCTGTCTGATAACATGCTGCCAACTGACGGGGCGTTGGGTTGGCTGAACAACAACGGCAAAACTATTAGCTAACAATTGCTCATATATTTGCATGGGTAACACGCCAACACCACGCAAATAAAGCGGTAATTCATTTAAGCTTAGCTGATTAAATTTTAAACCAGCGGTGGATTTTAAGCGTATGCGTATCCCTGCTTTCAACCCTGGCAAACTGGGTACTCCTAAATTGGCAACAGTGCCAGCACCCGATAAGTATTCTGCTTCAATTAACTCAATAGGCCACAGTGTCAAGTCGTGAGCAGTACGATATTGGCACGCTGTTTGTTCGCCCTTACCTATATTACTTCTTAAGGACGTTTCTTTTGGAATTAGAAAACCCTCATTTAAAGAACCTTCCATCAAATCGGGTTGACACTGCACAACAGCCATTGAGGGGGTAGGAGCCAGATAGTGAGGATAAACAATATCCAGTATATGTTGGGTAAAGCGAGGAAACTCTGCATCAACTTTAAGTTGAACGCGGGCTGATAAATAGGCAAAACCTTCTAATAATCGCTCTACATAGGGATCAGCACATTCAAAAGTGTCAAGCCCAAGTCGTCCGGCAATTTTGGGATATTCTTGTGCAAATTCGCCTGCCATTTCGCGAATATGCTGTAATTCATTGTTATAATATTTGAGCAGTCTTGGGTCCATGATTTAAGCCGCTCTCTGTATTATTTCCATATTACCGGTTTCTAAATCTAATTCTGTTCTCAGATAAAGTCTTAAGGGTAAAGGTTGGGCCCATAGATCCCCTTCTATATCAAAAGTCAGCGCGTTGTGATTCATTTGATTATCTGAAACAACAACTTTTACACGGAGTGTCTCGGCTAAGATACGGGGTTCAAAATCAACTATCGCTTGCAGTATTTGGCGCTGTATATCCTGCATTTCAACACCTGACGATGTTTTGCCTACTAAATCTAACACGCCATAATTGACTACTGAATGTTTAACAAAAGGATAGGCTTCCAGGTTTTCAGCTGTTTCAAGATGGTTAGTATTTAATAACCAGGCCAAATCTCTTAACACACATTCGCGTAACATATTTAAAGAAAGTACGCGTTGTTCACGGGATTCTTGAATATGTTCGGGTGCGTTATCAACCAGTCGATCTAGCAGCGAGGGTTGTAAACGTTCCTTTTGAGTTAATTCAGCCACTCACTTAACTCACTGGATTAAATTTAATTTCACGAATATTTAATAGGGCATAATCATTAATATTGGTACTTATTAAGCGTTGCCCCAAGCCAATAAATGTTTCTTCACTCGGCTCTAGCCATTCCGTTTTTCGCGCAAGTTTTATTAAAGAATCTTCAGATAACTCAGATTGCGGGTAGTTTGTTGGAATTAAACCAAACGTTTCACCGCCATTTATCCAGGTAAATTGAGCGGGTATCCATACCATATCTCTTAAATCAGTGGGGGCTTCAATTGAAATACTTTGAATTTGTGTAAAAGGTATCCAGTAATATTGGCCATTAATGATCGCTTCAAGAACTGGCCCTAATCGGCTATCGGCATCAGCAATCCATTCGAATGCTTCACCATCTATAGTTCCAGATGAAATAGGGGCTATTTCAAATGCTTCATCCCGTAAACTTTTAGCTTCTTTATATTGTTGTTTTGTTGTCAGGTTAAGTGCTTGAACTAAAAGCGCGATCCATTGCTGTGGATCACCAAAAATCTGGGGTGTTTTATGACCTAAAAAAACGTCCTTGCGTAACAGCTGACATCGGATGGCTTCACGGTATGTTTGTACCATCGGTAAAGTGGATGCATCCAACTCACCTGCTACGTTTAATTGGGTTAAGGCTCTATCCCATTCGCCCAATACTAAAAGCAATTGAAATAAAAATGTACGTAGTTTTGCATTGGCGGGGTCTTTTTTAATCTGATTCTGTAATTGTGTTAACGTCTCAGAAAGATTGCCTTCTTGTAAACTTTGTTCAGCTGATTTCATAAATTCCCTACCATCAATAGCAATATAAAAGCGATTAGCCATATAAATACGCGAAGCCGGTTTTCCAGCTTCGCGCTTTTAATTTACTTGACGTTCGCTTCAATATCCCAGGTAAAAGGAATTTCACCGCCTTCTTTTCCACCCGTTGCATTTTGCTCTTGGTAATTAATGGTTACTTTTGCAAAATTTAGAGAAACATTTTCTGTTAGTTTGTCTTCGCCACCACTCCCCCCCGTACTAAGGGAAGAGACAATGACTTTTTCCAGTTTAATCTTTAAATATTCTAATGGAGTTTCACCTGCTTTTCGTACAACCAGATCCACGGTGGGGATATGCTTGCCGTTGGCGCAATGAAGCATTAATATGGGAGAGGATTTGTCTATCCATTTGGTGAAGCTTAAATCCTGGAAGTTGGCTTTACCCGCACCGCCACCTCCACCATGATGAAATGAACCTGATTGGGATACACCCCAACTCCAGGCCAAAACATCAATTTCTTTTGGGTGTGCTTTATCTTTTGACTCGCCTTCAATGCCTTCGAGTTTGATAAACATATCTACAGCCATGATCTTCTCCTTACGTTACGTTGTATTACAAATAAATGCCCTCTAGCAAACAAATACAAGAATTGTTTACCAAAGATACGTTATTAACTTCCGCCTTTAGCAGAGGGTAATTTAGAAACTAACCGCAATGATACGGTCAATCCTTCTAATTGGTAATGTGGTCTTAAGTAAAATTTGGAAGTGTAATAACCAGGGTTACCTTCTACCTCTTCAACCACTACTTGAGCTGCTGCTAATGGTTTTTTGGCTTTAACTTCTTCACTTGAGAATTGAGGTGCACCATCCACATAGTTTAAAATCCAATTGTTTAGCCAGCGTTCCATATCTTCTCGCTCCTTAAACGAGCCAATTTTATCGCGCACCATACATTTCAAATAATGGGCAAAACGGCAAGTTGCAAACAAATAGGGCAAACGTGCTGCCAGGTTAGCATTTGCAGTCGCATCAGGGTCGTCGTATTCAGCGGGTTTTTGTAAGGACTGAGCGCCAATAAATGCAGCAAAATCAGAATTCTTTTTGTGGATTAAAGGCATAAAGCCAGACTTGGCAAGCTCGGCCTCCCTACGGTCACTGATAGCGATTTCGGTAGGACACTTCATATCCACACCACCATCATCGGTTGGGAATGAATGAACTGGGAGATTCTCTACGGCACCACCAGACTCTATACCCCGGATCCTGGAACACCATCCGTACAGTTTGAATGAACGGTTAATGTTGGTTGCCATTGCATAAGCGGCATTGCTCCAGGTATAGTTTTTGCTGTTTGCTGCTTCGGTATCTTCTTCAAAATCAAATTCGTCTACAGGGTCGGTTTTAGCACCATAAGGCAAACGAGACAAGAATCTCGGCATCGCCAAGCCTATGTATCTTGAATCTTCAGAATCACGTAGCGAACGCCAGGCAGCATAATCAGGTGTAGAGAATATTTTAGTTAAATCACGGGGATTGGCCAGTTCACTCCATGACTCCATTTGCAAAGTCGAAGGAGCAACACCGGTGATAAAAGGCGCATGGGATGCAGCAGAAATTTGGGCAATTTGAGCTAGTAGCTCAACATCTTGTGGCGAGTGATCAAAATGATAATCACCGGTTAAACAGCCAAACGGTTCACCACCAAACTGACCAAATTCTTCTTCATAAATCTTTTTAAATAAAGGGCTTTGGTCCCATGAAGTTCCTTTAAATTTCTTTAAGGTTTTGCCCAGCTCTTTTTTGGAGATATTCAGAACTTTAATTTTAAGCTGCTCATCGGTTTCAGTGTTATTAACCATGTAATGCAAGCCGCGCCATGAGCCTTCCAGTTTTTGGAAATCTTCATGATGTAAAATCAGATTAATTTGATCTGATATCTTTTTGTCGATTTGCGCGATGATAGACTGAATGGAATTGATTGCATCATCGGATACAAATGCGGTATCTTTTAAAACATATTCTGCCAACGTTGATACTGCTTTTTCTACTTCTTCCTTGGCTCTATCTGATTTTGGCTTAAACTCCTTATTTAATAGTGCAGAAAAATCATTGCTCTCCTGAACTTCACCGACCGCTGCGGTTGATGCATTTTCTAATTCAGCCATGCTTATTCTCCTGCCTCTGGTTTAGGTGCTGCAACCAATGATTGCAACAAAGCTGGGTCATTAATTATTTTTGAAATTAATTCTTCTGCCCCGCCTTTTCCATCCATATAAGTGACTAAGTTTGCTAACTGAGTTCTTGCTTCAAGCAGTTTATCAACGCCTGCTACTTTTTTGGCAATTGCTGCGGGTGTAAAATCATCCATACTCTGAAAAGTAAGGTCTACACTCAAATTACCTTCACCGGTCATCGCATTGGGAACATTAAAAGCAACCCGTGGTTTCATGGATTTTAATCTCTCATCGAAATTGTCCACATCAATTTCAAGTAACTTACGATCTGCTACAGGAGCTAATGGTTCAGCAGGAGTACCTGACAAATCCGCTAAAACACCCATCACAAAAGGCAATTGTACCTTTTTTTGAGCACCATAAAGTTCAACATCATATTCAATTTGAACACGCGGAGCTCGGTTACGAGCTATAAATTTTTGACTACTTTGTGCCATTTAACACCTCTTTTAACGTTGGTTGTTGTTAAACTTAAAATTATTTATTTATCTTAAATATCATCTTTCTTTCCCAAAATAAATTTGGCTTCATCGATACCTGCAGGTGCCAGGTCTTGTAATACATCCATAAAGTTTTTACCTACCAGTCTGATAGCCCTATCGATAAACATGGGGACAGGGCTTGATGGTTCATGTTTTTTATAATATTCACAAACCAGATTTAAGGTTTTTATCACGTCCTGATTATTATTAATGACACCGAGTACCGATTTTTGGGATACGACAACGGTTCCGCCTTCGCCTTCAGCTCCGGCTTCAGTTTCTTCTGTTTCTACTTCGTCTGTTAGGCCTCTGGACTCCAGGGCACCGTCCAGGAAAGCTTTGCTTTCTTTTAAGATTAAACGTAACTCTGCAAAACTGGGTGCATTACTAATACCGACATACTCGGTTACTAACGATTCCAGTAACTTTAGGTTATCCAGGCTTTGGTTTACAGACTTGGAGGTTTGTTTTAGATTGTCTACTTCAGCATCCAGTATGGCTGCATCTATGGTTGATTGGTTAACGTCTTTTTCTTGTCCTGTTGCAGAGGATTTTCCTGAGGCAATGCTAATATCTCGATGACCAAACCGTCCCAGCGCCTTGGATTCAATTAAAGGTATTTGCTGTAATATCTTAAGCAGGGTGTCATAATCACAGAGTGACAAAAGTACATTAATCCGTTCAGTTGGATCATCATCGTCATCTGGATCAAGTTGAGGATGAATGGTATCCCATCGAGTTTCTACACCTGCTTTAATCAAGTGCAAACCATCATCTAAACCTGAAAATCCTTCAAGGGCTACAAGCGAACGTAAGTAAAATACTAATAGTCTTAAATCGATTGATCTTGATAGTAAAGCCTCAGAACGTTTCTTTATATCACGCCAGTTAGGTGGTTCTGCTTCAATAATAGTTGAGCCCATTTGTTGTTCGGGCTTACCCTTAATCGCCTGCTCAAGTTCAATAAAGGCCACATCGTATTGCAAATCTTCCCCGCAAACCTGGTCAGGGTCGATGTCCTTTAAAAAATCATTTAGTTCGATAGCCAATGTACTTTACTCCTAACTTTACAAAAGGGTAGCCACTATAATTGTGACATTATCTCTAGCACCACGATTCAGCGTTTCATTTATTAATCTATTGGCAAGGTCCTCAAGCTTTGTTTCTTTAATCAGCGTTTCTATTTCATTAAAACTGAGTTCTTTATCCAAACCATCACTGGAGAGTAAAAAAACATCTCCTTTATAAACTTCGGCAATTTCAAACTCTAGATCAAGTTTGTCATCTGCACCAATGGCTCGCGTTATTACATTTGAGCTTTTAACCGACCAACCTGTTTTACCGTCCATGCTATCTTCACAATGATCCCTACTGAGCTGTTGTAACTGATTATCTCTAAATCGATACAACCGACTATCACCCGCCCACATGAAGCCGCAACGGTGTGAATCACAAACCATAGCAATCACAGTACTCCCAACGATGTTGCCTTCATAATCTTGTTCGGCTGTTTGCCGAAGCCGCATATTAACATTTTGCAAACAATTATCAACAACTTTAATATACCCTTCTAAAGAAGAGGATGGCGTTAAATCATTTAACGAATTAACGATTAATTGACTGGCTACATCGCCTGCTTTATGTCCGCCCATTCCATCAGCAACCACCCATAAACGCGCTTCAGGTTTGTTTAAAAAAGAGTCCTCATTATGTTTACGACGCTTACCTGTGTCAGTAACAGCCCATGAGCGCCATCCGGACTGGGTTTTCGAATCGCTCACGTTTGTTAATATATTACTTAAGCTCAAATCTATGGGTTCCTCGGAAGTTTGAAACAAACCTAACGAATTGTTACCAGTTAAATTATTTTCTATATTTCCAACGTATACTGTTTGTCTCTCACTTTTTAAAAATCTTGAAAAGTTTCCAATAGCCGGTAACCCTTGACAAACTATCAGTGCAGGTTCCACATCTTCTGCCCCTGCATTACTCCATAAACTGTAACCGGGCAAAAAGGTAGTAAATAAGTTTGTATTAAGCTCACTAAAAGCCTCTCCCATCAGCTCAATATTTTCCTTCAGAAAGTGAAAAGATTTTGACTCAGCGTGTTGAGACGATGCGGTTAGGTGCGAAGATAATGAAAAAGGCGAAATAGATTGAAGAATCTGATCGAGAGTATCAACATCTGTATTACCCTCTAAACCTAATAAAGCCGCATCCTCAAGTTGTTCAAACCAAAGATTCCCCGTTGTAAATAATAAGGGAAGTTGTGGTAAAGGTTCGAGTAATACCGCGACAGTCAGTGGAAAATAACGCCCAACTTTATCAACGCTGGGCATTAATATGCCAGCCACTGCATGATGCCCACAGACACCAGGACTTAACAAGAAGCGCCAGATAGGGCTGGTCAAATAACTGTTTAACCAGCCTTCGCCCAGCTCTTCTTGACTGCAGGCAATTGATTGTTGTAACCAGGGATCCCATGAATTAAGAAATTCATCGGGTAATCGCCTGGAAATGAAATCACCGACGATCGGCAATTTACCGTAAAAACCAACAGATGTTATAAATTTCAATGTTATAAACTCGCAGGAAAGCGGATACTATCAAATTCTTTTAAAGAAAATGGATTGTCTACGCTACTTGCACTGAGTTCGTAACGTGCTTGCATTCCTTCGATTTCAAAGGTAAGCAAGTATTTATCTTGATCTGTTTTTTGTATATGAGCCAATTCAAGCACTCTGAACCAAGCCCATTGCCCTTCAACTTCTTTATGAAGTTTTTTACCGTCTTTAGTATCAAAACCAAAACTGACCAGTCGACTTCCGTCCGTTCCTGGCCATTGAAAAGAAGCACTTTTAGACCCTTCGGCAGGATTATATTTTGCTTGTTGTCCTTCAATATTTAACCAGAATGACGTTGCATTAGTATCTAACGTTATTGGCTTAAGATTAAACTTTACTTGAGGTGCTAAACCGCCCCCAGCAAAGAAAATCTGCCTAATTTTAGATACCGCCTGGAGTTGAGCCAAAACGGCTGGTGATACGGTAATAGCCTGGTTATCTTGAGAGATCATTCGCCAATTTTTACCACTCGTATCAACAAAGGCTTTTAGATTGTTATTAAAAAACTGATCCAGCACTCCGCCTTGGGCAAAAAAGCGACTAAAGTCTTCTAAGGTTATATCCTTATTGCTCGCTCTCGAAAATGGATAACGACCTTGAATGCCTGCTTGATACAAAGGCATCACTTCACTTTGCCAAAGACGATTAAGTTGAGATTTACTGTTATCTAAAATGATATCCTGGTTACCCGCAGCTAATACCTGTGTCATGCTTTTAATGGGTTCAGGTAAATGTGCCGCTTCCATTTTCATTTTTGCGACTGCATCACCGCCCCCACCTTGCTTGGCTTTTTCTATAGCCACCCCTCCCACATTTGAAGTACCACTCAGGTCTATCATATAACCATAAAGCTGACCGAGCACTTCAATAGTTCGGTCTAGAGGAACACCACCGCCGGAGCCTCTAACAAGGGAAGATAAGCTTTGAAAGTGTTCTTCAACCTCAGTACCTAAAGGCTTCGCATTCTGACCGTTGGCACCTGCCGACTTAGCTGCATCTAATAGCTTAGTCATTCGTGGATCGATAGCTTTTAACGCACCCGCCTGTTTAAGTTTTGCTGCAGCATCCTCTGGTCCAGCTGGTTTGTTTGTTAAAGACGTTTCTTTATTGACTGCTTCTAATAATTTCCGTAAAGGTGAGTCTGGGCTAGAAGCAAACTCTAACACTTCTGTTGCTTGCGCTGGACTGCTGGTGGGTTTGATTTTTACATTGCCGAGCAGTGTGTCCCAGTATTTAATATAGTCTTGATAATAATAGCTACGAATGGCCTCATCCAGTTTGTCGCTATCAACAGAATCCGACTTTGTTGAGCCAAGAACCCAACTACCATTCAGCGATTCTTCTATTTGTTCTTTACTTTGTTTTAGAAAAACCGAATAAAAGCCATCATAAGTGAACAGATAGGGAATTGTTTGTTGTCCTAAACTTCCTGTCTTAGTCGTGAATACGCGATCCGCATTAATACCCAATGCATCTTGCAATTTAAAATCTTGTGATTTGGATTGCAATGAATCATTTTTGATGCGCATATAAATTTGTTGCGCAATAGGAATACGGTTTAGTATTTGTCTAGCAGCTGAAATTAAACGCTGATTAAGTTGTTGTGACTCTGGAGGTAACTTGATTAAATTTTCTAAATGGCTAAGCAACTGCGCTTGGGTTTGTGTATCGGTTGCGTAGGTATTTTGCCAATCAACAGTAACCCAGGCACTTACTAATTCTGGCTTGAATTGTTTGGTATCCCCTAGCATTAGATAGACTTCTAATAAAGAATATAATATATCAGGGTTATCCGTACTGGCCTTAATACGCTGTTCTAAACGATTTTTTATGAGTGGTAATAAGCCATTTTGCAATA
>SESG01004852.1_pt1 | contig 15073 bp, 13 predicted proteins | sample 3171421 | NCBI WGS metagenome assembly SESG01 (sample SAMN10866946, study PRJNA518727) | freshwater metagenome | biome: subpolar coniferous forest; feature: holomictic lake; material: water; isolation source: holomictic Lake 227, 6 m and 8 m depth | place: Canada: near Kenora, Ontario | collected... | reverse complement strand
TAAGGTGATGCTGGACAGAGACTTGGCCGAATTGTACAATGTTTCAACAGGCAATTTATACAAATCGGTGAAAAGAAACCGGAAACGTTTCCCTGAAGATTTAATGTTTCAACTAGATGAAAAAGAATATGAGAACTTGATATTCCAATTTGGAAGATCAGGTTGGGATGGCACCAGGAGCTTACCGTATGCATTTACCGAACAAGGAGTTGCCATGTTATCTGGAATTTTAAATAGCGAAAGGGCAATCACCGTCAACATTCAGATAATGCGGATTTTCACCAAAATAAGAGCCATTTTTACTGACACATTGAGCTTGAAACTCGAAATTGAAGAAATTAGAAAAAAGTTATACCATCAGGATAAAAACATAGAATTGGTATTTAGTTATCTTGACGAACTGATCACCCGACAGGAAAATAATATACCCCCGCAACCGCATAGGATTTAGGACAGACGATCCTGACCTCAATTAAAAAATCCCATATTTTTCAGTCCCCCAGTCTCCTAGTCCTCCAAGTCCTCCTAGTCCTCCAAGTCCTCCTAGTCCTCCTAGTCTTTCTCCGCTCGTCCGGTAAGCGCCAATAGCCCATTGATCACCGTCAGCGGATGTGCCGGATTGCCGGGGATGTAGAGATCAACTTTGTGGCGGTCAAGAAAACTGCGATCCAGTGCGGGAGAACCATCAAAAATGCCTCCGCTGATTGCATCTGTTCCGCATAGAACCACCATTTTGGGATCAGGGGTTGCATCGTAGCAGATTTGCAGCGGTTCGGCCATATTGACAGTCATCGGCCCGGTAATCACAATACCATCTGCGTGCCGGGGGGATGCAACGAACTCAATTCCGAAACGGCTCATGTCGAACTGCACATTGTTGGCCGCGTTGAGCTCCCATTCGCAACTGTTGTCGCCTCCGGCGGAGACTTGCCGAAGCTTAAGCGATTTGCCAAATATTGATTTGAATTCCTTGGGGATGATATTTTCATTTAGTCTGATGGGTTCATCGATGCCTTCTTGAATGATCAGGCGACTGCGCTCATTGGTGGAAATCTTATAATCCCTGGTAAATACAACCTTATTGGGAAACCTGAAAGCACAATCACCGCAAAAAGTGCATTTTCCGAGGTCAATGGCCACCGGAGAAGTCGAAATGGCATTGGTCGGACAGCAATCGACCAGCGCTTTTTCATCCACTTTTTCAAGAGAGATCACCGGTCGCCCCTTAAATATTCCGGGTACTTGTACGTTCCTGACGTCGGGAATAAATTGTTTACCCTGATGAAACCAAATCTTTAGATTATCAAACATATGCAATTTTATAAGTTGATTAATTCCATCGATAATTATCGATTTCGGATTTTCGGTGACCAATCTCATTTTTACACTCTCTCATCTTTTCATTTTCAGGCTTTCCAGACAACTTGCCGTATGCTCTCACAAATCATGTCCGGCATAAGAAAGGTTAAAACTCTTGTTGCAGATCGGAAAATCTGAAATTTCATTGTTTCGAACTGACAATGCAAGTGCCAGCCAATTGTGGAAGGAGGGATCCTTGATTTTGTAGTGCTTCAATTCGCCAATCTGACCGGTAATAGCACAATGGCAGATCTCTCCGCGCCACCCTTCGACAAGCGAAAGGGAAAACAGGTTGTTTTGCGGCGATTTAAGCACTTCTTTTCCCGATTCGACAGGAAGTTCTGCCATTAATTTTCTCAGGTATCCAATCGACTGTATCACCTCATTTTTACGCAGCTGAACCCGCGAATAAACATCTCCATGATGCTTGACAATTACTTCGTGCTTAATTTCGGGATACAACCCTGTAGGATGGCTGGAGCGGATATCCCTCTTAACTCCACTTGTCCGCGCAGCCATTCCAACAACCCCGACGGAGGAGGCGTCTTCGACAGTTACAACACCTGTCCGTTCGAAACGGGAAAGTGCGCTGGGAAGACTAAACAACTGCTTGTTCATCTCGATAAAATCAGGTTCAAAAACGTCCAGAATTTCTGAAAGCCTTTCTGCCAGAGCTGTAGTGAATGGAAAGCGATCCAGTCCGGGTCTTATCAGACCCTTGATTAATCTGTTGCCACACCATTCCTGCATGAAATTGACAATGGGTGTACGCAGCCTGCCAAATACGGAACTACCCAATTGGTAGGCAATGTCGGTGCAGGCAGCACTTAAATCACCTGTATGAATAGCTATTCGTTCGAGTTCAAGGGCTATGGTACGGGAAAAATCAATGCTGCGTGATGTTTCAAAGCCACACAAACTTTCCCAAATCTGAGCAAAAGCTGTAGAATGTCCAACCACCGTGTCACCAGTGATATTTTCTGCCAATGTCGCCAACTGAGAAAGTTTCTGCTGTTCCAAAATTAATTTTTCGATTCCCCTGTGCTGATAACCCAGCTGTATTTCAAGGTGCAGAATCTGTTCTCCATTGCAAATGAACCTGAAATGCCCGGGTTCGATCACGCCTGCATGGATTGGACCCACGCCAACCTCGTGAAGTTCTTCGCTGTCAATGGAATAAAATGGATAATTGGAGATGGACCGGCTTTGATCTGCACGGTCGAAGGGATACCTCACAGGCTTCAACCAGGGGTGATCGCTGTATTTGATGCCGAAATTTTCATGAATCACGCGTTCGAATTTTTCGAAACATAGCAAGCGGGCAGAAAACGAGGCGAGTATTTCCTGGGGTTGAACCAGGCACGAGGAGAGGTGTATGACATGTTCCTTGTCATCTGCAATGCAACAGAAAAACCTGACACTTTTACTTTCGGGTATACCAAAATAATTGACACAATGTCTTTCCGGGTTACCATCCACTAATTCGGTGTTAAGCTGAAAAAATGCACCGTATTCCATATCCGGAATTTCGGATAGGGGCCTCGACTCGTTGTTTTTAATTTGAAGCGTATGCATAATGAAGCAATTTGCTGTATGATTTGTCTTTTTCGTTTGATGTCTTCTCCAAATAACGGTATCTAAATTTTCCCTTTTCTAGTTGGGTAGCAGCACAATACTGTCTTTGATGAGTTGCACAAATTCTGCCGGAGGATTCAATCCAAGATAAACAGCCGTTGCAAGCAGCACAAACTGGGTTACTGATTCCCATGGACTGGTTTTGGCCACATTGGAATCGTCAAAACCTTCTGCCGGGACAAAAAGTACTTTGAAGATGTTTTTCCCAAAAGCCCAGATGATCATCGTCAGCAACAACAGCACAACCACCAGCAGCAAAATCTGTTTGGCATCAAAAATTGACTTGAAAATAAGAAATTCACTGACAAACAGTCCGGATGGCGGCATCGCGGCAGCACTGATGAATCCAAGCAGAAGTACCATGGCACCGGTTGTGTTGTATTTGAAATAATTGCCGATGTAATTAATGTTTTTATTCTGGAAAACCCGGTACAATTGATTGTACTGGAAAAAAAGGCTCGATTTGACGAATGCATGCAGAATAATGTGCAGAATGGCAGCATAATAGCCTATTCCGCCGGCTGCAATTCCCAGCATGACAAGTCCCATGTGCTCGATGCCGGAATAGGCAAACATTCGTTTAATGTTTTTTACCTTGAGCATGTATACCGTTGCAACAAATAACGACAGAAATGCTGCCGTTCCTGTTACAACCTGTGCCCAATGCAGCAGGGGAGTATTGGCCACAACAATGTAGAAGCGGAATATTCCGACAAAGCCAAGGTTCATCAATACACTGGCCATCAGGGCACCCGCAGGTGCAGGGGCAGTATCTTTGGCATCAATTCCTGCAGTGAACATCGGTACCAATCCAAGTTTGGCAGTAAATCCGGTGAAAATAAACAGGAAAGCCATTTGCAGCCATACCGGATTCAGCTCCTTGCTTTTGGCAAGCAGATTACTGAAGGAAAGGTCATCCGAACCTGCATTTTGCAGCGACAGACTTAAGAACAAAATGCCGATAAAAATGAAAGTGATGCTGATGGCACAGATAAAAACATATTTCCAGGTTCCTTCCAATGCCAGTTTATTGCGGTGATGGTAGATCAGGGCGGAAGCGCTCAGTGTCGTGATTTCGGTGAAGATCCAGGTTACAGCAATGTGGTTGGAAAGATACCCTGCGCTGATGGCCGTAATCAGAAGGATCAGCGAAGCAAGATAGATTGATCTGGATCTTGGTGGTTCGTAATGATTTTCAAGATAGATAAAACTGTGAATAGCTGCCGGTACGGCAATAATGCTTAGGGTGATCAGCAGCAGCAGGCCCAGTGAGTCGAAGGTAAAATAGACAGAATCGGTATGTCCAAAATGGGTAATTGCCTGTGCCGTAAACCACATCTGCCAAATCAGGAAAAAGGCGAGTAGTGAATATACCACCTGTTTGTTCCTGATAAGAAAGAGGCTTAAAACAACCGCTACGGATACTAAAAGATAGATGACAACCATTGTTTCGGTAGTTTTTATTAATAATCTTTTAAATTACTGAGCTGATCTACATCCACATCCTTGAAGACGTCACCAATCTTGTTCATGAAAATTCCAAGGATGAGCACACTGGCAAAAATATCCAGCATGATGCCCAGGTTTACGAGAAGAGGCATTTCATTTCCTATAGCCAGGGAAAGAACAAATACGCCGTTTTCAATGACCATGTATCCCATCACATGGGTAATAATCTTTCGTCGGGTGGCTATCAGATACAGTCCAAAAAACAGGGTGGACAGCGCAACAACGAAGAATATCTTGTCGAGGTGATCGTCTTTAATTACATTAGCTATCAATATATTGACAATTACGATGGCTGTTGTGATTACCAGTGAGACAAAGTTAGGAAGAAAGGGTTCCGCTTCACGCGTGATATTGTTCCGTTTGAGCAGATAACTCAGGAAAAGTGGTACGGCAAGTGATTTGAACACAATGGTTTCCAGTAAGATAAAACCAAGATTCACCGGATCAATCCTGTTGAGTTGCAGAAATACCACGAAAAATAAAAGTACACCCTGCAAGGCAAGCACCTTGATGTAAGTCATCAACCTGTTGGCAATCGCCATATAAAACAGGGTGATGATAAAAATGATCAATAGAACGTGTATCATATTGTCTTACTTTTTTAGTACGGTTTAAATAAATTTCTGAAGAATCAGAAGTACTCCAAAGAATATCAGCAAACTCACCGAAGTAAGTACCACAATAAACTGCGGATTATGGCTCATCCTGAACCTTGCCATGAATGATTCAATCAATCCAATGATCACAGCAATCAAAAACTGGATGGCAAAAAATGCGGGAATGGCATATTGGTAAGGAATCACACCTATAAAAAGGTTCACAATCAGCGAACCGTAGATGGCAAACTTTATGTATCCGGCAGTTAGGATTAGTCCAAGGTCGAATCCGCTGTTGTCGAGTATCATGACTTCATGAATCATCGTCAGTTCGAGGTGGGTCTTCGGATCATCGATGGGCATCCGGCTGCTTTCAATCATCGCAATCATCAAAAGTACAAATGTCGCCAAGGCGGCCAGTGCATAACTTATCTGAGAACCAATGTGCAGAAAGGCGAAAATCTCCTGAAACGAGGTGTGCCCTGAAAGCAGGGCCAGAGAGCCCATCAGGATAAAAAATGCCGGCTCGGCAAACATCGAATAGAGGGCTTCACGGCTGGCACCCATCCCTTCGAAGCTGCTTCCGGTGTCCAAGGCGGCAATAATATTGAAGAATTTACCCAATGCAAGCACATAGGCGAAAAAGATAAAGTCACCATTGAAACTGAGTACCCCATGCGACTGGCCAAACGGAACTACCAGCATCGCCATCACAACGGAGGCAAAATAAATTGTGGGCGCCAGTTGAAATACAAAACTTGTTGTCTCACTGTAAACCACACCCTTTCGGAACAGCCTGACGACATCCCAAATGGGTTGAAAAATTCCCGGACCTTGTCGGCCGGATGCCAGACTCTTTGTCCGGATGACAATCCCGGTAAAAAATAGGGTTGCTAAAAGGATTAAAAGGACACTTAGCATGATTAAATATTTTTTAATATTTCAAAAAATGACACAATTTGACGATACATTCCCGGAAGACTTAGTACCGCAAGGATAAAGAAGATTCCATAGAGAATGTAAAACTGAAGTTTGCCATTATTCAGAAAGACAAACCTGCCCATGAAGTTCTTGTAGAACTTCAGAATTGGGTCGATCAGCCATTTTTCTACTTTATCGTTGGCAATCGTATGGTATTTGACTTTCCCCGGAAAAATACCATGAAGGAGTTCTTCCTCTTTTTCAACGAGCAGGACAGGAGCGAATAATTTGCTGTAAGACCTGACAAATGAGCTGGCTGTGTATTGTTGTTTGAAATCGGGTGCAACGTAACCGCATCCCCAGGTGGTATTGGATGTTAATTTACTTTTGCCGAGTATATATCTCCGGACAAAAAAGAGGCCGATTGTCAAAACTATTAATATCCATGATGCCCTGCTGATAGATTGTAATGAGTCAAAAGCATTGGCTGGTAAGGAATTTGGTTCAACAAAGAGATGGCCTGTGAACAAGCTGACCGGTTTTTCCAGTATCCTAATAAACGCCATCGGAAAGAGGCCAATCAATAGGATCAAACCTGCTAGCAGGTATCCGGGAAGAAGCTGGAGAATGGGGACTTCGCGACATGAAGAAGGCAGGGTATGTCTTTCCTTACCAAGAAAGATGATGCCAAAAGCTTTGGTAAAACAGATGATTGCCAGTCCGCCAATGGCAACAAGACCGACCGTTGAAAAAATCGCAGCCAACAACGAAAACAACGTGCCTCCCGAAAGCCAGCTATACAATCCTGTATAGAGGATGAATTCTGAAATAAAGCCGTTAAACGGCGGAATACCGCATATGGCAAGCGCTGCAATCAAAAAGAGGAGAGCGGTCTGAGGCATTTTTTTAATCAGTCCTCCCAGTTTCTCAATATCCATGGTATGCGTTGCCTGGTAGACATTCCCGGCCATGAAGAACAGAAGTGACTTGAAGAGGGAATGGTTCAGGGTATGCAGCAATGCTCCGGCAAAACCCAGCGTAGCCAGAACGTGATTGCCTGATCCGGTACCTATGCAGCCAATACCTATACCAATTCCTATAATTCCTATGTTTTCTATGCTATGGTAAGCCAGTAGTTTTTTGAGGTTGTGCTGCAGGATGGCAAGCATCACCCCGTATAAACCAGACAGAACGGATACAATCAATATAAGGTAGCCAACGAGGATGAAATCAGTTTTAAAAACCAGTAACATCCTCAGAATTCCAAATATTCCAATTTTGATAATCACTCCGGACATCATTCCGGAAACATGTGAAGGCGCAGCAGGATGAGCATGGGGCAGCCAGGTATGGAAAGGCACAAAACCTGCCTTGATGGCAAATGCGGCAAAAAAACAGAGAAACAGCACCATTGAAGCCGGACCCGGAAGTGAAGAGGTGTATGCAGTTATGGCTTGAAAATCGTAGCTGCCGGTTTTATTGATCACCCAAAGGAATCCGATCATCAGAAATACAATGGAGAAATGTGCCTGAATCAGGTAATTGATGGCAGCTTTGATCGTGACAGGATTTTCATGCTCAAAAATAATCAGGATAAAGGAGGTAAGCGCCAGTATTTCCCAGGCAATGAGGAAAACAAAACTATTCTGAATGGCACAAATGCTCAGGATAGAGGCATGCTGAAACAGAATGGTGACTGCGTGAAGGGTTAGACTTTGGTGGCGCTCCCTGTAAGCTTTCAGGTAGGAAAACCCATACAAAGCCCCAGCTAAAAATATAAGGTTGATTATCAGTATAAACCAGCCGGATAAAGCATCCATCCTGATGGGAATCGGTCCTGTAGCGTAACTTCCTGTCAGAACGAAGGAAATAGCTTCCCCGGTCAGGCTTTGAATGGCGAAATATCCTGAAATCAATGCATTCAATGTCAGCAGGATCAACGTCACAACTCCCTTTCCTTTTACTTTCAGGAAAGGAATTAGCAGCAGCCCTGCAAACGGGATCAATAGAAACATGGTTATCAGACTCATGTTATCAAATTAAAAAAGGATAGAATCAGCATCGCCAGCATAAATGCAATTCCATACCATACATAGGACTGAATCCTTCCGTTCTGGATGAAACTAAAGTAATTGGCAGAAAAAACCATCCTTTTGGTAATTGGATTGATAAGGTGATGTTCAAAAAAATCCTGATAATGTGAAATGTACGATTTTTTTTCAGGAAATATTTCACTGCGTTCCAGCTCATCGAATTGTTTTTTTTCAATCAGCAGGAAATTAAAAATTTTGCTGAGAGGTTTTGAAAATGATTTGGCAGTATACTGCTGACGGCTGTTTGGTGCGACATAACCACATCCCCAGGTAGCGTCCGTGCGTTGGGGTCTTTTCTTAAGTACAAGCGAACGTAGAGCCCAAGTTGCGATGATGATGCCTGTCAACAAAAGTGAATAAAGACTGATTTGGGTAGTAATTTCGGCAATTCCGGAAAAACGTGATGTATCGGGATGAACCGGATTAATCAGAACCAGTATATTTCCAATAATCCGCATATAAAACTGTGGCAAAAAAGCGACACTCAGCATAACACCAATAATTAGATACTGAGGGACCAACATCAGGGCTGAGACTTCCCGGGGCTGATGGGGCAGAGTTGTTCGTGGCTGACCAAGGAAAATGGAACCAAATGCCTTTGTGAAGGTAAGTACCGATAATCCGCCAATAATACTAAGTCCGGCAATGGAGAGTACGAAAAGTATAATCTGGCTGATATTGTTGGAATGTACTCCTTCCATCAGTCCGGTGTAGATCAGAAATTCAGACACAAAACCGTTGAGAGGTGGTAATCCTCCAATGGCAAGCGTTCCAATAAGGAATAGCACGGCAGTTTTGGGCATGGATTTGATCAGACCACCCAAGTTTTCCATATTTTGGGTGTGTGTTTGCTGGTAGATAGAACCGGCAGAAAAGAATAGCAAAGACTTGGAAAGTGAATGGTTCAGGACATGCAGCAACGCGCCTCCAAAACCGAGATAAAACATCAATGGCGACTGGTTGCCAATCCCCATGAGCCCGACTCCGATTCCAATACCTATAATACCGATGTTTTCGATGGTGCAATAAGCCAGCATACGTTTGTAATCCCTGTGTACTGCTGCATTAAGAATGCCGTACAATCCGGACAATATGGAGATGGTCAGAACAATCTCTCCCATCAGCAAAAAATCGCTTTTGACAAAAGTGATGACACGAAGTATCCCGTAAATTCCCAGTTTAACAATCACTCCCGACATGACTCCTGAAATATGGGCAGGAGCTGCAGGATGTGCATGAGGCAGCCAACTGTGAAATGGGATAAATCCGGCTTTGATACCAAATCCAATAAAAAACAGCAAAAACAGCCAAATATTGGGATTGTTCAGAAAAAAAACATGAAAAGAGTCGAAGCTGAACGAACCGGTTTGCTGATAAACCCAGATAAAACCGATCGTCAGGAATGTTACGCCGATGTGCATCTGCACAAAATAGTTCAGTCCCGCCAGGTATGTTTTGCGATTCTCATGGTCGAAAAGTACAAGCATAAGTGATGAGAGTGACATGATTTCCCAAATTACCAGAAATGCCAAACCATCCTGAATCATGCAAACAAAGAGCATGGACAAGTGGAAAATATGGAACATGATCTGGTGGAACCCTATTCTTGCTTTTGTAAGAGTGTAGCTTTTCAGGTATCCTGAACCATAGAAAAATCCGGTAAGGACCGTAAAATTGATGATCAGGATAAACCAGGCAGAGAGCCCGTCAATCTTAAGTAAAACATCTCCGACAAAGGAACCGAACCGGATTGTTAATTCGACAGTTTGGGTAACAAGTGCCTGAATTGCAATCCAGCTTGTTGACAAGGATATATATAAAACGGCAACTGTGCTGACCGCAAAGCCATATTTTTTTGGCATGATCAAAATCGTCAGACAGGCAAGTAATGTAAAAAGGATGGTTCCGTTTAACAACCAGGCATTACCTAAAATTTCCACAACTAAAGTTTTGGGTTTGTATTTGCAAAGTAATCATATAATACAAGATAAATCAACGGATATGTCAGTTTATTCGACTGTCACCCCGGATTATGTTAAAAAATGATTATTGAACATATTGTCGCTTTTAATATAGATTTCTTAACCAAAAATGGAAGTGTTTTTCCATGAGAACTGGATTATATCTTGAAAAATGTTGTAGAACATGTTTTTTAGTTTTCCGCATAAAATGCATATAATCTGATATTTAATAAATTTATTGTGATTGTATATTAACATTTAAGTAATGTCGGGAACATATTCTTAACATTTTTTAATAAAAAGATATAATTTAGTCGGAGAATTGAAACAAAACGTTGTTATCGGGCTTTTACTAGAACTAAGATTTACGATTTATCTAAACTATCAAAGAGAGCAGGTCTAAAGCCTGCTCTCTTTATTTCAATAATCCAGTTTGTTGCAGTAAATATCAAATATCTCCCGATTATTTCATCCCAATACAGCTGATGAAAATTATAAACATTGAAAATTGAGATACCTATAGGGTGGTATTGCAGTCCATTTATATTCTCCGCGCCCTAGGAGTGAAATTTTGCCATCAATTGCACGCTTCGAATTATCCCAAAAAATATTGAAAGACAGTTGGTAGAAAGAGAAAAGTTGTCTATTTTTGCGCCACTCAAATTATGAGTAATTATTGTTGAATGTAAATTTTAAAAAGTATGTTGAACCAGTACGAAACCGTTTTCATTACTACTCCCGTTTTGTCTGATACTCAGATGAAGGAAGCGGTAGGAAAGTTCAAGGATCTTCTCACATCCCATGGTTGTGAGTTGATTCATGAAGAAAATTGGGGATTAAAAAAATTGGCTTATCCCATTCAAAAGAAATCGACAGGGTTTTATCAACTCCTCGAATTCAAAGCTGATCCTGCCTTCATTGGAAAACTCGAGATTGAGTTTCGCCGTGACGAACGTGTTATCCGTTTCATAACCGTGAAATTGGAGAAATACGCTGCTGAGTATGCCGAAAAGAGAAGAAAAAAAGTTAATGCAAAAACTCAATCAGAAAACTAAGTCATGAGCACAAATTCCAGCGAAATCAGATATCTTACTCCACCTTCGGTTGAAGTAAAAAAGAAGAAATATTGTCGTTTCAAAAAGAACGGTATCAAGTATGTGGATTACAAAGATCCTGAATTCTTGAAAAAATTTCTCAACGAGCAGGGTAAAATTTTACCACGCCGCATTACCGGTACTTCTTTGAAATACCAGCGTAAAGTATCACAGGCAATTAAGCGTTCACGTATGATCGCGTTGTTGCCTTATGTAACAGATTTGTTAAAATAATTAATAGGAGGTACGAAAATGGAAATTATTCTGCTTCAGGATGTTACAAATCTGGGTAGTAAAGACGATGTGGTAATTGTCAAAAACGGATACGGTCGTAATTACCTGATCCCCCAGAAAATGGCAATCCTGGCCACCACGTCTTCAAAAAAGGTTCTTTCAGAGAATCTGAGACAACGCGCTCACAAAGAGGCTAAGTTGAAAGAAGAAGCATTGAAACAAGCTGAGATCCTGAAATCAATTTCGATTGTAATTGGTGCAAAAACCAGTTCAACAGGCAAGATTTTTGGATCCGTCAACAACATTCAGGTTGCTGAGGCTTTGAAGGAAAAAGGTTTTGAGGTTGATCGCAAACAAATCACCATCAAGGAAGATTCTATCAAGGAAATTGGAAAACATACTGCCAAGGTGAAATTTCACCGCGAAGTAGTCGTAGAACTGGAATTCGAAGTCGTTGCCGAATAGTGCACTGATTCCTTACGTACAGTTTTCAAGAACAATTTTATAACAGATAAAAAAGCTGTCTCCTCATCGGGACAGCTTTTTTTTGGTATTTTTGCTTTAAATCTTAAACATTGAAGAAAATAACCGAACAAAAACTGATACACCTCTTCGAACAAAGGTTTTCCGAAGAGGTTTCTTCACTTGAAATGCTTCCTCCGTCTGGTTCCTATCGGGAATACCTGAGGCTGAAAAGCATCCATTTCAATGCGATAGGTACATGGAATGAAGATGAAAAAGAAAACAATGCCTTCATCAACTTCTCACGTCACCTCCGTGCCAACGGTGTCAACGTACCTGATATTTATGAATACGACCAGCAGTCCCGGATCTATTTGCAGGAAGACCTGGGCGACGAAACGCTCTTTTCCTACCTGACTGAAATAAGAACCCGAAACGGATTTTCCGGCGAAATAATTGATGCTTATCGTAAAGTAATCAAATCATTGCCTGTCATACAAGTCACAGCCGGCAGGGAGGTTGATTTTAGTTATTGCTATCCGCGAAAAGCCTTCGACAGACAGTCGATGATGTGGGATCTCAATTATTTCAAATACTACTTTCTAAAGTTGGCCAAAGTTAGCTTCGATGAGCAGGCTCTTGAGGATGATTATTCTTCGTTTTGTGATTATCTGCTGAAAGCGGAGAGCAATTTTTTCATGATGCGTGATTTTCAAAGCAGAAATATCATGCTTCGTCATGGTGAACCCTGGTTTATCGATTACCAGGGAGGCAGGAGGGGAGCATTGCAATACGATCTGGCATCACTTCTTTACGATGCGAAAGCCGATATTCCGCAACAAGTACGGGAAGAACTGATCGAAGAATACCTCGACCATCTGGTGGAAATCCATCCTGTTGACAGGACAGAATTCAAGCAGTATTTTTACGGATACGTACTGATCAGAATGATGCAGGCAATGGGAGCCTACGGTTTCAGAGGCTTCTATGAGAAAAAAACCCATTTTCTGAAAAGTATCCCATTCGCATTGGAGAATTTGAGCCTGGTTATGAAGAAGATTGATATTCCAATTCAGTTGACTGAGCTCTATTCTGTTCTGAATTCCCTTTCAGAATCTGAAGTACTAAAAAATATCGCCGTTAAAGAGACAGAACTGACAGTTTCAATTACCAGTTTCTCTTACAAAAAAGGTATTCCTGCTGATCCTTCCGGAAATGGCGGTGGTTATGTATTTGACTGCCGTGCATTGCCTAATCCCGGCAGGTTTCCTGAATATCAAAAGCTAACAGGGAAAGACAAAGAGGTTGTCAGGTATCTCGAAGAATATCCTGAAGTAGAAGATTTTCTGAATGCCACATTTCTGTTGGTCGATCAGAGTGTAAGCGGGTACCTGGATCGAAAGTTTTCCCATCTTTCAGTACAGTTCGGTTGCACCGGTGGGCAGCACCGTTCCGTCTATTCTGCAGAAAGAATGGCGGCCCATCTGAAAGATCATTTTCCGGTAAGGGTAGTTTTGCATCACAGGGAACAGGAGTAGCCAATATTGTTTGAAATGCTATTGTATCTGGCAATATATCTACTTGAATGTTTTTGATTCCGTCACAACTCCTCACCTTATGATTCGAAACAATTCATCAATTTTGAGGTATAATTGCTCTAAATAAGACGCCGGATTACCATGGGAAAGAAGAAATGTGAAGATAAGGATTACGAAAAACCAGAGCATCCAAAATTTGAATGTAAAAAATGCGGAAGAGCCTCGAAAAAGGAAGATAAGGTTTGTAAGCCTGTAAAAATGAATAATTAACAAGATAAGATACGATGAAGGCATTCATCCTGGCCGCCGGATTGGGAACCAGACTGGCTCCATTTACGCTTGACCGACCCAAAGCGCTTGTTGAACTGAATGGAATTACCCTGCTGGAAAGAGCGATAAGAAAAGTGAATGAACTGGATGTTTCTGAAATAATTATCAATGTTCATCACTTTGGCGATCAGATTATTGAGTTTTTACAATCCGGGAATAATTTCAATCTTCCCATATTGGTGTCAGACGAGAGAGAACAACTTCTGGATACCGGTGGGGCTATTCTCAAAGCCAAAAATTTATTGGGAACCACCGAACCTTTTCTTTTGTACAATGTAGATGTTCTCAGTGCCATGAATCTGACGGCGCTATCCGCTTTCCATTCGCAAAATAAAGGGCTGGCCACTTTGGCCGTGCGGGAAAGAAAGACCGACAGATACCTCCTCTTCGACAGGGATATGATGCTTTCGGGATGGAAGAATGTAAAAACAGGAGAGGAGAAAATCAGCAGACCTTGTGCAGCGCCTGGAAATTTTGCTTTCAGCGGAATTCAGATCATAGAACCCGGAATCTTTTCATTGATCACAGAAACAGGGAAATTTTCGATCATTGATCTTTACCTGAGACTGGCGAAGAGTGAATCTATCTACGGCTACCCCGATACTTCGGAAATATGGATGGACCTTGGTAAGCCTGACCAACTGGCTGCTGCAGAAAAAATGTTGGTTTAATTTCAGGAATACATTATTGTCGGAACAAAAGCCATCGAAATTACCATTCTATCGGCTTAATACCATGTGAAATCAGATATTCGTTCGTCTTGCTAAAATGCTTGTTTCCGAAGAATCCCCGGTAGGATGAGAGCGGCGAAGGGTGAGGGGAGGTCAGCACCAAATGCCTGCTTCGGTCAATTAATTCACCTTTCTTTTGTGCGAATGAACCCCAAAGCATGAAAACCAGATTTTCCTTTTCTTCTGCCAATATCCGGATCACACGATCTGTAAACTTTTCCCAGCCGTGATTTTGATGGGATCCGGCCCTGCCGGCCTGAACTGTCAATGTTGAGTTCAAAAGCAGAACACCCTGAGATGCCCAACGATCGAGATTACCCGATTCAGGAACCTTTGTGCCAAGATCCTGACTGATTTCCCTGAAAATATTTTGCAACGATGGTGGCAGTCCGACACCATCCGGTACAGAAAAGCACAGACCGTGTGCTTGTCCCAGTCCATGGTAGGGATCTTGCCCTAGAATAATCAATTTGGTCTGGTCAAAAGGGGATTGGTCAAACGCATGAAAGATCAATTTCCCTGGTGGAAAAATTGATTGGCTGGCATACTCGCTTCTGACAAAATCGGTCAGTTCTAGAAAATAGGGTTCATTAAATTCAACTGACAGACG
>SESG01005901.1_pt1 | contig 15087 bp, 14 predicted proteins | sample 3171421 | NCBI WGS metagenome assembly SESG01 (sample SAMN10866946, study PRJNA518727) | freshwater metagenome | biome: subpolar coniferous forest; feature: holomictic lake; material: water; isolation source: holomictic Lake 227, 6 m and 8 m depth | place: Canada: near Kenora, Ontario | collected... | reverse complement strand
TTTTTTGTAAAATGCTCTATGCGGGATGCCGCGAGTGCCATCTCAAGCCTGATCTCCTCTTGATTTATGTACAAACCGAGGACGAATTGCGACTGATCCGGCTTGGGAGCCACAGCGATCTGTTCGCTTAAAGCCTCTTGAGAAATCCCGCCGGGCGCGCTACGGTTCATGGCCTCATGCACCGCCGGATCGTCCTCCTTACCTGCTTTTTTGCCCTTCTGCCCCTGGGCTGTGCCCTTGCCCAGAGCGAAACGATCAAACCCACTTGGCTGACGGAGAAATACGCGCGCACTTACACGCTCAAAATTCCCGCGCCGCGCGGGCAGATTGTGGATCGCAACGGCGAACCCTTGGCGGTCACGCGCGTTTGCCAGAATCTCGGCGTTGTCTTTCCCTCGCCGCTGGATTACCCCGCCGCCAAGGCCGTCGCTTTCGCCCGCGAACAAATTGCCAAGGCGGAGCGCCTTACCGGACGGCAGACTTCCCTTTCCGACAAATCCATTGAGCGGCATTACAGCAACCGGGGCATTCTCCCGCTGGACATTCTCCAGGATCTTACGCCCGCGCAGCAGGCCGCATTGAAGGAGCACTTGGGCGGGGGGCTGATGCTCCACCCGGTGTATGCCCGCTATTATCCCAACGGCCCCCTGGCGGCGCACATTCTGGGCTATGTGCGCCGGGCCGGAGCGGCGCTGGAGGGGCCGGTGGAAAACAATGAGCTGCTCTGGCCGGAGGCGGAGGGGATGGAGGGGCTCGAAGCGGCCTTCAATGATCAGCTCACGGGCAAACCGGGCCAGATGACCGTCCACTTCGACGCCAAGGGGAAGAAGGATTACGAAAAGATCACCCTCCCGCCGCAACCCGGCTATACGGTGGTCTCCACGCTCGACCTTCGCCTCCAGCGGCTCTGCGAAAAGGCGCTGGAAAAAGGCGTCAAGCGGGGCGCGCTTGTCTTCACCAATCCGAACAACGGCGACATCCTTGCCATGGCCTCGTGGCCTTCCTTTGATCCGAACCAGTTCATCCCCTCCATTTCCACAGAGCGCTACAAGGCGCTGAACGATGATCCCAATCACCCGCTCATTCCGCGCGCTTATCGCGCCACTTATCCTCCCGGCTCCACCTTCAAAACCTTTGTGGGCATTGCCGCGCTGGAGAGCGGCGCGATCACTCCCGAGGACGAGTTTTCCGGCCCGCCTTCCCTGGAAATCGGCAACATTGTGATGCGCAACTGGAAGAAGACGGATGCGGGGATGCTCAATTTCGCGCAAGCCATGGAGCAGTCCTGCGATACCTGGTTTTATCAAGTCGGCATCAAGACCGGCTCCAAGCCGCTTGTGGAATGGGCGCAACGCTTCGGCTTCGGCGCAAAGACGGGCATTCCGCTGCGCGACGAGAAGGAAGGGCTCGTTCCCACGGACGAGTATAAGAAGAAAAAGGAAGCACGCAAACTGAGCTCGGGCGATCTGGCGAACTTCTCCATCGGCCAGGGCGACCTGCAGGTGACGCCGCTCCAGATGGCCCAGGCGATGGGGACGGTGGCCAACGGCGGGATATTCAACCAAACGCGGCTGGTGCTCCAGGTGCAAAGCCTGGATGACAAGATTGTTACCGGGTATGATTTGCGCATCAAGGATCAGCTTGAGATGAAGCCCAGGAACCTGGAGGCCTTAAAGAAGGGGCTTGTGGATGTCATTACCGGCGCGCACGGCACCGGCGGCAAGGCGGGCGTGGAGAATGTCGAAGTGGCGGGCAAGACCGGCACCGCCCAGTGGGGGCCCAAAACCAAGGAGCGCAATGCCGCGTGGTTCACCGGGTTCGCCCCGGCAGGGAATCCGAAATACGCCTTTGCGGCCCTCTACGAGAGCGACGTGAATCAAAAAAACACCCACGGCGGAACGGTTGCGGCTCCGCTGGTTGGGGCAGTGCTCAAGGAACTTTTCAAGGATGAGAGCAAGCCGCAGAAGCGCAAAAAGCCGAAAGCCGAACCGACGCCGGAAGAGGGTGTTGGGGATTAAAAATTTGCCCGAAAAGCGGCGAAAGGACTCGCGCAAAGGAACGCAAAGGACGCAAAGAGAAAAAGCGTAAGGATTTTAGAGCGTTTTTTTGCGTTCTGTCCTTCCAAGATTCTGTCTTTGCGTTCTTTGCGTCCCTTTGCGCGAAATTTTATTCCCGGATCCAGGTTTACGCGCCTCCGTTCACATCTGCTCCAGCGCATCGGCCACTGCGCCCGGCAGCATGCGCGGGCCGTTGCCGCCCAGCGTGGCGTCCACGGCTTCCAGGCGGCGGATGAGGTCGATCACCTCGCTGCGGGCGTATGGACCTCCGGCGGCGGGGCAAAAATGGGTGCGGCATCCGAACGGACGCTCCGCGTAGATCATGCAGCGGCCAGTTTGCGGGTGGAGCAATGGGCACGCGCCGTCCGCCCGCTCGGGAAGCTGTTTGCGCCCGGCGGCGCGCACTCCACGCGCGGCCACGAGCGCCTCGCCCTTGGTTAAATAAGGCGTCAGGCCGGTGATCTTGAACTGGCAACACTCGGTGAGGAGCGTGCAATCCCGCTGCACAGGACGCCGGGCGAGTTCCGCATACACGGCGCGGACTTCCGCCAGCGCCGCTGCCTTGGCTTCGGCCAGGGGATTCGAGCGCGGGGCGGAGTGGGAGCGGCGGGGTGGCATAGGCCAAAACCCTCTCCATCCATCCGCGTAGCGCAAGCCGAAACCTTCTTCGATGTCGGATTTCAAAGAATTGGAGCTGGAAATCAATGATCTCAGCGATGAGATCGCCGAAGAACATTTGCAGGCGGTTCTTCAAAAAATGAACGGCGTCCACACCGCCCGCATTACCCAAAGCGGCGTCCACATCATCTACAATCCCCACGGGATCACTCCAGGGGAAATCGTCCAAACCGTGCAGCAAGCGGGGTTTACGGTCGATTACCGGCAACCGGGTTAGATATTTTAAGCACCTGAAAAATAGTCTTTATGCCGAGCTTTAGCCGGGCTTCTCTGGATAACAGGAAAAGCCCGGCTAAAGCCGGCTGGCGGGTTCTTTGCATGAGGACCACCAGCTGAAGCTGGTGGCAAAACTTGAAGAAATGCTGGCTGAAGCCCAGCATGCCGCCGCAAGGGGCGGGCTACAGAAAAAATGGAACCGCTCTAAGCAGGACGCGGCGCGGGGCGGTTGCGACGGAGGGCATTCACGATGAGCCCTGCTCCGAAGAGGATCATGAAGAGCGAAAGGAACTGGCCGCGCGTGAGCCCCAGCGTGAAGGGGACGCCCGCGTCCGGCTCGCGGAATTGTTCGCCAAAGATGCGGAAGAGCGCGTAGAGCAGGAAGAAGGCGCCCGTCGTGACCCCTTCCGCCACGCGCGTCCGCGTGCGCAGCAGCCAGAGCAGCACAAAAAGGAGCAGCCCCTCCAGCCCCGCCTCGATCCATTGCGAGGGGTAGCGCGGGTTGAGAATGTCCGCCAACGCCGCCCGCACCGCTCCGCTGGTCTGGGCTGCGGCCACAATTGCATCCGGCGAAGTAAGCGCGGGGTCGATGGTTGCGCAGGCGTCCACGGCTTGCTCCGCCAGCTTTGGGTCTTGGAGCAACTCCGAGGGAAATTGCATGGCCCACGGAACATGGGCAATGCGCCCATACAACTCGCCGTTGATGAAATTCGCGCAACGCCCAAAGAAGATCCCGAGCGGCGCGGCGACGACGAGGTTGTCGCCAATGCCCATCCACGAGATCTTGTGCCGCCGCGCATACCAAAGCGTGAAAAGCACGATGCCGAGAATGCCGCCGTGGCTGGCCATTCCGCCTTCCCACACCCGGAAGAACCGGAGCGGTTCGTGCAGCATCCCGTCCAAATCATAAAACAGGGCGTAGCCGAGCCGCCCGCCCAGGAGCACGCCCCAGAGGGCCGTCGCCGCCACGAAATCGGCCACCTTCTCCTCCGGCATCTCCGAATAGCCGTGGCGGGAAAACCAGCGCAGCATCTGGTAGCCAAGGAAGAACCCCAGCACATAGGCCGTCCCATACCAACGGATGCCGATGCCGTGGCCGAACTCGATGAGGAACGGGCTGAAGTGGTCGATGTAATACGCGAACATGGGAAAGCTCACCTTGGCAGAAAATCCGGCGGCTGCCCACTACGAGATTTGGGAAACCGATAGAATGCACCACAGAGAACACGAAGAGCACGAAAGTAAGAAAGAGGTTATACTCGTTCCCAAGCTCCAGCTTCGAAATGCCGCCAGTAAATTGTGTGTCCAATCCGCATCCACGCTTGCGAAGCTGGAGCTTCGCGGACAAGCGCATTCCCAAGCTGGAGCTTGGGAACGAGGGCAAACGCGCAACGGTAGGGGCGGCACTCCGTGCTGCCCGCTACGCATGCCATGCCTAATTTCCCCCTCACTACGCTTCCATTCCAAAGCGCACCCCACGGGACGACACGGAGTGCCGTCCCTACCTTGACCCGCGCATCCGCGCGGCGATCTCCGAACCGCTTCCAGAGGAGAATCTATCTGAGGTGCCATTATGCAAAAATCTGCTGTTCTGCTGGTTGTCTGCTGCTTGGGGGGCGCGTTGACCTTTTCCGGGTGCCACCGCGCGAAGGATCAAGCTGCGAAATCCAAATCCGAAGGGGCCGCGCCGCCCGTGGCGGAACAGGTGGAGCCCGCGCCCACGCCGGTTCCCGTCAACCGCAATGCGCAGGTGGTCATTCTGGGCTACCACCGCGTGGTGGATAATGTGCGGCACCCGGACACGGAGATCAGCAAGGTGGATTTTGAGAAACAGATGCAGGAGATCAAGGACGAGGGGCTTACGGTGATCCCGATGCGCGATTTCCTGGCTTGGAAGCGGGGCGAAAAGGATATTCCGGCCAAGAGCGTCATCATTACGATGGATGACGGCTGGAAATCACAATACGAGGCGGCCTGGCCGATCCTGAAAAAGTTCGACTACCCGTTCACGCTCTTTGTCTATACCGACTACATCAAGGGCGGGCCGAAGTCCGGCGGCGAGTCGATCACCTGGGAGCAGATTGCGGAGATGCGCGATGCCGGGGTGGACATTGAGGGCCACACGGTTTCGCACAAGGATTTGCGCGGAGCCAAGCGCGGCTCGCAGGCGCCGGATTATGACGCCTGGCTTTGGAAGGAGCTTGCCGATTCCAAGCAGATGCTGGAGCAGCGGCTTGGGGTGAAGGTGGAGGCGCTGGCGCTCCCCTACGGTTTCTACAACGCCCATGTGCAGGAGATGGCCAGGAAGGCGGGGTATGAGGCGATCTTCACGGTGTATGGGCAGAAAATCGGCCACGGGTCGAACAACGAGGCGCTGGGCCGTTACATGATCGAGGCCAACAAGCCGAAGGTCTTCGCCAGCGCGGTTCGCTTTGGGGGAGGCGGCGCGATGGATACAGAGCCGGTGGCGGAATTCACCGGCGGCTCGCTGAGCACGGAACCCGCCGATGGCGCCAAGATCACCGACCCGCGCCCGGTCATCAAGGCCAACCTTGGGAGCTTGGGCGCAGTCGATCCCACCACGCTGGCCATGCGCGTAAGCAGCCTGGGAGCGGTCAACGCGAAATATGACGCCGCAACCAAAACTTACAGCTACCAACCCGCCACCAAGCTCAAGGACAACCGCTACAGCGTCATTGTGACGGGCAAGGCGGGCGGCAAGAAGGTGGAGGCGCGCTGGGGCTTCACCGTGGACACGAAGGGGGCGCAGGAAGAGGAAAAGAAGTAATTACACTGTCGGCCCGGAGGGTTTCTTCATGAGCTTGTAGATCCAGAGCAAGATGACCGCGCCAACGATCGACATGAGGAACCCGGCGGGTTGCCCCTCGCCGTACCAGCCCACGGCTTTGCCCAGCCACCCGGCGAAGAGGCTCCCGCCGATGCCCAGCAGAGCGGTTGGGATGCACCCGGCAGGGCCGGTTCCGTGCATGAGCAGTTTGGCAATCACTCCAACGATCAACCCGATAATAGCAGCCCAGATGATAGTCATATCCCTCCATCGCACGGGAGCGACGAGGCGCGCGGGTGAAAAATCAGCCCACTCATTCGCGAAAATCTGCATCATCTGCGGATATAGCAGTCCTCCAAAAGAATTTCCGAATCCCCAACCGCTCTGCGGAGGGGGCGCGGTGGATCGGCCGCTCCGCGGGCGATTCTTCAAAGCACATCGAGCGGAGCGAGCTGATTTTGTTTGCAACGCCCACCCCCGCAATCGCGCGCGGAGCGCACGATCCACCCTCTGCGTTTCGGAAATCCTTTCCGAGAAATGCTCTAAAACTTCCCCGAACCCTGTTTTTCGCGCTTGAGGATACCTTTGGATGCCTCGAATCGCGGAAAATGGAATTTCGGGGTTGAACTTTGGCTCCCGCTTTCCCATCTTTGACGGACTTATGAAAGCCCGCGTTACCGTCATGCCAAAAAAGAGCGTTCTAGACCCCCAGGGAGTGGCGGTGCGAGACGCCATTGCCCACCACGGATTTCCCCAAGTCAGCGCGGTGCGCATTGGCAAGGTGATGGAGATTGAAATTGACGACGCCGGCCCCGATGCCGAAGCCCGTTTGCACGAAATTTGCGCCGATCTGCTCTCCAATCCCGTCATTGAAGATTACGTTTTGCAGATCGAGGGCTAAGCGCCCCCGGCTGCAATGCTTCGGACGCCCACCCCGTTCTGTGGTATTGTTGCTCCCTTTTTAATACATGAAAGCCGCCGTCATCCGTTTCCCTGGGTCGAATTGCGACCAGGATTGTCACTACGCCTTGCAGAACGTCTTCGGGATTCAGACCGATTACGTCTGGCACAAGGATTCCGCCCTCAAAGGCTACGATCTCGTCGTGCTGCCGGGGGGATTCTCCTACGGCGATTACCTCCGCTGCGGGGCCATTGCCCGGTTTTCGCCCATCATGAAAGCCGTGAGCGATTACGCGAACAACGGCGGCCTCTTGATCGGCATCTGCAACGGCTTCCAGGTGCTCACCGAGTCCCGCCTGCTGCCCGGCGCGCTGGTGCGCAACCGCTCCATGCATTTTATCTGCGAACACCGCTTCCTGCGGGTGGGGGCCACGGATAACCCGTTCCTGAACCTCGCCCAACCGGGCCAGGTCCTCAACATCCCCATCGCCCACGGGGAAGGCAATTACACCGCAGACCAGGCGACGTTGGAGGAACTCAACGCCAACCGCCAGATCCTCGTCCGCTACTGCGACGCCAATGGCACGGTTTCCGACGCGGCCAATCCGAACGGATCGGCCAACAACATCGCGGGCATCTGCAACGCCAACCGGAACGTCTTCGGCCTGATGCCGCACCCCGAGCGGGCCTGTGAAGACCGCCTCGGCAGCACCGACGGCAACCTCATTTTCCAATCCATCCTCAAACACCTGGGCGTTCGCGCCGTCGCCTAAGTCTCACCGTGAACACCACCGCTGTCAGCCTTCCGCAAGATCCTGAAATCACTCCTGCCGTCATTGCCAAACATGGCATCACGCCGGAGGAATACGAACGCATCCAGAAAATCCTGGGCCGCAAACCGAACTTCACCGAGTTGGGCATCTTCTCGGTGATGTGGAGCGAGCATTGCTCGTATAAAAACTCCAAGCCGGAGCTCAAAAAATTCCCCACCACCGGCCCGACCGTGCTCGTCAAGGCGGGCGAGGAAAACGCCGGGGTGATCGACGTGGGCGACGGATGGGGCATCGCCTTCAAGATGGAGAGCCACAACCACCCGAGCGCCATCGAGCCCTTCCAGGGCGCGGCCACCGGCGTGGGCGGCATCATTCGCGACATCTTTACCATGGGCGCGCGCCCGGTGTTCAACCTGAACTCGCTGCGCTTTGGCGCAATCAACGGCGACGGCCCGAACGTCAAGACCAACCGCCGCCTCTTCTCGGGCGTCGTGGCGGGCATCGCTCATTACGGCAACTGCATCGGCCTGCCGACCATCGGCGGCGAGGTTTATTTTGACGAAAGCTATGAGGGCAACCCGCTCGTCAACGTTTTCTGCCTGGGCGTGCTCAAGCACGAGGAAATCGCGCGCGGCGCGGCCAAGGGGATCGGCAACCCGGTGTTTTACGTCGGCGCGGAAACCGGGCGCGACGGCCTTGCGGGCGCGGCGTTTGCCTCGCGCGAATTGACGGAGGAAAGCAAGCAAGACCGCCCGGCCGTGCAGGTGGGCGATCCGTTCAAAGAGAAACTCCTCCTCGAAGCCTGCCTCGAACTGCTGACCACGGACGCCGTGGCGGGCATCCAGGACATGGGCGCGGCGGGGTTGACCTGCTCCACCTGCGAAACCGCGAGCCGCGGCGGCACGGGCGTGGAGATCGATTTGGAACGCGTGCCGAAACGCGAAGTTGGCATGACGCCTTACGAGATCATGCTGAGCGAGTCGCAGGAGCGCATGCTCATCATCGTCGAGAAGGGCAAGGAGCACATCGTCAAAGAAATTTTTGAGAAGTGGGATCTGCCTTACGCGGAAGTCGGCGTCGTGAATGACGACGGCATGATGCGCGTGAAGGTGGGCGCTGTGACCGTGGCGGAAATCCCCGCGCGCCAGCTCGCCGACGAAGCGCCGATTTATAACCGCGAAGTGAGCGCCAAACCGGCTCCCGTCGCGCTCAAGGAAATTCCGAAGACCGACGTCACTCTCGCGCTCGGCAAGCTGCTGGCCGATCCCTCCATCGCCTCCAAGGTCTGGGTTTACCGGCAATACGACCACATGGTGCGCGACGGCACCATGGTGCTTCCCGGCTCGGACGCCGCCGTGTTCATCGTCCGCGAGGCCAACAAAATCCTCGCTTCCACCAGCGACTGCAACGCGATCTACTGCGCACTCGATCCCCGCGAAGGCGCGCGTGTGGCCGTGGCGGAGGCCGCCCGCAACCTCGCCTGCTCCGGCGCGGTGCCGCTGGCTGTCACCGACAACCTCAACTTTGGCAACCCGCACAAGCCGGAGAATTTCTGGCAACTGCGCGAGTGCGTGGAAGGGCTCGCCGAGGGGTGCAACGCGTTCAACACGCCCGTCACCGGCGGCAACGTCAGCCTCTACAACGAGAATCCCGCAGGGGCCATCGACCCGACGCCGACGGTCGGCATGGTCGGTATTATTGAGGACGAAAGCCACGTCACCACCAGCTTCTTCAAGAACGCGGGCGATGCCGTCCTCCTGCTCGGCGAACTCGGCGACGAAATGGGCGGCTCGCATTACCTGAAGGTTCTCTTTGGCCGCAAGGAAGGGATTCCGCCGCGCGTCGATTTCACAAAGGAACGCGCGTTGCACGACACGGTGCGCGGGTTGATCGCCAAGGGGCTTGTTGCGAGCGCGCACGATTGCGCCGAGGGCGGTCTCGCCGTGACGCTGGCGGAAAGCTGCATTTGCGGCAAGAAAACGCTCGGCGCGGACATTGATTTCGGCGCGACCGGGCTTGCGCCCGAGGTGCTCCTTTTCAATGAATCCCAAACGCGCATCGTGATCTCCGTAGCGCCTGAAAACGCCGAAGCCGCGTTGACGCTGGCCCGCGAAAGCGGCACCCCGGCCCGCCGTCTCGGCACCGTGGTGGGCGGCGCGCAACTGGCGGTCAAAGCGGATGGAACTGAATACAAATGGCCGGTGGCTGAACTGAGCGCCACATGGTATGGTTCCATCTCGTCCCTCATGTCGGAAGCCTAGTCGGAACCCCTTTAAACATGTCCCAACAACCCATCCGGCCCACCCACGAGTGTGGAGTTTTTGCGGTCTTCGGTCACCCGAACGCCGCCGTGTTAACCTACTACGGGCTCTTTGCCCTCCAACATCGCGGCCAGGAGAGCGCGGGGATCGTGACCGCCAGCGGCCCCAATACGCAATTTGTGACGCACAAAGGCATGGGCCTGGTCTCGCAGGTGTTCAATCCGGCGGATCTCGACCGGCTCAAGGGCAACCGCTCCATCGGCCACGTCCGGTATTCGACCACCGGATCGAGCAACCTCAAAAACGCGCAGCCGCTGGTGGTGGATTGCGCGCGCGGGCAGCTTGCCATCGGCCACAACGGCAACCTCGTTAATGCCGGCGTCCTGCGCGATGAACTGGAACAAGCGGGTTCCATTTTCCAGACGACTGTGGACAGCGAGATCATTGTCCACCTCCTGGCGCAGCCAAGCTCCAACGGCGGCGTCCTGTCCGCGTTGCGCCGGGTGCATGGAGCCTTCTCGCTCGTGATGATGGGGGAACGCGAGATCATTGGCGTGCGCGATCCGCTCGGGTTCCGCCCGCTGGTTTTGGGCAAGCTGGACGGCGCTTACGTCCTCTCCTCGGAAACGTGCGCGTTCGATCTGATCCACGCGGAATTCATCCGCGAGATCGAGCCGGGCGAAGTGGTGATTATCGACGAAAACGGCGTCCGTTCCGAATTTCCCTTTGAGCAGCAAAAGAAGGCGTTTTGCATGTTCGAGTATGTCTATTTCGCGCGGCCCGACAGCATCATCGATGACATCAACGTCGCCAAAGTCCGCACCCAAATGGGGCGCGAACTGGCCCGTCTGCACCCTGTGGAAGCCGACCTCGTGGTTCCCGTGCCCGACTCCGGCAACTACGCCGCGCTCGGCTTCGCCCAGGAACTCGGCATCCCCTACGAGCACGCTTTTGTGCGCAACCACTACATCGGGCGCACGTTTTTGCAGCCCACCCAGTTGATCCGCGACTTCAATGTGCGGGTGAAATTGAACCTCATCAAGGAAGCCGTGAAAGGCAAGCGCGTGGTGGTCGTGGATGACTCCATCGTGCGCGGCACCACGGCGCGGGCGCGCGTCGTCACCTTGCGCGAGGCCGGAGCCGCCGAGGTGCACATGCGCATCTCCTGCCCTCCCCACAGGCACGCCTGCCATTACGGCATCGACTTCCCCGATCCCGCCAACCTGCTCGCCAACCAGTGCACGCTGGATCAAATTCGGGAATACTTGGGGGCGGACAGCATCGGCTATCTCGACGTGGATGGCATGGTGCGCGCGACCGAAAAAACGTGCGACCGCTTCTGCCTCGCCTGTTTCAACGGCGAGTATCCCGTGCATGTCGACCCCAAGGTGGACAAATTCATCATGGAACGCCGGCAGAACCGAACCAGCCACCTCATCGAACCGCAATCGCAACCGCAACTCTTCCCGCTGTAACGAGGAACCCGGGATTTTAAAACAATCAGGAACTCAGGAAATCAGGAAAAAGACAGAAGTGAATCCGCAGATTTCACAGATGGACGCAGATTCCAGAATCAAGGCATAGAAACTTCATAAAACGCGCTTTCTTAAACCCGAAGGGTTTACAGCGAATAGCCGGGGGTTGAGCGAAGCGACACCCCCGGGATGTTGCAAAAAAGCGGATTCACCCCGGAGGGGTGGCAGAAACCCAACGACTTACTTTTCACCTCAAAAATCCCTTCTTATTTATGGCAACCAAGCCCAACTCCTCCAAAAAAACCGCCATTCCCTCCAAAAAAGCCTACGCGCAAGCGGGCGTGGATGTCGATCTCGGCAATGCCGTCAAGAGCCGCATCCACAACATGGTCAAGGTCACGCACGGGCCGGAAGTGCTCGGCAAGATCGGCGGCTTCGGCGGCCTCTTCAGCGCGAATTTCAAAGGGATGAAGGACCCGGTGCTCGTCTCCAGCGTGGACGGCGTGGGCACAAAACTCAAAATCGCCTTCGCCGCCGGACGCCACGACACCGTGGGCCAGGACTTGGTGAACCATTGCATCGACGACATTGCGGTGCTCGGCGCGCGCCCGTTGTTTTTCCTCGATTACATCGGCGCGGAAAAGCTGGAGCCTGCCGTGTTTGAAAAGCTGCTCTCCGGCTTTGCCAAAGCCTGCAAGGCGGGCGGATGCGCCCTCATCGGCGGCGAGACCGCGCAGATGCCCGGCATGTATCAACCCGGCGAATACGACCTCGCGGGAACCATTGTCGGCGTGGTGGATCGCAAGAAGATGATCGACGGCAGCCGCATCAAGCCGGGCGATGTCATCATCGGCCTCCCCTCCAACGGCCTGCACACCAACGGTTACTCGCTCGCACGCAAGGTGCTCTTCGAGACGATGGGACTCAAGCTCACCGCAAAGCTCCCCGGCGTCGTCAAGACTGTCGGCGAGGAACTCCTGCGCGTCCACCGCAACTACCAACCGCTCCTGGCCACGCTGCCCGAGAAGTTCGTCAAAGGCATCGCCCACATCACCGGCGGCGGCTTGGTGGATAATTTCCCGCGCGTGCTGCCGGAGAACTGCGACGCCGTGATCGAAACCAAGAGCTGGAAGGTTCCCGCGATTTTCCAGCACATCCAGGAGAACGGCAAGGTCGATCCCGCCGAGATGTATCAAGTCTTCAACATGGGCATCGGCATGACGCTCGTTGTCGCGGAAGCCGACGCCCGCGAAGCGGTGCTGCTCACCCGCGGACGGCCGATTGGCCGGATCGTGAAGGGGAGCAAGAAGGTGCAGCTCGCCTGACCGGCCTGAGGCCGGTTGCGGTTCGCGCTCCCGCGCGCTGCGGCGGCTGACGCACGCCGCTTCAATGGCACGCGCTCTCCCCTTCTCCTCGTCTCCGCGTCTTCCTCACCGGTGCAGCGGCTTCCATTTCCGTAGATCCGCAGGGGGCGCGGCGGGGGTGGGCTTGGGCCGGCGGTAGGGCGTGGCGAGCGGCAGGTGGTGCACGGCCATGGCGAGCGCCATCACGTCGTCGTCGTGTTTGCCGGGGAGCGCGGCCACGCGGCCGTCGTCATGCACCACGAAGCTGCCGAGTTCGTTGATGGTATGCGCGTCGAAGAGGTCCAGCGGCGGATCGCCATCGAGGGCGCGGCTCAATGAGCCGATCACCATCGGCTTGGTCGCGGTGTTGCTCTGGAAGCCGAGTTTCTCCAGGGGCGTGGTCGGCCCCCCTGCCCCGCCGAAACCGGTCATGCGCCGTTTGAAGAGGGGCAGTCCGGCGCGGCGCAGCCCTTCCAGGAGCGTGAGCCCCATCGGCACTTCCACGCCAATGAGACACCTTCCGTAATACTCGCAAAGTACGATTACTTTATCCTCCAGGATGTGCCAGTCGTCGAAACAGGGCGGGCGCACGCGGGCGACGAGCATCGCGTTGCCGTGCTCGCCGGTGGGCGTATTGTACCCCTGCCGCAGCACGAGGATGGAATGGCGGTCGGGATCGCGGCTTTCGCGGGTCTGCTCGCGGCCCGTGGCCGTGTCGCACCAAAGCAGGTAGCGGCAGTCCTCGCGCGGTTCCTCCCAGATTTGCACCCAGCCGGATGCGTGGGGTTCAAAGAACATCCCCTCCCCGTTTGCGGACTCGCGCAAGAAGCCGCAGCGCGCGGGGTGTTTTTTTTGCATGGCGCGCAGGCGCGTCATTCCGGCCATGGAAAACCGGGGTCGCCCGCTGGTGAGGAACGCCACGCGCTCGTCCTCCGGGTATTCCTGGTCGAAGAGCTCCTCCCGCTCTCCGCACTTCTGCGCCAGCGTCCAGCGCCGCCAGGCGATCTGCGCGCGATCCCAGCCGTAGAGGGTGATTCCGCGCTGTTCGCGTTCGGATAATTCCGGCGCATTGCTGGAACTCAGGAACTCGGGAAGGGAAAGGCGGCTGTCTTCAAACACATGCCACGGGGCGAAGACTTTGATCCACCCGTTGCCGTTGCGCCCGGCGAGCGCTTCGCCAAGTGTTGCGGCGCGCTGCCAATGCTCATAAAACCAGCCCGCCGAGCCGTTGGCGGTTGTTTCCACAATCGCCACGCTCAGGGGGATGTCGGCCAGGGAGTTCAGGAGTGAGAGCATCGTTTTTTCCGCGCTTTTTTCCCCACGGTTTGCAAAGTGGGCGGCCTCGGAGACGTGCAATACTTGCAACGTCCCGGAGCGGCCCGCGCGCGGGTTTTCCGCCGTGTCGCGGTCGATCCTGCTCCAGAGCTGGTCGTTGCACATGAGGGTTGCCGAGGTGGCTGTCGCCTGCCATTGGGAGAGCCACGGAAAATCGTCGTTCTCCGCGTAGCGGCACGTCATGGCAAAGAGGTTGTCGGAATTTTTGTAACGGTCGGCGATCTGTAGCGCGCGCGAACGGAACCTGCGGCAGTGGTGGTAGACCACCGCCGCGCTCACCGTGGAACTCCCCTTTTGGCGCGGCTTGAGCGCGAGGATGCGGCAGGGCATCCCGTTGGCCATGCACCATTCGTAAACCTCGAGAATGCGGAGTTGGTAGATGTTGGGATCGGGCGTCACCAAACGCTGGTCTTTGGTGAGGATCTTTGCGCAGGTGGCAAACCAGAGCGTGGGGCTGCTGGCGACGGATGCCACGGCCCTGGACTTCTCCGCTTTCGATATGCTTTTTTGCTTCCGGGGGGGCCGTTCACGGCGTTGCGCGCCGTCCTGTAAGTCGCTTCTCTCCATCCCACCCAACGTAAGCCGCCGCAGCCCCGTGGCTACAGGAAGCCGGGCGCGCGGCGTAAGAAAACGGATGCGCGGGGCTAATAAAACTCTTTGATTTCCTTCATCATCCGCTGGATATGACGGCAGTGGCGCACGGGCTTGAGCCGTCGGCAACTCGCCCAAGGGTCGCCCCATTCGAGCACTTCGATATGCACGCGCTGGGCTCCCCAGCGGCACATCTCCCGCCGCGAGGGTTTGTAGAGATCAATGGTGTTTCTTCCCGCCAGCGCCCATCCGTAATCATCCACCCGGCAGAGTTCGCCTGTCTCTTGAATGCGAAAGAGCGTCCCGGCAGGCCAGCGCGCCCAATCCGCCGCGGCGCTGTGGATTTTGTCATACCGCAGGCGTGTTCCCAGCGCCGTGTGCGCACCATAGGCGCGGTGATCCCGCTCGGAATGGGTGTAAGCCGTTGTGCGGACGGTTTGGAACCGGGTGCGGGCAAGCGGCTGCTCATACGGCGGGAGCGAGCGCATGCACCCGGTGAGGCAAAACAAGGCAAGCAAAAGGGGGAGGAAGCAGGGCCGCATCGCGCGGAAGTATAGCGCTCCCAGCCCAACCCGGCAACCGATTTGACGACCGGCTTACCGGGCAAACACATCTAAAATCTATCAGGAACTCAGGAAACCAGGAAAAAGACAGAAGCAACCTCTTCAGA
>SESG01001040.1_pt1 | contig 15092 bp, 13 predicted proteins | sample 3171421 | NCBI WGS metagenome assembly SESG01 (sample SAMN10866946, study PRJNA518727) | freshwater metagenome | biome: subpolar coniferous forest; feature: holomictic lake; material: water; isolation source: holomictic Lake 227, 6 m and 8 m depth | place: Canada: near Kenora, Ontario | collected... | reverse complement strand
TTCCTTAAAAACATATTACGTACCCCCCATCTATTGTTTCAATAATGATATTATAACATGTTTTATTTTTTTTGTCAAGTTTTTATGCCAATAAAAACGAAGGTTTACCAATTTCTTATATAAGGAAAATTATAGTTACTAGCTAATTTTATAAGAGATTTCTTAATTCCATATAAGGACCTGTTTTTCTGTTAGGTCGGACAGGCTTTTGTTTACCTTGTTCTTAATTAAGTCATTCTGATCTTGTGAAAAGCTCGCATTCAGTGAACTTTCCATCATCTTCCCATAGCTGGTTTGTCCATCAGCCATATTTAAAAGACGTTCAACGCCCTTTGATATCTTGTAATATTTTATAGATGTACCAGTTCTGAATAGTACAAGAATAAACTCATTAAGGAATTCAACATCCTTGGCACGGGGTCGTTCTTTAAACATTTTTAAAACATCAGTATTTAATCGTAGTATTCTTACACCATTGTTAAGCCTTGGGGTTTTGTCATAAATATGTTTGGAATTAAAATTAACAGTTTCTTTATTCTTATATATCTCTTCGCCTGATACATTAACTGAACCTGTTTGAAACTGAAGCTCAAAAAGATCAGCCAATGCTGTTGGAATTTTTCTAAGATATTTTGATTCATATTTATAATTAATAAAAGACCTAACAGCTTCTGCTCTTTCATCTGAATTATCCATTTCTTTCCAAAATTCAAGTTCCTCATCTGTAACTGCAAGATTATTTCTCCATGAACCACTTAAAAGATCCTCTACAACACTGGAAGGTAATTCATTTATCTCGTCTGCAAAAAGCATTAAAGCAATAGAGTTTGAACTATACGTAGAAAGCGTACTATGCGCATTCATAAATCTACGCGCTTTTTTCATGTCTTCCTGTGTAAAGGTATTACAATATTGAGTTGTATACGGAGCCTCAGTATCAGACACCAATCCGTGTTTTTCTGCATCAAGAAATAGCCTTGTGTCTGGTAGTGTTAAAAGATTATAGACTCTGACGTGGGCAGGTTTTAATGAATATGCATCATTATAAGTTTTCTTAAAAGATTCATAGTTATCACCGGGAAGACCAAAAATTATATCAATTGCGTAATCAACACCAACTTCTTTAAGTTTGTTTATTCTGTCTTTAAATCTTTCAGAATTATAAGCTCTACCTATAATCTTTAATGCTTCTTTATTGGTTGTTTGCAGTCCTACACCCAACATAGTGCCAGCTGTTATTTGAGCAAGTATTTTAATATCTTCGTCTGTAAGTTCTTCGATATTTATTTCAAACCCTTCAACTTTTATTTGTTTTTCAGATAATAATGTTATCACCCTGTGAAATCGTTCTCTGTCCTGATTAAAACCTGGGTCAATAAAGGTAATGTCTTGTCCACTATCAGCAGAAAAATCATTAACCATTTCCTCTATTTCAGAATAGCTTCGTATTCTTCTTTTTCCGTTCCTGTTATAGAAGTTACAATAAGCACAATTATATTTACATCCCCTAGCTGTTTCCACATAAAGCCATTTTCCATGATTCTCTATAAATTCATCCATCTTAAACGCCAAAGGTATTTTACTGATTTCGATCTCATCCAGCCTTTGGTTAACTACTATTTCATTATTTACCTTACAAATAAGATTTTTAGTTTTTCTCCAATCATCATTGTTCACTATATCATTAAGCAAGAGCCTAAAAGCTTCTTCTCCTTCTCCTTTTATAACACCTGAGATAAAATCATGTCTGTTAAGAAGCTTCTCCGCATTAGGACCTGCATCTGGCCCACCCAAAAAAACAAGAACATCTTTATTATTTTTGCAATACTGATTAACAGCTGAAAGAAGTTTATCAGTGCTCCACAGATAACAAGAAAGGCCAATCATGTCTGGTTTTTCTTGTTCTAATAGATTTAATATTATTTGAGGGTTATGAGAGACGAATTGCTCGTATATTTTAATATCAACATTATCTCTTAAAGAAGGATCAGCAGCTGCATACGCTTTTAGATTATAAAGAGAAAGACACGGAGACTTTCGTCCCGAATGTTCTACTAACAGTCCCAATAAAACAATCTTAATCTTTTTCATAACTATATAATCTATTACGCGTATGCAGTTTGATTGTTTTTACGCTTCTTCCGGTCTTGCTGCTGCAAGAAGTGTCTCTTCCAACTCACAAACTTCAAATTCTTCTTCTGTAAATAACTCTAGGTTCATTACTGCGTTCATTAGTTCCTCCAAATGATTTATGTTTCTTCCTGCCTACAATCGCACAAAGAAACTCATTGTATAATTCATTATTAGAATGTATTGATGATTTTTAATGAGTTTACTGTTTATAAAAGAAACAGGGTTTATGTAATTAACATAGAAGCTATTAATATAAATAAACATGAAAAATATCTTTCACACAAACAGTGCAATAAACTTTAAAAACCCTAAAGTTAGGAAGCAATTTGACTTTGTTGGCTTGAGGGGTAATATTATTCGCATAAATAATTAAGTGGAGAGATAAGATGAGTGGGTGTTCTTGCAAGAGCAACAGCGCAAACAACAAAATGAATAAAAATGATCAAACGAATGGGAAGGTAAATCTTTTTAGCAAGATTATTATATTCTTTTATTCCTCTATTTTTTTATTCATAAACCTAGGGGAACTTTCAAATGGATTTACGTATTCTATACTAAAACTTGATCCATCGTCAAAAATAGGTGAAGCTGTTGCGTTCTTTATATTTGAAACCGCAAAAGTAATAATTCTTCTTGTTCTTGTTGTTTTTATCTTTGGAGTTATAAGAACATTTTTCACGGCAGAAAGGATTAGAAAAATACTAGCTGGCAGAAAAGAATTTGTAGGCAATATTCTGGCTTCGCTCCTTGGCATTATAACTCCATTTTGTTCGTGTTCAGCTATCCCATTTTTTATAGGTTTTATTACAGCAGGTGTTCCTCTTGGAATTACTTTTTCTTTTCTAATTTCAGCACCAATGATCAACGAAGTAGCGCTTGTTCTTCTTTTTGGACTGTTCGGATGGAAAATATCCTTAATTTATTTACTTACAGGTTTGTGTATAGCTATTTTTTCTGGACTTATAATAGGAAAGTTACATTTAGAAAAAGACGTAGAGCAATGGGTTTATGAGGCAAATACTCAAGATACTAATGATATAGACCATTCTTTAACTTGGGAAGAAAGAATTAATCTTGGTTTTTCTAATATAATAGAAATAGTTTCTAGGGTCTGGCCATATTTGATCATTGGTATAGCAATTGGCTCATTTATACACGGATACGTACCAGAAAACTACATGGCTTCAATAATAGGAAAGAGCGCAATCTGGTCTGTACCTGTTGCAGTATTAGTTGGTGTTCCTTTGTATTCTAACGCAGTAGCAATAATTCCAATAGTTCAATCATTACTAGAAAAAGGTGCTGCATTAGGTACTGTTCTTGCTTTTATGATGTCCGTTATAGCACTCTCTTTACCAGAAATAATAATACTTAGGAGGGTTTTAAAACCACGCCTTATAATAATTTTTGTAGGAATAGTCGCATTTGGTATTCTAATTGTTGGTTATCTTTTTAATCTAATATTTTAGAAAAAATCTTTTTATTAAAGTCCAATAAAAAACCTCAAAACATTAAGTCTCGAGGTTTTACAGTTTTTACACCTAACAAAAGCAAAAAAAAACATCTAAATGGTAAGAAGATTCTTATATTAATCACATAAAAATAGAATTTGTATAATTCATTATTATGATATATTGATGATTACAAATGAGCTTACTATTACCAGAATTAGACGCATTCCTTGCTGTAGTTAAAAACTCCACAGTCCATGGCGCAGCAAAAGAAATAGGACTAACACAGACAGGGGTAACACAACGAATAAGATCTTTAGAAAAAAAGATCGGCATATCTCTTTTTACCAGATCAAGAAAAGGAATGATCCTTACTCCTGAAGGAAAAAACTTATTATGGTACTGTCAAAGAGTAAAAGATATAGAGGGTGAAACACTATCGTTAATTCACGGACTTGGGAAAAGTCATATGATACAAGCAAAGATAGCAGGCTCATCTAGTATTATGCGATCTAGAATAATCCCAAGCACAACTAAGGTTCTTGCTTTGTATAAAGACCTAACTTTTGATTATTATATTACAGATATTGAATCTCCACTTAAAAGTCTTAAAGCTGGCGATGTTGATTTTGCAGTAATGCCAACATATGAAGTAGTAAATGAGTTTGATTCAAAAGTATTGGAACCAGAAACATATATAATGGTCGCACCATATTCATGGAAGAATAGAGAACTAAAAGACATACTAAAGAATGAAAGGTTTGTGGATTTTAATATAAGCGATCAGTTCACGTTGGAATATCTTAGAAAATATCGTCTGGAAAATTTAGCAAGAAGAGAAGGTCATTATGTAAACAACACAGATGCTCTTGTTTCTCTGGTTATAAATGAACATGGTTATTCTGTACTATCCAAAAAATTTGTTGAACCATATATAAAAAGAAAAGAACTAACAGAACTTAACGAGGGTAAAGTAGCAAAAATAGGCTTTGCACTTGCTTGGTACCCAAGACACGAAATGCCAAAATATTTTAAGGAAATAACAAAATCTATAAGTTAATCTTTTTTTATTTTAACAAAAAGAGCTATTATAACAGCTGCGCTTAACGCCATTAAACCACCAAAGATAAAAGGAAATCTTGAGTTAACTACAAATAGAAATCCGGCAATTAAACTTGCAGGAAGAAGACCTATACCTACTATGGTACTATGAAAACCTAGCGCTGTAGCTTTTGATCCAGAGGGAGCAACTTCTGATACAAAAGCTTTTTCAACACCATCAGTCATTGCATAAAACAAACCATATAGTGGCCAGAAAAACCAAAGTAAAAAGGAATGAGAAGATGAAATAAAACCAAAAGCCGTATAAACAATAGCATATATAATATAACCAGTTACTAAGAATTTCTTTCTACCATACTTATCTGACAGACTGCCAAATAAAGTAGAAAAGCAAAAAGTGGTAAGATTAAATAATAGGTACATTAGAAGCACTGTAGATAAAAGACCTGTTATATTAGTGCTCTGTAATAACAAAAATTGATTAGAAGAATTACCTAAAGTAAATATAAGTTGTGAAAGAAAAAATATCTTTAGATTTTTATCATAATTTTTAATATTCAAACTTGGACGAAGAATTGGTTTAGAATCAACAGCAGCGTCATTTACTTTTTTATCCTTTGTAAATAACAAAAAGATAACAGCAATAAATGCTGATAGTACTACTATAAAAAATATTGGATAAAACTCTTTTGGTGAAACAGATCCTTTTCCATTTATTACATTATTAAGTCCAGGCAGATATTTTGAGATTATAATATACAATAATAATACGCCAAAAAATGAGCCTGCAAAATCCCATCCTCGTTGGAAGCCAAAAGCTTTTCCTAAAAATTCTTTTGGTACAGATTCTGAAATAAGAGCATCTCTTGGTGCTGTCCTTATACCCTTGCCAACCCTGTCAAAGAATCTTACAAAGAATAAAGCAAAAATATTTGGTACAAAGAAAAGAACTTTAGCAAAAGACGACAAAGAATAACCAAAGACAGTCAAAAACTTTCTATTTCCTGTTTTGTCAGAGAAATAACCAGAAAAGACTTTTAGAAGACTGGCTAGAGATTCAACAACACCTTCCATTATTCCCAGCACAGGCCCTACAGAAACGGTCATAGATCTAACAAAAGCCTGTATAAGCGGATAAATCATCTCCGACGATACATCTGTAAAGAAAGAGCTAAAGCTGGTCATTATTACGTTTCTGCTAAGATAGGTTTTCTTTGTCTTCATATATATCCTTATTTAGAGTCATGTTTATTTGTTTTTCCAATAAACTCAACAGATTACTAACCTTTCATCTTTTCTATTTATTACTCAAAACATAGTCAAAAAAATGAAAAGACACATTAAAACTACTAAAAAAGTATTGACCCTTGGCTACAAAATGTTAAAACTTTAATCAAAATGAGGGGATAAGTAGTTGAATATATACAAATCCTCGCAATTAAAAATTTAAGGAAGGTGAACTCATGAAGAAAGTATTAGGTTTAGTTCTAGTTTCTGTATTCGCTCTATCAGTAGTTGCTTGCACAAAGAAGAAAGAAGAAGCTCCTATGCCTGCTCCTGAACAGACAGCACCTGCTGCTAACCCAGCTGCTGCTCCAGCACCTGCTCCTGCACCTGCACCAGCACCTGCTCCTGCTCAGAACTAATTAATTAATTTATTTTTTATAGAACCAGATTTTCCTCGAGGAAGTCTGGTTCTTTTTTTATCTAAAAGCAGATATTAATATTGCTCTTGACTTTAATTTCGGAAAAACCTAAAAAGTTCATTACGCAAGTTTGGGAGATCGTCTAATGGTAGGACTGCGGACTCTGACTCCGCCAATCTAGGTTCAAATCCTGGTCTCCCAGCCAAAACTACAAAGTAAAGCGTTAGTCAAAATCATATGAATAAAAATCTCACAAAAACTATCAAAGAATTAATCCTTTTCTCCTTGCCTATAACAATAGGTCAAGTTAGCCAGATGCTTATAGGTGCAGGAGATGTATTTGTAGCCTCTCATCATGGAAGACAAACTGTTGCTGCTATGGGTATAGCAAATGGTATAAGTGCACCAATATTTCTTATAGGTCTTGGTTTGCTTTTAGGTATATCACCCACTCTTTCTAAAAGAAGAGGAGAAAATTCCGACGTAAATCAATATTTTTACACATGTATACTGTACGCTTTATTAATAAGCATAGTATTCATGTCTATTACAATCTTATCGGTACCAATGATAAAACATCTAGGCTTTGAACCAAGCCTTGTGCCATTAATACAGGACTACCTTTTCATAGTGAGTTTTTCATACGCTGGCTCATATATATTCATTGCTATAAAAGAATATCTACAGGCAATGGAACATGTCTTATTTGCAAACACAGTATCAATGGTAGCTGTTTTCTTAAATATATTTTTAGGATACATAATGGCATTTGGATTATTTATATTCCCTGAGTTAGGGATCCGAGGACTTGCATATGCTGCAGTAATAATAAGATTCCTTACCGCTATAACCATTTTTATATACTCCAGACGTTACAGCAAAGCACAATTTTGCATAGCAAAGAACTTCATGCAGCGTGTGCTTAAATTTAGCTTTCCTATATCAATGAGTATCTTGTTCGAGGTTCTAGCTTTTACAGTAGTAATGATACTCATAGGAAGGATAGGGGCCATGTATGCCGCGATACACAGCATAGCTCTTGTATTGGCCTCTGTAACTTACATGGTACCACTATCTATATCAAATGGAGTTGGTGTTAAGATCGCTTATTTTTATGGAAGAAAGAATTTAGGAAGAATCAAAGATTTTGCTAATGCTGGATTAATAGTATCTATGACGTTCATGGCTTTTTCTGGTCTATTTCTGTACTTATTCCCAGAAACAGTTTTACGAATCTTTACATCTGACAAAGAAATAATAGAGGCTGGTACCTCAATAATAATCGTATGTGCAGCGTTCCAAATATTCGACGGAGCACAAGTAACATTATCAGGAATATTAAGAGGTCTTGGTATTACTTTGCCAACATCAATTATAGTATTAGTAGGATACTGGTTAATGGGCTTACCCCTGGGATTCTATTTTGGTTATGTAAGAAAGTTTAATGCACTTGGTTTTTGGATAGGACTCGCTGGATCTTTATTTATTATCGCTATATGTCTGTTTATATACCTAGGGTTCGCTCTAAAAAAACTTCCTGCAAAATTTCAATCGAAATAAATCTTTAATATGACCTGGTATTATAAATTCTATTTAAGTATTCCCTCATGTTTGTGCTTTATACTTCTTGCACTAACAAGGTAAATGACGTCTTCAGCTATATATTTTGCATGATCACATATCCTCTCCAAGTGTTGAGCTACTAGGAAAAGAGAAATGGCTCTTGGTACAGTAGAACAATCTTTTATCATATACTCCTCAACAAGTTCTTTTTGAATAATAGTCCTGAGTGTATTCGCCTCACCATCTTGTTTTATTACTAGCCTTGCAGCTTCAAGGTCTCTATTAACAAAAGAATCAATTGAGCCTTTTACCATTCTAATAGCCAAATCGCCTAACATAGGAATATGAACAAGTGGCTTAAGTGTTGGCTGTTTGCATAGGTCCATAACTCTATGAGCAATATTAACAGACAGATCGGCAATTCTTTCCAATTCTGCGTTTATCCTCATACCAGTTGTAATAAACCTTAGATCACTCGCCAATGGTTGCCTTCTAGCTAATAGCTCTATGGAAAAATCTTCTATAGCCAACTCAAATTCATCGACCTTTACATCATTAATAATGATGTTTTGAGCAATTTCACTATCTCGTTTTTTCAAAGCTTCTATAGCAAGAAAAATAGATTCTTCAGACAAAGAGGCTATTTTAAGTATTTTACTATTCAATTCCTGCAATTCTTCATCAAAGTGTCTCTCTACCATTTTGATTACCTCCTTTATCCAAATCTACCAGTTATATAATCTTCTGTTATCTTATTTTCAGGATTGGTGAACATTAAGTTAGTTTTATTATACTCTACTAACTTACCCATCATAAAAAAAGCGGTGTAGTTAGAAACTCTGGCAGCCTGCTGCATGTTATGTGTAACAATTATTATTGTATATTTGGATTTTAATTCCTGTATAAGTTCTTCTATCTTTAAAGTAGCTGTAGGGTCTAAAGCCGAAGCAGGCTCATCCATTAAAAGTATCTCTGGCTCTACTGCCATAGCTCTAGCTATACAAAGTCTTTGCTGTTGTCCTCCGGAAAGATCAAAAGCACTAGCATGTAATCTGTCCTTTACTTCATCCCAAAGAGCTGACCCTCTTAGGCTCTCTTCTATCCTATGATCAATAAACTCTTTGTCTTTTACTCCATTTATTCTAAGGCCGTATGCAACATTTTCAAAAATTGTCTTAGGAAAAGGATTAGATTTTTGAAAAACCATTCCAACTTTTCTTCTTAATGCAACAACGTCTATCTCTTTATTAAGAATATCCTCGTTATCTATTAATATTTCGCCTTCATATTTAGCAGATGGAATAAGATTATTCATAAGATTAAGACTTCTTAAGAACGTGGATTTTCCACAACCCGACGGCCCTATAATTCCAGTAACTGAATTTTTCTCTATTTTCATATTAACATCTGCAAGTGCTCTTACGTCACCATAGTAGAAGTTAAAATTCTTTGCTTCTATTACTACGTTATTTATCATATTACTCCTTCCTATTCTTTCTAAGACGATATCTCAATATTATTGCACCCAAATTCATTATAAAAACAAGACCGATTAAAACTATGGCAGTTCCATAAGCTATTGGTCTAGCATCTAACGCTGAATGATGTTGAGTTGCCATTATATAGAGGTGATATGGTAGAGCCATAAACTGGTCAAAAACTGTTTTTGGTAAAGAAGGAAGATAAAAAGCAACACCAGTAAATAATATCGGTGCTGTTTCTCCAGCCGCTCTTGATAGACCTAAAATCGTACCCGTTAACATCCCTGGAATTGCATACGGAAGAACATTCGTTCTTATAGATTGCCATTTTGTAGCACCAAGAGCCAAGGCACCTTCTCTAAAAGAATTCGGTATATTTTTTAAGGCTTCTTCTGATGCAGTAATCGTAAGTGGAAGTGTCATCAAGCTAAGTGTAAGACCAGCAGACAAAATACTAGTACCCAAATGCAAAAATTGCACAAAAAGAACGACGCCAAATAAGCCATAAACGATCGACGGAACTCCTGCAAGATTTCTTATAGATATTCTTATGATCCTTGTGAACAAATTTTGTTTTGCATATTCATTTAAATAAATTGCACAACTCATGCCAAGAGGTATAGAAAATATTGCAGTTATAACCGTAACAAAGAATGTTCCAACTATCGCAGGAAAAATTCCTCCTTTCGTCATTCCATCAGTAGGCATCTGAGTTAAAAATTCTAAGCTAATAGCACTGTAACCATTGATTAGAATATTACCAAGAATAATAACAATTATAGCAACAACCGTTAGTAGACAAAGCGCTAACAACGTAAAACCAACTTTTTCCTTAATGCTATTTAATTTTCTAATAATCATAATTTTGGCTTCTTATTAAATATTATTTCCGCAGCCATATTAACGGCAAAAGTTATTAGGAACAAAGCTAACCCAGTAGCAAAAAGTGCATAATAATGTGTACTGCCATACGCAACCTCTCCTAATTCTATTGCTATCGTTGAGGTTAATGTCCTGACTGAATCTGTAATACTTGTAGGCATTGCACTAGCACAACCTGTTGCCATTAACACAGTCATTGTCTCACCTATAGCTCTTCCCATACCAAGCATTACAGCTGCTACTATTCCAGACGATGCCGCTGGTATTCTTACTTTAATTATTGTCTGCCATTTAGTTGCACCCAAAGCTAAAGAAGCTTCAGTATAAGATTTTGGAACACTTTTGAGAGCATCCTCTGTAAGGCTTATTATCGTCGGCATAGCCATTACGCCAAGTAAGATAGAACCGTTTATTGCATTAAGACCATCTGGAAGATGAAAAACTTTAGCGATAAATGGTCCTACCAGCGTTATGCCTAAAAAACCTACAACAACAGAAGGTATGCTGGCTAATATTTCTATAACTGGTTTAGCAATTTCTCTTACTCTGCTACTGGCAAGATCTGAAATGAACGCAGCTGTACCAATACTTATTGGAACAGCAAATAACATTGCTCCAATAGTAACAAGTAGTGTACTAACTAACATTGAGACTGTGCCGTAAGATTCTTTAACGTACGATGTTGGATTCCAGTTACCGCTAAAAAGGAATTCTCTAATAGAGATCTCTTTAAACGCCGGAGAAGCAGACCACACCAACAATGCAAAGATGCCTAGTAATATGGCAACAACAAGCAATGCGTTGAATAAGAAATATCCGTGTATGGATATCTCTTTTATCTTTTTAGAAAGTGAAAGTTTATTTTTTATTTTATTTTCCATTAATTAGAAAAACCTTTTATTATTTTTTTTCACATAATATATCTTATGCCAAAAACTAGGAACGAACAAATATAACAAGAGCTGGTGTCTCATTTGTTACAACTTTGTGACAATTATGTGAACCATCATCCTTGAAAAGAGAAAAAAAATATTCAAAACCATAGCTATAAACAAAAAGGAGTACCCATTACTGAGTACTCCTTTTACTAGAGTTCGTTATCTCTTTTGCTGGATGGTTAGCTCTTTTTAAACTTAGTTTTATTTGTCTTCTTATTAATAACTTTAGCTTCTTCTACTTTTGTTGATTCTATTTTTATTCCCAATAAAGCAGAATTAACTGCTAGCTGTTTGTCATTAATTGGAAAGAAACCTTCTTGTGTCATTATTTTCTGTCCTTCTGGACCTAATTCATAAGCTAGGAAGTTTTTAACCTCTTCTGTTATCTCACCACTTATATATTGAAATAAAGGACGTGCAATCGGATATAACTTATTTTCAACGTTGCTATATGTAGGTTTGTAAGCTTCTTCACCAGCTGTTTTAGCAATACTCAATATTTTAATATCTTTTGCATCTTTGGTATATCCTGCTCCAACATAACCTATTCCTGATACTGTAGCCTTGACTGATTCTACTATCTGAGCATTACCATTCATTTCTCTTACTTGTTTTGAATAATCTGCTTTTACTACATGCTCTCTAAAGAAGTCATAAGTACCAGAGTTTGGCTGTCTGCCATATAAACTGATAGGCGTATCGCTACCGCCTATTTCTTTCCAGTTCTTTACTTCTCCTCTATAGATCTTGCCTAATTGATCAATAGTTAGACTGCTTATACTATTCCCGCTGTTAACAATTACACTTAGTCCATCTATACCAACTGTTATCTCGTTGACCTTACTCTTAGCTGATGCTTTTTCTTTGTCTTTTATATTTCTTGAAGAGTTAGCAATATCGCATGTTCCATTCAATAGAGCAGAAATTCCTGTTCCTGATCCACCACCAGTTACAGAAATAGCTTTACCTGGATTTTTTGCCATGTATTTTTCTGCCATAACCTGAATAGTGTTAACAAGTGTATCCGAACCTTTGACCTGAATCATGTTATTTGCCTTAGCAAAAACTTGTGTACAAAAGAGCATCATTGTCAGAACCAAAAAAACCTTTTTCATAGACCCTCCATTTATCTTTTCTAAGCAATAGTTCAATCATGCGTATCTTATTACCTCTTCTTGTACGTTGTGTTACAATTTTGTTAACTTTATGTGAAATATCATTTTTAGCCTCTTGCTAATCATGTAACAAATATTTAACAAACCTGTCACATTTTGGACACATACTGATGATAAATCTGTAAAAGACTTCGAAAAGAGACAGAAAGGAGGAATAAATGAAGAAGTATTTAGTTTTATTTTTGACGTGTCTTACGTTCAGTCTGAGTGCACAAGAATCCAACAATTATCTTTTGTACAAATTACAGCAAAAAGGGATTATCACAGAAACTGAAGCACAGGTAATTAGAGATCAAACTTCTGAAGAAGAAAAAGCAGTAACATCTTCATCATTAACAGCTTGGACTAAGTTTTTAAACGCAAAGGGAGATTTTAGGTTCAGATATCAAAATGATCATCCTATAGGTTACAGTGTAAACAGAGATAGGGTTCGTGTAAGAGTAAGAGGCGGAATAGAACCAAAAATTACTGACAATTTGAAAGTAGGTATAGCCCTTGCAACAGGAATGAACAATAACAACATTACTGACGTTATTACAGATAAGGACCTTTCAAGGTCACCAAACCAGACTCTTGGCAGTGGCTTTTCTAAGAAGGCTATAAGTTTAGATCTAGCGTTTGCAGAGTATACTCCTATTTCATGGATGGCTATGACTGTTGGTAAGTTTAAGAACCCAATTTGGACAGCTGGTGACCTTATCTGGGATACAGACATAAATCCTGAAGGAGCTGCTCTTAAATTTAACGGAGAGATTAATCCTAATATCCAACTTTTTGGTACTGCAGATGTATTTACATTAGGAGAAAATGCTACTGCTTCAGATCCACTTATGTATGTGGCACAGGCTGGGATAAAACATAAAATAACAGACAAATTCTCATATAAAACAGCTCTATCATATTATGGATTTTCAGACACAAAGGGGAAAAGATTAGATGGATCTGTTCTAACAAACTCAATAAACTCGACCACAAAAGCTCTTATATATGATTATAAAAATCTAGTAGCTGATTTTTCATTAGACTTCAAAAATCCTTTTGGAGAATGGTTACCATATGTATCTTTATTTGCAGAATACGTTAACAATATGAATGCCAAGGTGCCTGGTAACAATAGAGATGGATATATGATCGGAACAATTTTTGGTAAGGAAAAACTTGCCGCACTTTGCGATTGGCAGGTTCAGTATAATTACGGAAAACTTGCTAAAGATGCCGTTCTTGACATATTCCCAGATTCAGATCGCTACGGCGGACAAACAGCAATGAAATCACATGAACTTATCTTTAATTACGCCCTTGCATCAAATAACTCTTTGGGATTGGATTTATACTATGGAGAAAAAACTGAAGGTGCTTTAAGACCAGCAACTGTGTTACAGTTAGATTGGAACATTAAGTTCTAACTAACTATATGAACTTAAAAGGTGCTACTAAGCTAATTACTGGTAGCACCTTTTTTTATTTAATTGGTAAAGTAAATATAAAGGTTGAACCCTGACCTTCCACACTTTTAACAAAAACGTCTCCGCCATGAGATTGAATTATGTGCTTAACGATGGCAAGACCAAGTCCTGTTCCACCTACTTCTTTAGATCTAGCTTTATCTACTCGGTAAAACCTCTCAAATATCCTTGGCAGGTCTTTCTCTGGTATTCCTGTTCCAAAGTCTTCTACTTCTACGCTTATATTCTTATCTGCCATCTTTGTTCTAATTATTATTTTAGAACTATCATTGCTATATTTTATAGCATTGTGCATTAAGTTAATAACAGCTTGTATTATAAGATTCTCTTCTACATCTATATAATGATCTTCAGACTCGTCTTCTATAATTATTTTTTTATTCTTTAGATCACTTTTAAGACTATCAATAGCTTTTTTTACAATATCTTTAATACTATTCTTACTCGTCTTTAACTTAAAAGAGTCTGACTCTATTTTAGAAAGATCTAATATGTCATTTATAAGTAACGCCAGGCGACCGGCTTCATTATTAATTATCTTAACAAAATCCTGCGCATGCTCTTTATCATCTATAGCACCTTCAAGAAGAGTTTCTGCATATCCTTTGATACTGGAAATTGGAGTTCTAAGTTCATGAGAAACATTAGCTACAAAATCTTTTCGTATTGTCTCAAGTCTTCTTAGTTCTGTAATATCGTTAAAAACAATTACAGCTCCTAGTACCTTCTCGTCTCTAACTACTGGTGTAGCATGTATCAACATTCTTTTATTATAAGGAAAAACCAAATTTTCCTCTTTTGTTATAACACCCTCTTTAATCTTTAATACATCCTCTGAGATCTCTTGTATCGTAATATTTCTTATCACTTCAATCGGTTTTTTACCTAATGGGTTATTGCTTATCTGAAGGACATCTTTCATTGTGTCGTTCATTAGCTGTATTACGCCAGTAGAATCCAAAACAATAACACCATCGAACATACTTAGTAACACAGCTTCAAATTTTGAGTTATTATTACGGATTTCATTTATTCTGCTAACTATATTCTGTGTCATTACGTTTAAAGACTCAGCCAAATCACCAACTTCATCTTTATTAGAAACAATTATTTTTTTAGTAAAGTCACCATTGGCAATTTCTTTTGCTCTTTGAGAAAGAACTCTTATGGGTTGGGAAATAAATCTAAATGATATTAATGCGACAAGAAGTGTCGCTATAAAAATAATAGAAAGAGAAACAAATAATGCCTCATCCATATTGTGAGAGGCAACGCTTATTTTTTCTACAGGTATG
>SESG01018695.1_pt1 | contig 15096 bp, 16 predicted proteins | sample 3171421 | NCBI WGS metagenome assembly SESG01 (sample SAMN10866946, study PRJNA518727) | freshwater metagenome | biome: subpolar coniferous forest; feature: holomictic lake; material: water; isolation source: holomictic Lake 227, 6 m and 8 m depth | place: Canada: near Kenora, Ontario | collected... | reverse complement strand
ATATGAAAATAAAAAAAACAAGGAAAAAATGCAACGACGTTATTTTATTTTATAAAACAAACCGGGTTGTTACTTGCTGTAGCGCCGATTGTAATACAAAACCCCATAAAGCCTGAGCTTGAAGGGGTTTCGCATGCATTTATATATTGTTCTGACTAGAACGGAATGTCATCATCCTGAAAAGGGGGCTCCTCGTGGTTGCTAACCCCTCCTGCTTTTGGTGCTGATGAGCTATCACTGCCGCCACTTCGCTCGCCTTTGGCTGAAAGCATCTGCATTTTATCTCCGACAATATCGGTCGTGTAGCGGTCGTTGCCGCTTTTATCCTGCCACTTGCGGGTCTGCAGTCGTCCCTCTACATAAATCGTTTTCCCTTTGGAAAGGTACTCACCGGCTATTTCTGCTAACTTGCCCCAGAGTGTGATGTTGTGCCATTCGGTACGCTCTTCCCACTCTCCGGTTTTTCCCTTGAATTTCTCACTTGTGGCAAGGGAAAAGCTTGCTACAGCCTGACCCGATGCAGTGAATCGCACTTCAGGGTCTTTGCCCAGGTTTCCGATAAGCATAACTTTGTTAAGACTAGCCATATTCCGACTCCTTATTTAGTATGAAAGGGTAAATGAGTGCGCCATTAAGCTTTGACACAGACTCATTTTTTGTCTGAGAAGAATACCTCAGAAGATCTGCTTACTCAACCTCAAAATCGGATCGGAATATTTTTACTTCGGGAAGGCTCAAGTGCTATAATACAGACAGTAAATTTAGAGTAGGAGCAGGAGGTCGGTTATGGGAAAAAAGCGGTTTTATGCAGTTATACTTATGGTCGTCCTTCTCTTGTTCAGTACCGCCCCCGGGTGTGCTGACAAGCATGAAACATCTACAGTTGCCGATAAAACCGGTCCGGTCAAAGTATATTCTGCTCAAAAAGGAGATTTTGTTATGAGTGAAAAAGTAGTCAAGGCTGAAGGCGAATGGATGAGGCAGTTAACTCCTGAACAGTTCCACATTTTGCGGGAAAAAGGTACCGAACAGGCTGGTACCGGTAAATATGCCCACCATCATGAACATGGCATATATCGCTGTGCCGGTTGTGGACTTGATCTGTTTCGTTCTGAAACAAAATATGAGTCTGGTACCGGATGGCCAAGTTTTTTCGCACCTATCTCCGCGGAAAATATTGCGACAGCTACAGATAACAGCCTGTTTTCAAGGCGGACCGAGGTTTTGTGTCGCCGTTGCGGTGGTCATCTTGGTCATATTTTTGACGATGGCCCCAAGCCGACAGGGTTGCGCTACTGCTTGAACTCTGAAGCCCTGGACTTTGCTGCAACTGTTAAATAGCGGCATGGAGGTGTGGTGTGAACAGATACATGACATTGTTGGCGGTGGTGTTTACCATGATGTTTACGGGGTCTACCTGCGCTGCAAATCTAGAAAAAGCAATTTTTGCCGGCGGATGTTTCTGGTGTATGGAAGCACCATTTGATAAGCTTGCAGGCGTGACTTCCGTTACTTCCGGCTATACCGGTGGACATACGAAGAACCCCTCGTATAAAGAGGTTTCCGCTGGCAGTACCGGCCATACGGAAGCGGTGCAGGTCATTTATGATCCGTCCATGATTTCGTATTCGGCACTCCTTGATGTCTTTTGGCACAATATTGATCCGACCGTTACAGATCGGCAGTTTTGCGACGTTGGCAACCAGTATCGTGCTGCAATATTTTATCAGGGGGAAGAACAACACAGGTTTGCTCTGCAGTCAAAAGGAGCGCTGGAAAAGAGTCGACCCTTTAGAGACTCGGTTGTTACGGAAATCACTCTGGCGACGGAGTTCTATCCAGCGGAAGAATACCATCAGCATTACTACAAAAAAAATCCGCTCCGATATAGTTATTATCGGAACGGATGCGGTAGGGACAAAAGGTTAAAAGACCTCTGGCGCAGCGGAGTTGACCACTGAACAACTTAAGGACGCTAAAATATATTTCACGATGAGAGGGCGGACGGTGCGCCAATTAGATTTGGTCAGTCTTTGTTGACAGCCTCTTTTAAAAGCTGGCTCGGTTTGAAGCTAAGGATTCTTCGCGCCGATATTTGTAATGCTTCTCCAGTCTGGGGATTTCTGCCCCGGCGGGAATTTTTCTGTTTCACCTCAAACTTGCCGAATCCTGATATCTTCAGATCTTCACCCGATTCCAGGCATCCTTTGACCAGAGCAAACACACACTCAACAAGTTCGGAGGATTCTTTTTTTGAAAAACCGCATTTTCCGGAAACGGATTCAATAATGTCTGCCTTAGTCATTTGCTACCCCCGCTGATATTTCGAAAAACAATACACGAAGACAGGTAGTTATGCAAGCTACACAATCAAAAAAGAGTGTGCAATAACAATTATAGTGACAATTGTATTAAAGCTACCCCGCGATAGTTTTGGCATTGTACGTATAATGCTGAAAAATGATCAATTATCCAGTAAAATGAAGACCTGTTGACGATCCATCTTGATCTGCTCGCTTCAAGGGAAGGTTTTGAGCGTGGAAAATAATATTTATGTTCAGGTCTGAATTCCATTGGATGCTAACCGGGTACTGATATGAAAGATTATAGCAGCCATGATATTTGTCCTTCGCCAACTGGTGTGACCGGAGTTATACTGGCCGGAGGAAAGTCTGTCCGAATGGGGAGTAACAAGGCGCTGCTGCCTTTCAGGGGCGGGCTTTTTATTGAGGCTATTTATCGCCAGTTTAGTGAACTTTTCGACGAAGTTCTGATCGTGACAAATACCCCCGAGCAATACGCATCACTTCCCTGCCGTATGGTGAAAGATATTTTCCCTGATGTCGGAGCCTTAGCCGGTCTGCATGCCGGACTTTATCACAGTACGAACACTCATATATTTGCTGTTGCCTGCGACATGCCTTATCTGAACGGTTCACTGGTCAGGAAGATGTCCAGTCTGCGTGATCGGGCAGATGTCGTCATTCCACAGGGGAATAAAGGCCAGGAACCTCTTCATGCTTTGTATGGAAAGGCCTGCCTGGCTCCAATGGAGCGTTCGCTGGCAGCAGGCCAAAATCGGCTTGTCTCCTTCTTCTCCGAAGTGCGAGTCTACAATTTCCCCTGTGAGCAAATCGCTGAAATTGATCCCGATTTTGATTCCTTCAAAAATATCAACACCCCGGGCGAATACTTCGGCCTGCGCGCCGCCGAACGCAGCGCTGAATTAATGGAGATTTCCACTGCCTTGAATGCTCAGGTGTGCCGCGCCGGGTAATCTGCACGGTGCTTGTGATTGAGACAAAGGCATTCCCCTCCCCACCACCCATGCTGAATCACCCGCTTTTTTCTGTTGTCTTTTAAACGGCCCCCTCTTTATTCAATCCCAAATAAGTCTGTTCCTAAAGGTATATTTTATGCTGCTTCTGCGGTTTGGTGTTTGATAAGCCTGTTATGTGGAAGTCAATAATCCGACACGTTCAATGGATTGACGCGAAAGGTCGTTGCTGCTTTAGGCTGCGGAGAACAGCGACTGTGACTTAATCAGCAGGCCAGTCCGTTTTTGCAGTAAATCCAAGGGGGTGCGTCACTGGCGGCATGAATAGTGCAATGCAAGACCGTTAAACATAACGTGTGATAAGGTGGATTAAAGATAATTATTATGGCGAATGGTTCCGTAGAAGCAATAGAGTTACGCGGTTTTCGCAAAAACTCGGATATCTATGTCGCTCTGGGGCTGATTGGCATACTGGCTCTTATGATTATTCCTCTGCCCGCGTTTGTTCTTGATATTTTTCTGGCTGCTAATATTACAATCGCACTGTCGATACTGCTGATATGCCTCTATACTATTCAACCCCTTGATTTTTCGGTATTTCCCTCCGTGTTGCTGGTGACCACTCTTTTTAGACTGGCACTGAATATCGCTTCGACCCGTTTAATACTTCTGCATGGAAGTGAGGGCGCAGAATCAGCTGGGGCCGTTATAAAGGCTTTCGGTCAGTTTGTGGTCGGCGGAAATTATATTGTCGGCGCCGTACTGTTCCTGATTCTGGTAATTATAAACTTTGTCGTTATTACCAAGGGTGCCGGACGTGTTGCCGAGGTTGCAGCCCGTTTTACACTGGACGCCATGCCGGGAAAGCAGATGGCAATAGACGCCGATCTGTCGGCAGGCCTTTTAACAGATAAAGAGGCCAAAGTCCGTCGTTTGAAAATATCACGTGAAGCGGATTTTTACGGTTCCATGGATGGTGCCAGCAAGTTTGTTCGTGGGGACGCAGTAGCAGGTATAATGATAGTCCTGATTAATATTTTCGGCGGCTTAATTATCGGGGTCTGGCAGCAAGGCATGCCACTTATGAATGCCCTGACCAACTATACGCTGCTGACTATTGGAGAGGGACTAGTCGCCCAGATTCCCGCGCTGATTATATCAACGGCCGCAGGTATTCTTGTAACCCGCTCTGCTGATGAGAACAGCTTTGGCCAGGAACTTACCGGACAATTCCTTAATTATCCGAAAGCTTTCTTTGTTTCATCCGGTGTAATGTTTCTGTTTGCCCTCATACCGGGATTACCGCATTTTGCTTTTTTGCTGCTGGCTGGCGTCACTTTCCTGATCGGTAAGATGGCACGTGAGAAAGCAGAGATCGTCGAAGAGACTGCATTGGCTGAAACAACCGCCGGTGAAGAGTCTATTGACCAGGCATCAAATATAAGGCCGCTGGATGTTTTGGAACTGGAAGTCGGTTATGGTCTTGTGCCGATGGTTGATGCCGCACAGAATGGCGAACTGTTGGAACGCATCCGGTCTATACGTCGACAGACTGCACAAAAAATGGGTTTTGTCGTTCCTCCTATCCATATCCATGACAATCTTCAACTTAAACCGTATGAGTACAATTTGCTTATTCGCGGGGCACGGGTTGGCGGAAGCGAATTGACAGGTCAGTACCTGGCAATGGATTCAGGTGCCGTCTCAGTCAATCTGCCCGGCATGTCGACTAAAGAGCCGGTGTTTGGACTTCCGGCTGTCTGGATCCGCAGCGAAGATCGCGATCAGGCCCAGATGAACGGTTATACGGTTGTTGACAGTACGACTGTTGTTGCAACGCATATCAGTGAAATTATCAAACGCTACTCTCATGAGTTGGTTGGCCGGCAGGAAATGCAGCAGTTGCTTGACAATGTTGCCGTAACGGCTCCCAAGGTTGTTGACGAGCTGATTCCCAATCTTCTTAATCTGGGAACAGTCCTGCGTGTAGTCAAGAGCCTGCTGAAAGAGGGTGTTTCTATCCGCGATATGCGCACTATTCTGGAGAACCTGGCTGATTATGCTTCACTTACCAAAGATCCGGATGTGCTGACTGAATTTGTCCGGCAGGGGTTGGGAAGGTTTATCGTTGATCAGTACAAGCTGGATGAAGAAACTCTTTTTCTGGTCACGATAGACCGGGAAGTTGAGGACATAATTGCCGAAGCGATTCAACCGTCTGATCAGGGGAGTTATCTGGCGATTGAGCCGGCTGTTGCCCAGCAGATTATAGCTTCTGTCCGGAGTATGTCAGAACGATTCGGTAGCAGCGGTGCTCAACCACTGCTTCTGGCTTCACCGTCGATTCGTCGCCACGTCAGAAAATTGATTGAGCGCTTTGTCCCGCACATGGCGGTGTTGTCGCACAATGAAATACCTCAGAATGTTAAAATCCAGTCTCTAGGGGTGGTGAGCTTTAATGCTGGTTAAAACCTTTCAAGCGGCTAGCATGCCGGAAGCATTACGCATGGTAAAGGCAGAACTCGGGCCGGAGGCCATGATCCTCTCGACAAAAAAAGAGGCGACTGGAGGATTCCTGGGGCTCTTCAGTAAACAGGTATACCGTGTTACTGCGGCAATAGATCCTGTCCGCAAACAGGCTCCACCAACAGCTGCCCCTGTTGTTTATCGTGAACCAGCGCCTCGCGAAAGGACAGCGCGGGAGGAGATGGAAAGTTCAATGCTGGCACCATTGGCTCGGGAGTTGAAAGATTTGCGCGACAAAGTGGAGGCCCTTACCCGCCGGGAAGAAGACGTTCGCGCTGAAGCAAAGGCGGCTGACGGGTTGGAAGATACAGATTTACCGGAAAGCGGAATAAACCTTAAAAATATTCCAAGGTCGGACCTGGAGGAGATAAAAAAACTGCTCCTTGCCACGCTGGCAAAAAGCCATGAGGGTGATGCCAAAGATGTCCAGTGGCCCACAATAACTGACGAAACAGCTCAGAAGGGGCAGTCGGGTGCAGATCTGCTGCCGGACAATTCACCGCTGGCAAGAGAACTGGCCGCAAGTGGAGTCTCTACCGAGCTGATCAGAAAAATTGTCGATACACTCGACGCACTGCCGATACAGAGCGGCAATCAGTCAGTCAAGGGGCGACTCAGTGAAACACTCGGCCGTTTGATAAAATTCGCCGGCACACTTAAGCTGAAAAAAAACTCTCCCCGTATTATCGCCCTTGTCGGCCCGACCGGCGTCGGTAAAACAACAACTACAGCCAAACTGGCGGCGATGTATGCACTTAATCGCGGTAATAAAGTAGCGCTGATCACAATGGATATTTTCAGGGTGGGGGCAGTTGAACAGCTAAAAACCTACTCACGTATCATGGGAATCCCTTTGGAGGTCGCTTCGACTCCAAAAGAGCTCGAGAAAGCGGTTGAAAAGCATTCTGCCTGCGATCTTATTTTTATCGACACAGCCGGGCGCAGTCATAAAGATAAAGAAAAACTTGACGAAATGAAGAACTTTCTTGAACACAAAATCCCGATGGAGGTCTACCTATGCCTTTCAGCCACCACTAAAGATCGTGAACTTGAAGAAATTCTAAACCGGTTCAGGATTTTTCAGGTAAGTAAGGTCGTTTTTACAAAAATAGATGAGTGTGAAAGTTTTGGAAACATGGTCAATCTGTTGATGAAGGATAATTTGCAGATTGCTTATTTTACAACCGGCCAGCGTGTACCTGAAGATATTGAAGTTGCAACTCCGGCTAAACTTGCTGATATGATTTTTCATGAGGGGGCGGAATGAGCACGGTACAGGGAACGGGTGACCAGGCTGATACTCTCCGTCAGATGGCCCGCACAGCTAAAATGAACCAGAAAACCGATTCAAATTCAGCAAGCGGATTAACTGATCAGCAGGGAATACGGGTAATTTCGGTGACCAGCGGCAAAGGTGGCGTTGGTAAAAGTAATGTGGTTTCCAATCTTGCAATCGCTCTTTCAGCTCAAGGCAAGAAAGTCCTGTTGATCGATGCAGACCTTGGACTCGGTAATCTTGATGTCCTTCTGGGGCTTTCGCCGAGATACAACCTCAATGACGTTTTAAATGGTGATAAGAGCATCATAGACATTTTGATAGACGGCCCTGCCGGCATCAAAATTATTCCGGCAGGTTCGGGCGTACAGGAACTGACAAGCCTGGGGCAGCATGAAAAGTTGAAGTTGCTGGACGAGTTGGACATGCTTGAAGAGCAGTTTGACATCATGATTATCGACACGGAAGCGGGTATCTCTGAAAATGTCACCTACTTTACCGTTGCCGCACAGGAAATTTTTGTTGTAGTAACTCCCGAGCCAACCTCCATTACCGATGTTTATGCGCTGATTAAACTTCTGGCGACCCGATATTCGGAGCATCATTTCAAGGTTCTAGTCAATATGGCCAAAGACAGTGAAGAGGCGCTTGAGGTTTTTCGCAAATTGGCCAACGTAGCCGGGCGTTTTTTGGACATTTCACTCGATTACTTAGGATGTGTTGTTAAGGACGAAAAGGTCGTCGAGGCGGTCAAACGTCAAAAAGCCGTCACAGAACTTTTTCCCGATTCTGACGCGGCACAATGTTTTCACACGCTGGCCAAGCGCGTAATTGAAAACAAACGTCAAACCAGAGTTAAGGGCAACATCCAGTTCTTTTTCAGAAGAATGCTGGATAGTGCAGGAGGGAACTGAGGCGATGGCTCTTTCGGGTAGTTTAGATTCAGTAGCTTGTCAAGGTGCTGATCGGGAACAACTGATACTGGAGCATATTCCGCTGGTACGCTATCTGGTCGCCAGAATTGCATCTAAACTGCCTTCGCATCTGGATCTGCAGGACCTGATGAGTTCTGCAATGATCGGGCTGATAAATGCGGCTGACCGGTTTGATATCACGCGCGGGGTGCTTTTTAAAACTTTTGCCGAACAGCATATTCGCGGAACTATTCTGGATGAGCTTCGCTCCTACGATGTGCTCAGCCGCTCCATGAGGGATAAGTACAAACGTCTGGAACGGGAATTGCACAAACTTGAAAACAGCCTTGGACGGCATCCGACGAGTGAAGAGGTAGCGAGCGCACTAGAGATAAGCCTTGATGAGTATTATGATCTGCTAGACGACGTGCACATATTCACTTTTATCAGTCTTGATGACAGTTGGGAGGGGGATGACGGCAGTCCGCTCTGCCTTGCTGACGTGCTGTGTGAAGCGGAAGCAAAAAACCCGCAGCAGCAGGTGATAACCATGCAGTTGGCAGAAGCTCTTGGGCAGGCAATCGATACATTGCCTGAAAAGGAACGTCTCGCCGTTACGCTATATTACAACGAGGATTTCAATCTCAAGGAGATCGGCGAGACGATGGGATTGACCGAATCCAGGATATCACAGATCATCAGTCAGGCAATGGTGCGGCTGCGCTCGCGACTAAGGCTGCACAAGAACTAGTGCGCTCAGGTCACGTCCCTGAGCACTAAAGAGGAGAAGCAGCTATGAACAGTGGAATGTACGCAGCCGTGTCTGGCAGCCTGGCCGCCATGAAACGGCTAGATGTGATCAGCAATAACCTGGCGAATATCAATACTCCCGGGTATAAAAAAGATAAGATGTCCTTCGAAGGTATGCTTGCCGGCGATATTAACCCGCCTGCGGTTCCTTCGGGTACCACTGCTGACCCTATTATGCAGAAGGAAAATATCTATATCGATTATGCCAGTGGTACGGCCAGTCAGAGTGGCAATCCACTTGATCTGGCGCTTGACGGAGACGGTTTTTTTGCAGTTACCACCCCGGAAGGAACCGCGTACACGCGTCAGGGGAATTTTCGCACATCGGTTGACGGCACTCTGGTGACAGTTGACGGCTACCCGGTTCAAGGTTCCGGGGGGGCGGCAATCCGCGTTCAGGGCAGTAAAGTTGATATAGATGCAAATGGTGGGGTTACTGTTGACGGCTCACAGGTTGGTGTCGTTTCAATTATGGACTTTGCCAAACCATATAATCTGACCAAGACGGGCAACGCACTGTTTGTTCCAGCCGATCAGGAGGCGATTCCGCAAGCCGGCAAAGCGCAGGTTCAGCAAGGATACATTGAAGGGTCTAATGTAGATAGTATCTCGGAAATGGTGCAGATGATCGAAACAAACCGTTACTTTGAGACATGTTCAAAGGTGATAAAAGGTTTCGAAGATATGGCCACTAAAGCCGCCAATGAGTTAGGGAAGATCTAATCCAGTATTCAATTTAAGAAGGAGCTAAGCCATGATTCGTTCACTCTGGACCGCTGCATCAGGCATGCAGGGACAACAGAAGAGCATCGACGTAGTTGCCAACAACCTGGCCAACGTAAATACAACCGGTTTTAAGCGTAGTCGGGCCGATTTTCAGGATCTGATCTATCAAAACCTGAAAACGACCGGTTCACCTGCGACTAATACCACTCAGGTGCCGACCGGAATTCAGATAGGTCTGGGAAGCCGTCTGGCCGCTGTAACAAAAATATTTACAGCTGGAGATTTTACACAGACAGGCAATGAGCTGGACGTTGCCATAGAAGGTGGAGGCTTTTTCTCAATTACACTGCCGGACGGAACTATCGGTTACTCCAAGGCTGGAGCTTTCAAGCGGGACAGTACCGGCCAGATCGTAACGCCTGACGGAAATCCGCTCTCCCCGTCAATTACGATACCCAGTAATGCTACCAAAATAAACATTGGCAGTGACGGCACGGTATCAACTCAGATAGCCGGACAGAGTGCCACTACTACCGTCGGTAACATTCAGTTGGCATCTTTTTCCAACCCCTCCGGGCTTTCCAGTCAGGGTAAAAACATATATTTACCAACTGACGCATCCGGAACAGCAACGACAGGGCCTCCAGGGCAGAATGGTACCGGCACGATTGCCCAGGGAATGCTGGAGATGAGTAACGTTAATGTGGCGGAAGAGATGGTCAACATGATTGTCGGGCAACGTGCGTATGAGATAAATTCCAAGGCCGTTACCGCTTCTGATGAGATGCTGCAGACCGCTAATAACCTGAAAAGATAGCGCCGGATCTAATTATTTATGAAACGCATGCGGATATATTTTTTCATCCTCTTTTTGTTGGTGGCGGCGATCTCCCCACGCCATGCTGCATCGGCAATTGACCGGGAGCAAGAGGTGCGTGATGCAGTCACAGCATTTGTTACGACTCGCACTGCCGGCATGGGATGGGATATTCATATTCGCCGAATTTCACTGTCTGACTCGCTGAAGCTTCCGGATGGAACAGTTGACTATGAAATTGTTGCGCCGCAGCAGTGGGAGGGATGGGGAAATATAAGTATTGCAGTTATTGTGCGTCAGAAAGACAGGATAATACGCAATATCCCGGTGCGGTTAGAAGTGGAAGCATCGGTTGATACGGTTGTCACCCTTCGCCAGATAGAATATGGCGCCAGTCTCGCAGCTACAGACGTTACTTTGCAAAAGCGTGAAATTACTCAAAACTCCCATCTGGCTGCACGGAAGCTAGATGACGTAATAGGGAAAAAAGCCCGCACAACCATCAGGGCCAATCAGCCGGTTCGCGCTGATCAGGTTGAAAAAGTTCCGCTCATAAAGAGTGGTCAGATGGTTACGATAATTGCCGAAAGTGGAGTCCTGAAAATATCGGTGACCGGTATAGCCCGCAGTTCCGGTGCGGAAGGTGATGTCATCAGAGTTCAAAACCTGACATCACTGAAGGAAATACCTGCCAGGGTCATTGATTCTTCCACGGTTCTGGTGCCGTTTTAACAGACTATTGTTGAAGGAAAGCCAATGAAATACATTCTATTCCTATTATTATCGTTTTTCATGACCGGATGTGCGGTTGAAAAAACTGACGTCAAGACGGCCGGCTTTGAAGATTCTACGCCAAGATTACCTGCAGACTATTCGGGAGGTTCTCTCTGGCAATCAACTTCAGCCAACATGACTGATGATTTAAAAGCACGTCGCAGGGGCGACATCCTCACTATTGTGATTTCCGAGACGGCCAGCGCTTCCAAGGAGGCTAAGACCGGTACTTCGAGGGACAGCGCAGTAAGCGCCGGGTTGCCCAATCTGCTTGCTCTGGAAAAAACGGGGATATTCAAGAACAATTTCAGCGATCTTGCGAAGATTATTAACGCCAGTTCCAGTTCATCTTTTGCAGGCGCCGGTTCGACCTCCCGTCAGGAAAATCTGAAGGCGACAATCACTGCAAGAGTTATTGACGTTCAGCCGAACGGTAATCTGATAATAGAAGGACGCCGCAATATTAAAGTCAACGAAGAAGATCAGATTATTGTCTTAGAAGGCACGGTACGCTCGCGGGACATTGCTCCTGACAATACAGTGAATTCTATCTATGTCGCTGATGCGCGCATCAGCTATTCAGGACGTGGCATCATCTCTGACAATCAGAGTCCCGGCTGGCTGATGAATATCTTTAACAAAATATGGCCGTTCTGATAGCCATACAGGTGACATTTAACAGGGTGATTTTATGAAACATACGTTATCAACCATAGTTTTTATAATCGCCATTCTGGTGACAGCAAGCGCCCACGCAATCCGGATCAAGGACCTTGCTTCGTTTGAGGGGGTGAGAGACAACCAGTTAATGGGATACGGTCTGGTTGTTGGTTTGAACGGTACAGGTGATAGTGACCAGACTAAAATCCAGACACAGTCAGTAGTGAATATGCTCGAAAGGATGGGGATAACAGCCTCTGTCAACGACATAAAGATAAAAAATGTTGCTGCCGTCATTGTTACAGCGACTCTCCCTCCATTCGCTAAACAGGGAAATCGCCTGGATGTTCTTGTGTCGTCAATGGGTGACGCAAAAAGTATTGCCGGTGGCACTCTGCTTATGGCACCCCTGAAAGGTGCCGACAATCAGGTCTATGCCGTCGCCCAGGGATCGATTCTGACCAACTCTTTTGCTTTTGGCGGTCAGGGTGCGTCAGTTCAAAAGAACCATCCAACAGCCGGACGGGTGCCGAACGGAGCGCTTGTCGAACGCGAAATTCCCAACACACTTGTGGGCAAGGCTGTTTTAAACCTTAATCTGAGCGTCGCTGATTTTACCACGGCCTCACGTATCGTCACTGCGGTTAATGACAAGTTTAAGAGCCCTGTTGCCGTGAGTAGCGATCCGGGTTCAGTAAGCCTGACTATACCAGAGGCATATTCAAACCGGGCCGTGGAGTTTGTAGCTGCTCTCGAGAGACTTGAAATTACTCCTGATCTGTTAGCCAGAGTTGTTCTTAATGAACGAACCGGGACAATTGTCATGGGTGAAAGCGTACGGATTTCCACAGTCGCTGTTACCCACGGCAGTCTTACGCTGGTTATTAAGGAAACTCCTCAGGTATCTCAGCCGGGGCCGCTCGGCAAAACTGGCGAGACCAAAGTCGTGCCGCGCACAGACATGAAAGTGGAAGAGGACAACCGACGGTTGATGGTGTTGCAGGAAGGCGCCAGTATAGGTGATGTTGTACGGGCTCTTAATATGCTTGGGGTCACTCCGCGCGATCTCATCAGTATACTCCAGGCGGTCAAAGCGGCCGGGGCGTTACAGGCGGATCTTTCCATTATTTAGTGCTTCACAACCGTAGGATAGGGACGATAAGAACGTTATGGATATGTTAATGACCACAACATTACCGGATGAATCAGCACGCTCGGCGGATAAGGCGCGCCTTCTCCAGCGGTCTGCGTCAAGCGGTGGTGCTGGGCTTACTGAAAAACAGCGGCAACAGGCAAAAAAAGTCTCCAGGGATTTTGAGGCACTGTTTGTCGGTATGATGATGAAATCGATGCGTGCAACAGTTGGAAAAGACAAGTTGACCGGCGGCGGTCACGGCGATGAAGTCTATCGCTCTATGCTTGATCAGGAATATGCTGCTGCATCGGTAAAACAGGGTGGCGGTCTTGGAATCGCGAAGATAATTGAAAAGGACATTATCCGGCAGGAGAGTCGCATCGTCCGCCATACAATTGATACTAAAGAATAATCGCAGCCCTGAGTTCTGGAGATTGGACGTATGGTAAAGACTCTGACAGCAGCCCTTGAAACGCAATTGCACTTGCTTGAAGATTTTATCAACCTTTTAAACCGTGAGACTCGTGAATTGTCTGATATCAATCTCGATGCAATGGCTGAGCTTAACGGATTAAAAGAAAGTGCTGCAGCTCGTATTGAGACACATTCTGTCGTTATGCGTAAAGAAATTGAAGACGCTGCTGTTCGTGAAGGTCTTCCCCCCAAAGCCACTCTGGGTGAACTTGCGGCTACTTATAAACGTAAAGGGAAAAAAGAGATTTCCCGCTTGCATGAGGATCTCAACAGGGTTGCAGATCGTATCAGGCAGGCGATCGACGTTAATCGTGAAATTGCAGAACGCTTTGCTGCGTCGGTCACCAGTTCATTGGGGTTATTGACCAGAGTAATTAATCAATCCAACACTTACGGTGCATCTGGCGGCTATCAGCAGCGTACGACAGGCGCAGTGTTGGTTAACAGGGAGGCATGATATGGGGCTCAGTGCAGCAATGGAGATCGGCAAGAATGGTCTCAATATATATCGGGTTGCCAGTGAGGTAACCGGCGAAAATATTGCCAATGTTAATACGCCCGGCTACTCTCGCCAACGAGTTATTCTGGAAACAGCTCCCCCAACTTATGCAAGTGGATTTCCTGTCGGAACCGGAGTAAATATTGCTTCGATAGAGCGTTACTATGATGGTCTTTTGCAGCAACAGATTACAAATGCCCAGACTACACAGGGTTTTGACACTACTAAATCTACTGTGCTGCAGCAGGTTGAGCCAGCCTTTAACGAAATTACCAATGACGGTCTGGGTGCTGCCATCTCCGGTTTTTTTGGATCCTGGCATGACATGACACTTAATCCGGCAGGCTCTTCAGAACGGCAGGCTGTGTTAAGCCGCGCACAGATATTGGCGGATAACTTCCAGACAGCCAGTAAATCTCTCAACAATACCATAACAATCCAGAACGACACTCTTGTACCGCTTACCAAAGACATCAATGCAACGCTGAGTAACATTGCTCAACTTAACGGCCAGATCAAGACGACAGAGCTGGTGAGCGGTAATGCAAACGAAATAAGAGACCGTCGGGATCAATTGGTGCGTGATATTTCCGTGCAGATTGGGATCACTTATAAGGAAAACAGTGACGGTACAACGGACATCAACTATTCAGATGGCGGAGCGGCTCTTGTTGTAGGCTCAGAGGCCGGATCTTTTTCACTGACAATCAACTCAGCTAGCGGTCTCAACGATGTAAATGTTGCTGCCCCCGGTGGCGTTGCGACGCTTGTGACTCCCAAAACCGGAAAGCTGGGTGCAACACTGGCGCTGCGTGATACGATCATTCCTGGATATTTGAATCAGGTTAATGCATTGGCCACAACCATTGCAACTCAGGTGAATACTCAGCACAAACTTGGATTTGATGTGACGGGTGCAGCAGGGTTAGATTTTTTTGATCCTTCCACATCAAATGCGGCCACGTTTAACATTAATCCGGCTCTGACAAGTACTGATCAGCTTGCTGCGTCAAGCAATCCGCTGCTTATCGGTGACAATAGCAACGTCCTGAAACTGGCACAAATTCAGAATACGAAGACAATGCCTCCGCCTCCCGCGACCCCGAACGCCTCTTTCAGCAGTTACTTTGGCAGCCTGGTCAGTCAAGTCGGCCTTGATGTATTGTCCAGCAAGAACACAGTCGCCCAGGATGAAGCGTTCACCAAGC
>SESG01028846.1_pt1 | contig 15113 bp, 15 predicted proteins | sample 3171421 | NCBI WGS metagenome assembly SESG01 (sample SAMN10866946, study PRJNA518727) | freshwater metagenome | biome: subpolar coniferous forest; feature: holomictic lake; material: water; isolation source: holomictic Lake 227, 6 m and 8 m depth | place: Canada: near Kenora, Ontario | collected... | reverse complement strand
CTTTGGACGGTAGCCGTTTAATCTACAATGCTAAAGACACTTTCAAGTCTGGCATTGATGGCGATTTCGTCAACTGGGGCGTAAACAACCCTGGCATTGCTACTCCAGAAACCCTCGTTCAGGTGCATGAAATGATTGGCGACGGTAAATTAATGGATATCTTTAAATCTTTACCAGGAACCTGGAACCAAAAATGGCTATCACAAAATCAATTCATTGATTTCTGTGAAACTTTGCCTGACTGGTTAAGGCAGGAAGGATATGGCACGTTCTCTCTTATTAAAAAGGATGAGAACAAACCAATCAATGAGGATAATCCTGAAGATAACTTGGTCGTGGTTCGCGTGTTCGTGCTTTCTGACGGTCTGTTCGTCTTCGTCTTTCGCCTCGGCTTTGCCGTTGTCTTTCTCGGTCAGGCTCGTCTCCGGGTCGTCTCCCCGCAACTTATTCCCTCGGTCACTTAGACCATTTAAATTTGTTACTTTGTCCCTCGGATCCTTTGAACTTAGTCCTAAACTAAGCTCTTGGATTCCGGGGGATTTTTTTGTATAATGAAGACATGGTTTTGTTTTGCCCGCTGGTCACGGCTATCGGACCAAGACTATTTAAAAATATTTTCGAGATTTTCGTTGGTTACGGCTTGCGAAATAGGGAAACTATTTTTAATCAAAAAATATATAAGTTGGTATAGAGCGCTGGTGGACTTTTAGGTCCCGAATAATATTCAGCCGTTTCTTTCGTGTTCGTCAGGGCGGCGGTGAGATTAGAAGGCGTTTTATACATTTTCGTGGTTAACGTGAACGTGAATTCTGACGGTCTGAACGTCAACGTGAATCGCCTCGGCAATGCCAATGTCTTAAACGGTCAGTATCGTCACCGGGTCGTCTCCCCGCAACTTATCGGTTTCTCCTTCGCTCGTTCGAGGGAGTTTTATTTTCTAGCCCCTTTTTCCAACCACCCAGCATGCGCCCAACTTCATCCAGTCGTTCGGATAGAGAAGAATACTTAAGATTAGAAATACATTTATTTTCCCAAGCCAGTTGCAGAAAAAATTTAAGGCTATCAAGTTTTAAAATCGCTAGAGAAAGTTGAGCAGATTTTTTCTCACCAGATAAATAGGCGGTGATAAAAGTGTTTTCTAAGAGAGACAAAAAACAGCTTTCGATTTTGCCGCCCAAGTTATATCGATAAATCTTGGGAAAGTCTGAGAGAGTCTGAAACCAAAGGCTGTATGTTTCCTTGGTTTTAACGAGCACTATGGGCGGTCGAAGAGCTGTACTCATAAATTTATAATGAAAAAATTTACTAAAACTTATTGTGAAATTATAACCGTCCCTAATTTGCTTTTAGCTTGGGAAGAATTTTTAACAGGGAAGAGAAAGCGTCGTGACGTTGCCTCCTTCCAAGGGAAACTGATGGATAATATTTTAGATCTTCACCGTAGCTTGAAAGAGAAAACCTATGAGCACGACGGCTATCAATCTTTTAAGATTTCCGACCCCAAACCTAGGCATATTCATAAAGCGATTGTCCGCGACCGGCTTCTCCATCATTTATTATATCGGGAAACTTATCAATATTTTGATAAGCAATTTATTAATGATTCCTATTCTTGCCGAATAGACAAGGGCACCCATCGATCGGTCTTTCGTCTCGCGAAATTTAGCGGTCGAGTTTTTGAAAATAATAAAAAAACAGTATGGATTTTGAAATGTGACATTAAAAGATTTTTTGCGAGTATTGACCATGAGATTTTAAAAAACATTTTAGCAAAATACATTAATGATAAAGATTTATTATGGTTATTCGGACAGGTAATTGATAGTTTTGAAACTCCTGGTCGGCCCAGAGTCGGCTTGCCGTTAGGCAATCTAACTTCCCAACTCCTGGTTAATGTCTATATGAACGAATTTGATCAATTCGTTAAGCGGACTCTAAAAATAAAACATTATATTCGTTACGCTGATGATTTTGTATTTTTAAGCGAGAATAAGAATGAGCTAATCACCTTAAGACCGAACTTAGATGAGTTTTTAGAAGGACGTTTAAGATTATCTTTGCATCCTCAGAAAACGTATTATAAAACTTTAGTCAGCGGTGTAGATTTTTTAGGGTGGATACAGTTTAGCAATCACAGAGTCCTAAGGACGGTTACTAAGAATCGGATGTTAAAGAGGCTCAAACAAAATAATGAGCTAGCGACGAGAGCCGCTTATCTAGCCCTCTTGAAACACGGCAATACTTATAAACTAAAGGAAGCGGCCGGCCTGGTTTAACAAATTATTATAGCACTTTTTGACAAATCAGACAATAGTTATTATCATAATTTAGCTAAGCTAATTCTATAATAACGAAATTAACAGATTTTTTGCTTAATAAATTTATGCTTTCTAATCTTTCTCAAAATCTTCATATAATCTATGCAACAAATGGAAACTTTAGAGATGATATAAAATATATTAGAGAAAATGTTCCTATGATAATGTACTATGTTCCTGGGGCGGAAATAGAGGAGCAAATGGAGGATACTAAGTCTGATAAATCATCTCTCGAAGTCGGCTCATCGGTCGATGTTCAGCGTTTAATAAATAATTATATCAAAGCCGTTTCCGATTTAAGATTAAAATATAATTTATCTTCCTCCTATCAAGAACCGCTTAAAGATTTTATCGAGATAGAGGACAGAAGTCGTCTTTTAGATATACCGCCAGAGCTTTGGCCGTTTAATATTGCTAATCCGGTCAATCCTAAAGAAGAATTTACAGTTATCCGTTTAAACCCGGAAACGACCATAACGGAACTGCAGAAGAATTGGAACAGAATCAGGAAAGAAGTCGCCAAACTATCCGCCCATAAGCCTCTGAAAGCCTCGCCACGAGTTAATGTCGCTCGAGACTTGGAAATATACCAATTACGCCAAAACGGTAAAAAAGATAAGGAAATAGCCTCAATAATTAACGAGAAATACCCGGACAAAATTCTCGGCTATCAAGATATTGCTAAAATTGTTAAAAGACTCCTCGACTATTCAAAGAAACTTACCGGACAAGCAAAATAATTTTAGCGGGTATATATTGCTACAACCCAATTTGTTATCATAAGACCATAAACACTAAGCTTATGGTTTTTTGTTTATATCACCTCATATCTTGCCATTTTCCGTTTTTTTCGGACCCGGCGGATCCCCCGTGGGGGAGCCGGGCCGAAAAACGGAATGGCCGGATAGGCGTAAAGAAACAAAAGCGAGGGCGTTCTGCTAACGCCCGAGCGTGTACTTTAAAAACTTAATAAATAACTTGATTATTCACTCATATTACACGAGTCGAAAAAACAAGTTATTAGTCTAAGACAATAATAAAAAGCGTATGGATGGTTTACCTTACGAGGTCAAGAAAAAAATCATCAAGTCCGGAAATATTATTGAGATATTTGAGTATGAGAAATCATATTGGGTCGGTTGGCCACAGTATCGGAAAATTCATCACCCTGAATTTAAGCATATTCGCTTAGAATCGGAGCAGATTAAAATTAGAGAAGACAATGTTAAGCGAGCCAGACAGAAAATAACTCGCCTAATTAATTCTAATCCGCAACTTAAAACTTTTTTAACGCTGACATTCAAAGACGAAATATTGGATTTAAAAACGGCCAATAAATATTTTGACCGCTTTATTAAGCGGATCAGTTATGGCCAAAATGATTTTCAATATTTAGCCGTTCCCGAATTTCAGTCGCAATCAAAAAGAGTTCATTATCATTTAGTTTCTAATTATCCTTTGCCGGAATTTGAAACTGGCGATAAGCGGAAAGAATATGAACGGTGGTTTGCCGACAAATACTGGAAAAATGGTTTTATTAATTTTAGGCCTATTAATAACGCCAAAAATATCGGTATTTATATCTCGAAATATTTAAGCAAGGAAATGTTTGATCCGAGATATTTCAAGAAACGAAAATTTTTCTATTCAAAAAATCTGAATCAACCGGAAATAATCGACTACCCGGATGAAGTTAATGATTTCTTAGACTTCTTTAGCCCCGATTCTTTAGATTTGATTAAAGAACGGGAATTTTACAGCGACCGCCTAGGTCAAATAAAAGAAACTATTTATAAAATAAACGAAATAAACAACGAAGAATTAGATAAAATTATTAAAAATAATAAATCAGAAAAAACAACAAAAAATAAAGAACTGAATATAGATGATATTGTCTTTTAACAAAGACATTTTAATTCATTAATTAAAATGTTCTGCAGACATTTTTCGGAATTGAATGATGAGCTTAGAGGCTCTGCGAAAACTGCTGGGAAGTCGTGCTAAGCGGTTTTCCGATGAAGAGCTTGAAGAAATAAGGCACGATATTTACGCCTTTGCTCATCTCGCCTTTGATATCCATCAACAAAATCCTAACCTATTTAAATAAATATAAAAAATAATCAATAAAATATATGTTAACACTAGAAAAAATGAAAGAGCTTGTCGGTCCGAAATCATCGGAATATACTGACGCTCAATTAATGGAAGTTAGCCGTGATTTGTATCAATTAGCTTATTTGGCTTTCGAGTATTATAAACGCCATATTAATCCAACCTTGATGTAGCTTAATCTTGTAAAAAAGAGAATTTATGCTAATATCCTTAATGGACACAATTAATATAGCAAATATTTACTCAAGTCATAATGACGGCGAGATGTCGTTTTGAGATAAAGGGAGCAGTGACTGTTTCAATTGAGTATTTGCTTAATTGTGTCCAACAGTTTACTGCTCTCTTTTTATTAATTTTAAATTTATGACTAAAAAAGGAATTATCTATTACCGGGTTTCGACTGAAGATCAGGCTCAATCCGGTGTTAGCTTGGAACAACAGAAAAATGCTTGCTTGGAATATGCCGGCAAGCACGATATTGAAATTATTGAAATGTTTCACGATGACGGGGTTTCGGCGAAAACTATTGAACGGCCGGGCTTAAAAGAATTATTAAAATATTGTGTTAAAAATGCCAAAAATCTTGATTGTGTAATTGTTTATAAAATTGACCGCTTGTCTCGGAATGTTAACGACTATACCGGCCTCCTGGCGTCGCTCTATAAACTTAAAATTAAGTTTATATCGACGACGGAAACGGTTGACGAGACGCCGAGCGGTCGATTAGTCGGGACGATTGTTGCCTCTGTCGCCCAGTTTGATAATGATGTTAGGAGCGAGAGAATCGCCTCTTGTATGCATGAACGGATAAAACAGGGCGTTTGGTGTTTTAAAGCCCCCTTTGGCTATTTAAACGCCCGAGACAGTCAGAATAAAGCCATTATAATCTTTGATAAGGTTCGTTTGCCCTTAATTAAATTAGCCTTTGAGCGGTTTGCGACTGGCTTATATCAAATTGAGCAAATTAGAAAGATGTTAAATGATAAAGGCTTTAGAACGCATAAAGGCCGGGAGTTAACTTTGCAAACGCTCCACGAATTATTAAGAGAAAAATTTTATATTGGAATTATGACAGTTAAAGGCCAAGAATACGCCGGCAATCATGAAAAATTTATTGATGAGCGTATTTTCTGGCAGTGTCAGAAATTATTTAGAAATGCTGATAAGGGCGACTGCATTTCTTTAGGCCGAGTTAACGAAAGTTTTCCTCTAAGGCATTTTGTGGTTTGTCCGCATTGTGGCAGTCCACTAACCGCCTGTTTTTCAACCGGCAAAATGGGTATTAAATACCCTTATTATAAATGCTATAACAAAAAATGCGGTCAGTTAAAATCAATTACTAAAAAAGAGGTGGAAACTAATTTTTCGCTCGGTTTAAAAAAGATTAGTTTTCAGCCCTATATGGCTAAGGCCGTTAAAAAAGCGATTATTGAAGTTTATGAAGAGAGAAAGAATGAGATACATAGTAATTTTGGCTCGCTCAAGTCGCAATTAGAAAATCTGAAAATGGAGAAAGATAAATTAATCGAGATGAAGAAAAAAGAATTATTGGATGATGAAGATTTTCGGGAAGAAATGGATAAAGTAAAAATTATGCTGTCCGATAAACAGGAAAGACTTCTCAATTGTAAGGACGACGGTTTTGACGTTAAAAAGAATTTGGATAAAGTTTTTGATTTTATGTGCGATTTACCGGACTTCTATCAAAAGGCCAATTATGCCACTAAACTTAAAGTTCAGAGTTCGATTTTTAAAGAAAAGCCCTCTTTTAATTTTTACACATTTCAAACTCCGAAATTATCGCCAATCTTAGAAACAAAAAGAGACTTGGAATGCTCCAAATCTCGTAATGTGGACCCTACAGGACTCGAACCTGCCACCCCCTGCTTGCAAAGCAGGTGCTCTACCAGATGAGCTAAGGGCCCGGAAAGTCATCTTTTAAAGATGACTTTTTGATTATAAACAGGTTTTAGAAATTTGTGAAGAGGCTAATTCTATTTAACAGCGGTTTGGTTATATTTAATAAGTGGACCAAGCAACCAGCGCATAAATTCTGGCCCGCTGCCAGTCATGACAACAATACCAATAAACAGTGCGACAATGCCGATTAATTTATAACCTAAGCGGGTTCCACCTTCAGAACCGAGCTTTTCTTCAAACCAGGCCATACGGCCAAAGTTATTAATTAGCCATTCGGTTTTCATAACCATAAAAACTCCGCCGGCTGTAATAACGATACCTAAAATAACATGTCCCATACTTTTTATCTTATATAATTTAATGGATTATATTTTGCCCCATTGATCATTACCTCAAAGTGAAGGTGCGGTCCGGTTGACCAACCAGTTGAACCCATCGCCGCAATATTTTCTCCTTTTTCAACTTCATCCCCAACTTTTACAAATAATTTCGATGCGTGACCATAACGAGTTTTTTTACCACCACCATGATTAATAACAATACTATTGCCATAGCCAGTCGCCCAACCAGCGAACTCAACCACGCCGGCATCGGCTGCGTAAATAGGGGTTCCAATTTTATTTGCAATATCAACGCCGACATGTCGCCAAGAGAAATATTGGGTGATACGTGCGCCAACTGTTGGCCAGGCCATCTTATTACCGCTAACTTTAACACTCGGATTTTTTATTAAATCTTTAATTACTGAGATACCAGTATAACTTGGGGTTGCGGGTTGGCGAGTAACGACAACGTCAGCAATTTTTTTCGCACCCGGGATGACTATCTTTTGTCCGGCCGATAAACTATTGCCCAATGTATTACAACTTAAAATTTTCGCGAGTTTAACATCATACTTCAGCGCGATCTTAGCTAGAGTATCGCCCTTCTTAACTGTATAAAGAACACCGCTGTAGGGAAGAATAGTTAAGCGATCCCCTGGGCGGATTAAACTAAACGCCGTTAAATTATTAGCCCATAGGATAGTATTAACAGTTAAACCAAAGCGTCGTGCAATAGTGGAAATAGTATCGCCGTTTTGGACAGTATAATAAATAATTTCGGTACGGATTGTGGCGCCAGCACTTGCGCCAGCACTTGTGCCGGGGTTAATTATTAGGGGCTTAAAGACTAAATCATTGTTTTCACTAAATAAAATCGCGTCATCATTATTAACCTCATCAGTTGAATCGATAATTGATTGTTTTGGTAAGACGCAGGAGTTGTCTACGTACTTGTCTTTACTAGCGGCGATGATGCTATTTAAAGATGAAGTTTCTTCGATTAATTCTTCGTCTTGAAGTGAGCTGAATTCAGTGTTGACTAGATTGGACATGACAGTTTTGGGAATTTTTGTTTCCATGGCACCGACGCGATCGGTGTTAGTCAAATTAGAATAAAGAATAACCGCTACTAAAGCAAAAATGAAAAAATATACTGACTGCTTCTTTAAAAGTTCAAGGGGTGAGTTTTTAATTAATCCAATTTTACGCCAACGGAAAATTTGGTAATATATTTTTACTAATATTTTATAAAAAAGAAATTTGAACAGCCAACGAAAAAAACCGGCGGCGAACCGGAAAGGATGAGCCAATAGCTTTTTTAGGAAAATAACGACCTTAATCGTTATTAATCCCGTTTCTACGGCGATCTTTTTAAATTGTCCTGGCTGTGGCTTAGTAATATGGTTATTTTAAGCTCATCATTATACTATCATTTTTAAACTTTTATAGTCAATTTATGATATAATAAATTTGTTAGTCATTTGTTAGTCAAACTTGCTTAATAAAAAATGTTATTATGTATAAAATTGTTTTACTTCGCCACGGCGAGAGTGCCTGGAATAAAAAGGGCTTATTTACTGGCTGGGTCGACGTTGATTTAACTGTCCATGGCGAACATGAAGCTCGGGAAGCGGGACGACGATTAAAAAAAGCCGGTTTTAAATTCGATTTAGTTTTCGAAAGTTTTTTAAAACGTTGTTCAAGAACAACTAATTTAGCCTTGCATGCCATGGGAATCAAACCTAAACTAGTTAAGGATTGGCGCTTGAACGAAAGGCATTATGGCGCTTTGCAGGGAATGAATAAAAAAGAGATGGTTTTAAAATATGGCGAGAAAAAAGTATTCGCTTGGCGTCGTTCTTATAAAGTTCGTCCGCCGAAAATTAAAAAAGGTAGTCGTTACGACCAAGGTGATAACACCATGTATAAAGGGATTGCGGTACCGCAATCAGAAAGTCTTTATGATGTAGAAACCAGAGTAAAGGCTTTTTGGCAAGAGAAAGTAATTCCGGCTTTGAAAAAGAAAAAAAATGTTTTAATTTCTACCTCGGGTAACAGTTTAAGAGCCTTGGTTATGTTCTTGGGCCATATTCCCGTACCAAAAGTTTCTAAGTTAAATATTCCGACCGGGCTACCTTTAGTATACGAATTAGATAAGGATTTTCATTTGCAAAAGTATTATTATTTAGCGACCAAAAAAGAATTACTCGAGGCGATTAATAAAGTAAAAAATCAGACTAAGACTAAATAGATTTCACTATTTTAGAAAATAAATAAGGCCCCGTTTAGCACGGAGCCTTTTTTGTGAGAAGATTGGTTTTTAAAACCATCTTTTTGGGTCGGTGACGTCAATTCCTTTGGCGTTCAGGTCACGAACCAGCAGTGTTATAGTCATGTCCAGATTATCGACATCCTCCTTATTTCTAATTTTAGGAAGACACTCGGCAGTAAAAGCAAGTAATGACTGCATGTTTTTAATGAGTGATTCAAGGTTTTCCTCATACCAGGTTTTTTCGTAGGAAAAAGCAAGAATGTCGAGAATTCCTCTTAGATAATTTGTTCGGAACTCTCTTTTGATTTTGCTGAACAGAAAGCTCCTGATAAATTCCGGAGCGGTTGAGCTTGCCAAATAAGCGGTAACGGCTTCTTTTTTCTTTGAACAGTTTAGGAAGAGAAGAGGGAGCTTGTTCGGGAGCATGTTATTAGTGATGAAAAGGTACTCGGGAGTATCATTTTTCAAACACTCGTCAGCGATAACGTTAAGAAAATCGCGACCAAGCTGACAATGGGTGTGCATGATCCGGCCACAGATTACTCCCAGATCCTCGATCGATAGTCCTTTGCCTGATTTAACCAGTTCGTAGAAAGCTTCGAAGTGGATAGTGTTTAATTCTTCGGTCGTAGAATCTTTGTTTTCTTTGCGGCCGATGTAATCGAGGGCTAAAAATTTCGCTGGCAGGTCAAGTAGACTGTTTTTAAGATTCTGTCTGTTTGTGCGCTTCAGTTCCTCGGCTTTTTTTTCTGCTTTGGCATTTTTTACCTTTTTGCAGTATATGGTAATTTTCACGATTGCGAGAAGTGCAAGGGCCAGACCGACAAGGCCTAAAAAGGTGCAAGCGATAATGCCGGCAGTAGCGCTGTTCATCATTTTTTTCCAAACGAAATCGTTAATAACCTCAATATTATCAAACATGAGTATTAACACGGTGGCTAAGGCCACGATCCCGATAATAGTAATTACCAGGGTAAACCATTGTCCCTTTTTCATGATTTATTTGTTTTTAAAGAAACCCTTTTCCCGGGCTAAGGAATTCTTAGATATAGACTCCTGGGTCATTTTCGATCCATTCGTTCTAAGAACATAGTATAATAGCACATAATTAGATTTATGTCAATTAATTTTTAATTGCCGAAATGCTTAAATATTTTATTAAGGTCTTTAAAAAAATAACGCTTCAGTATTCACAAAAAGATATTAGTCATGGAAATAAAAACAGGAACCACTCGTCGCGTTTTCATTTTTAAAAACGTGGTTGTTAAAGTGGCAAGAATTAAGATTTTAAAGGTGTTGCATGGTACTTTTAAGGGTTGGAAGCTTAAATGGGGAATAGTTAAAGAAGGGGACTGGAAAGCATATCGCCAGCGCGTTAAAGAAACTAAAGCCGAGCGCCCAGCTAAAAGAATTGAATTTGAAAAACGCCGCGCAGAGAAGGAACAACAATTTGGTCTTAGGGTGCCAGCAATTAAACGCTATGAGCAATATGGTTCAGACGCCATGTTCTTATACGCCGGTATAATGGCTAACCGTCAGGAATGGAAATTTTCCCGCCGAAACAAGAATCCGTTCATAATGCCAACCTACTTTTCTCTATTTGGTTTGTTTAACATCCAAAAAAGAGGAAAAGAAATTGACTTTTGGGACGACTCTGGTGTTTGGTGTTACGTTTATGATAATAGTCAAAACGAAAATCAGCCTTGGTGCGATGGTCACTCCCTAGCTTCGATTGAAAATTACTGTCTTGATGAAAGGAAGTTGAAAATCGTTGATTATGGCAGCCGTTTTCTTGAACCCTTCCTCGAAGTTAACGGCGAAAGACTGAGCCAAAATTTTAAACTTCCGTGTTAAAGCGGGAGTTTTTTAAAACCGCCCCAGTAAAGAGGCGGTTTTTATTATCTTCTTATTAATTTATTTTACGATTTAATTTATTTTACAATCACGGAAAACGGTTTGCTACTTCCATAAGCCTTCGGTCCCTCCTGACAGAAAGTGGCGATATTTTTCTTAAAGTAAGCCGGTTTAGCTCCCTGGATTTTGCCAACTAAATAATAACTTAAAGCCATAACGAAACTATTACCGGCGTTTCTGGGCATTTTTAGTTCTAGACGATTATTCTTTAAACCAAAATATTTATTCTCACCAAAACTAATTACTAACTCCTTGTCGGAATTATTTACAAACTTAGCGTGTCTTGCTTCGCCAAAACTAAAGGCGCGCAGAGAAACATAAGGACCGAACAATTCGTTTCTTTTAATTTCTAACATGGGAGCAATTGCGGAAAACTCATCAGGCAGAATAAAAGAGTAGCTGGTATATTTTTTTAAGTCTTTGTTTAGCTTCAATTTATGGATATATTCCTTTATGCCACGCGCTTCTTCGCCACTCGCGGATAAAATAATGCCAAGATAGGTAGAAACATTATAAGTATATGGTTCGGGTAGTTTTTTATAAGTAATTACCTGGTCGGCAAGCTTAGCGGCGCTTGAGTCGGGGCTGCAGGTAAGTAGGGTCGTTTTTAGCCCATTCTTTTTAGCCAATTTTGTTTCCCAAATAGAATCTTTTTCGCCCGATGCAGAAATAATAATAGCGCGATCGATTAATTTATCTTTAATTAATTTCTTATAGGCGCTTAAAGCTTTTTTAAAATTACTTTCGCTAGCAATAATAGCCGGTCGGCCGCCAAAGATAATTTGGGCCGTATTAAAAGCGTTGCCGCTACCAACAATTAGAGGAAAGGAAAAACTTTTTAAGTTAAGTCGAGGTGGTTTATTTTTAGTAAAAAAATCAAGAGCCGCGATTACGGTTTCATCAAGATTCGGTAAATTATTATAATTCATATTTTTGCTTTATTTTACTTATGTTTTTATTATAATTCATCTTGATTTTTATTTCAATTTAAGTTAGGATGAAAATGATAATTAACGAATTTATTTTTATGTCCGGACACTCAAAATGGGCGACAACGCATCGTCAAAAAGAATTAGTCGACGCTAAACGCGGCGCAATTTTTACTAAACTGGCTAACATTATTACTATCGCCGCTCGTAAAGGCGGTGATCCAAGCGCTAACCCCTCACTACGCGCGGCCATTGATCGGGCGCGTGACTCGAGTATGCCGAAAGACAATATTGAAAGGGCGATAAAAAAGGGAACGGGCGAATTAGCCGGGGCGGCGGTTGAAGAGTTGTTTTATGAAGGAATAATTCCTCCTGGCGTCCAAGTCGTTGTGAAATGTTTAACCGATAATAAGAATCGCAGTGGCTCAACTGTGCGACATTCTTTTACGAAAATTGGTGGTGCCTTTGGCGCCGTGCTTTGGAATTTTTCTCAACTTGGCGTAATTCGGATCGCGAGCTCAGAGATTAAGGAGAAAAAGATGAGCAATGAAGAATTAGAATTAGAATTAATTGATCAGAATATTAATGATTTTCAAAAAGAGGAAGAGGGAATCACGGTCTATACTGAAGTAAGAGATTTGCAGAAAGTTAGAGATTTTATTGAAGCCAAGGGTTTAAAAATAGAATCAGCGGAAATTGAATATGTGGCGAAAGAAAAAATGGATATTGCTAGTGAAGAAAGAGCGAAACTCGATAAATTCATGGAAGAAATGGAAGCCAACGAAGACGTGAGTGACTATTATACTAATTTATTATAGAGCCGTTTCTTATGGCGAAAATTATCTTAGGAATAGATCCTGGAATCGCCGACACCGGCTATGGCGTAATTGAATCAGCGGGCAGTAAATTAACTTGTCTTGCTTATGGTTCGATTAAAACTGATGCTAAACTTGATTTGATATCACGTTTAGAAATTTTACATTGCGAACTCGATAAAATTATCAAAAAATATAAACCAGATTTAGCCGCAATTGAACAATTATTTTTTAATAAAAATGTTCGGACCGCTTTAATCGTTGGTCAGGCGCGTGGCGTTGTGCTCTTAACTCTTAAACAAAACAAACTAACCATTATTGATTATACTCCATCGCAAGTTAAGTCAGCGGTTTCGGCCTATGGACAAGCCTCGAAACTGCAGGTGCAAAAAATGGTTAAACTTATTCTTAATTTAAAAGAATTACCTAAGCCAGACGATGCGGCCGACGCTCTTGCCGTCGCTATCTGTGGCTTAAGTTGCCGGCTATGCCCAAAAAATTAAAAATCGTGCATATCGCCTCGGAGGTTGCCCCGTTTTCTAAAACGGGCGGGCTTGGCGATGTTAGTCGTAGTTTGCCGAAAGCCTTAAAACGCTTAGGGCATGATGTTATTTTGATTACGCCTCTGTACGGACGGACGATTGATAAAAAAGAATATAAATTAGAACTAGTTTTTGAAAATGTTAATTTGAAACTTAATTCGCAAGAAAAGGTGAAGGTGAATTTTTGGCGAGGTTATTTAATGAGCGGTTTGCCAGTATATTTCGTCGAGAATAATCATTTTTTTTCTAAACATAAACGGATTTACGGATCTAGTCATGAAAATGCGCGTTTCCTAGTTTTTAATGTCGCCGCGCTTAAACTATTATCACTCTTGAAATTTCCGGCTGATATTATTCACTGTCATGATTGGCAAACCGGATTAATTCCATATTATCTGAAAACTGATTTTCGTTATTCAAAAACCCTGAAGAAAGCGAAAACTATTTTTACTATTCATAACTTAATTTTTCAATTGGGCCATAATTGGTGGGAAATCCCGCCGGCGCGGAAAGATTATGGTCGCAGTCGAATTCCACATTTAAGCGATCCGCATCTTGAGGATATTAATTTTGCTAAACGAGCGATTCTCTCAGCTGATATTATTAATACCGTGAGCGAGCAATATCGAGAAGAAATCATGACCAAAAAATTTGGTCAGGATTTGCAACGAATTTTAAAAAATCGCGCCGATCGTCTTTTCGGGATTATTAATGGTATTGATTATAATACTTATAACCCAGAAAAAGATAAGGACTTGCACCGTCGCTATTCTTTTAATAAGTTAGAAGCTAAAGCGGATAACAAAAAATTTTTACAGAAAAGCATCGGATTACCTATTAATAAAGATATCCCAATTTTATGTACAACTTCCCGGGTTACTTTTCAAAAAGGTTTCAATTTAATTTTAAAAATTATTGAAGCGCTTTTAAAACTTGATGTGCAACTAGTATTTTTAGGTGATGGCAATAAAGAGTATATTCAGCCGATTAAAAAAATTCAGAAAAAGAATGGCAATAAATTAATTTGGTTGCCCTTTGATCAAAAAAAAGAAAGCCTCCTTTACGCCGCCGCTGATTTATTTTTACTGCCTTCGAATCACGAACCTTGTGGTATAAATCAATTAATCGCGATGCGCTATGGCTGCATCCCGGTGGTTAGGGAAATTGGCGGTCTTTATGATACGGTTGAAGATTTTAATCCGACAACCGGCAAGGGGACAGGGTTCACTTTTAAAACAGAGGATGAAACTTTATTTTATGCGACGATTATTCGCGCTCTTGAGAATTATAAACATAAAAAAGTTTGGGAGAGTTTAGTAAAAAGAGCGATGAAGCGGTCGACTAGCTGGGAAATCCCAGCGCGGAAATACCTCGAACTTTATAAGAAGGTAGTTAAAGATTAAATTTATGTTGTGGCTTAATTTTTTACATTTCTACCAACCGGCTAATACAGAATTTTATAATATTCGTAAGGCGCTCGATAAAAGTTATTGGCGTCTTTTGCGTTTAATGGAAGAACATCCGGAACTTAAGATGACTTTTAATGTCAGCGGTTGTTTGCTAGAACGCTTACTTGAAGCGAAAGAAAAATCTTTTATTGATCGCTTAAAATTCTTAGTAAAAAAAGGGCGTGTGGAATTAACGGGCTCGGCTTATTATCACGGTTTTTTACCACTGTTGCCAGAGGCTGAGGTTATCCGTCAGATTAGGGCTAACGAAAAAATATTAAAACAAATATTTGGGAAAAATTTTAAACCCAGTGGGTTTTTCTTACCGGAAATGGCCTATTCGCCCAATGTTTCGAAAATCATTAAAAAATTAGGTTATCAGTGGATTATTTTAGACGAGATTTCTTTTTCTGGCGGCAATAAAGAGCGGCCGGATATTAATCGTTTATATATTGATGAAGCTAGCGGGCTGAAAGTTATTTTTCGTGAGCGCGAATTATCAAACGGATACCCGCCAGAT
>SESG01022979.1_pt1 | contig 15122 bp, 9 predicted proteins | sample 3171421 | NCBI WGS metagenome assembly SESG01 (sample SAMN10866946, study PRJNA518727) | freshwater metagenome | biome: subpolar coniferous forest; feature: holomictic lake; material: water; isolation source: holomictic Lake 227, 6 m and 8 m depth | place: Canada: near Kenora, Ontario | collected... | reverse complement strand
GAGGCCGGTCATGCTTAATTTCTCCGACCACGACACCAGGATATGAGTGGAGCGTAGTATTGTTACGGAATGAAAGCCCCAGGTCGAATGTGACCCGTTCCCCAAAATCCTTTGATACCAGTGTAATCCTGTGGTACTCCGTGCTCAGCACAGGATAAAATTCCCGGAAATCATACGGGAAAGCAGATTCCAGGAATCCTGCAGGGCCCTTATCCGTGAGTGAAATTGTCCCTTCCGTTTCCAGGCGTGTTTTAACCGTCCTCCCGGTGTTCAGCCGCTCTTTTACCTCGAGAAATGTCTTGCCCGTGGAGCAATAATAACGGAATCGTAATTTGAAACGGTTCGCTTTTCCATTATGGTGCTGGAGATAGGTCATAAATGACCCCGTATCGTAATACATCGTATCATACCTTCCAATTCTTGAATGTTCAATGTCGAGAGCCCGGTATGACCCGTTGAGGCCAGATATCAGGTTGACACACTGTTCAAATGTCATCAGGAATTTTTTCTCCCTCCTGCTCTGCAGCTGGGCATCCGAATCCCTGATTTCATCAAGGGTTATCCCCTCATATGCGCCGAGTAGCGGGGAAAGGTCACCAATATCGGGTAAGACCTTTGGATCAGGTGGCCGGATCACAGACTCCATGTTCAGATCCCTCCGTTCAGTTGAGATCCCTGCGCTCCGGAGAGGAACAGCACTACTGCATCATAACGGCTGTTGACCTGCAGGATTAGCTGGTCGAGAGAGGAGGCAAAGGACGCGGCACTGTTGAGATTGGTATACCCTTTCTGTTCGCCGTACTGCCCGGTCACATATGGCTCGATCAGATTATGGTACTGCCGGTAGATCTTTTCCATCTTTGACGGTTCAAAGGCAGTATTTACGGTCTGATCAAGGTCGTCAAGGTACAACTGGTAATATACAGGGTCATCCATCAGGTACCGGATCAGTGGCCAGTTTTCACCCACCTCTGTAAGTCCAAGTGAGCGGGGGGAACCCATCTGGCCCCCACCGGCATTGGGTACATTCATCATGCCATTAGGTCTATTCTGGTTCTGTGGTGGTATGCCCGGGATCCCTGCACCCGGTGGCTGCCATGAGATGTCGGTGACAGTGTCCGTAACCAGGTTATTGAACGTTGAAGGGATCTCCAATGTTTCCTGGGTACCGGAACGTTGAATCAGCAATGCTGTGACGGCCCCTGCCATAGTGGCCGGGTTTTTCACAATTGTAGGATTTCCGGGAAGATTTTGGACACCGGTAGGCTGATGCAGAAATGCCGTATTAATCCCCGTGTTGGGGGTTTTGTTTTTCACCATCCGGGTATTCACTAGGGGGTCTATGGTTCCAGCACGTTGAATAACCAACGAAGGGCTAATCCCTGTTACAGGGGTTATGTTTTTTAACTGTGTTTCCTGGTTACTGGAACGTTGATTTGCCCAGGATGTGCTGGCTCCAGTACTTACCATTGAGTTTCTGATTACTGACGGGATTACCCGTGTTCCCTGGTTATCCACATTCTGTGCCCATAACGAGGTATTTGTCCCGGTTCTTCCTATTGCATTTTTGATTACTGACGGGATTACCCGTGTTCCCTGGGTATCGGCATTCTGTGTCCACAACGATATGTTTGCCCCGGTCCTTCCTGTGACGTTTCTGACAATCGATGGGAGTACCAGTGTTCGATTGGTTTCCACTTTCTGTATCCACAGCGATGTGTTGGTCCAGTTTCTTCCTGTAACATTACTGATCATTGACGGGATCCCCGGATTACTCAGGTTTCTAGTACCCTGCGGTACCTGGCCATTCGGATCTGGATTCCCTGCACTATTTCCACCTGACAAGGCTTCGTTGTTGTCCCAAGGGATCCAGGTGATTTTGCCATCAGCAGGATCTGTGTAGAGGTAAAAATTTTTACACTGCACCCCATAGGCGTCCCAGTTCTGGATAGCCGTGTTTATTGCGAGCCAATGGATAAATTCATCCACATCCAGGACCTGTTCAAGCTCCTGTCTCCACCGGGCAGGGTCCGTTTTCCTGGTATCGGAATTGAGAACAGTGTAGAGTAATTGGACATCACTCCAATCTGCCTCATCTTCATTCGTTTTCTTTTCAAAAGACTCAGTATTGAACGAACCCGCGGCAAACATTGCACCATCCCCTTCGGGTTTATACAGGTTTCCAGAATCGTCCGAGAATTGTGTTTTTATCACGGTATCTTCAACATTCTCGATCATGGTGTACAGGCCAAAGTAAACCGGACCCTCGCCATGATCTATATAAACCCGGTAAAACGCCGTTTCCGGCGCGATGACCCCTCCGCTCTGGAATATCTCAGGGACTACCTTGTCACGGATAAGCGAGTCATCACCCATCGCACTTTTCAGGTCGAGTTCATCAAACCCATAGAACCGCTGGTTCTTAATATCAGGGTTCTCATCCTCATAATGATCAAAATCCAGTCTCATTGAGATTTTATAAGACCCGGACTTCCATGTCCTTCCAAGGGTTGATTGTCCCTTCCACCGTATGCCGACATCAGTCCATTCTTTTCCATTAAAGGTGATGTTAGCACCGACATAGACGGGATCAAATGTGAATGCCAATCCATCCCCTCCCTGCATGCCTGCGCCACCTGATGATGCTCCGAATGCCCCGAATTCAGCGGTCATATCAGCAACCATCGTCTTCCAGTTTTCCTTTGGAATCGTGATCGTAATGACATTCACAGTCTCGTCAGGAAAAATAACAGAATAATCAGGGGATACTTTATTCCCATGGGTTCCATCTGTCCAGTCCTGAGACCGCCCGGATTCAGTTATTGTCACCAGGTCAGTATTCCCGGCGATAACAGACCCGGGTATCATTAAACATAGCGATAATCCGAAGATTACCGTAACAATAAATTTTTTATTCAGCATGTATGGTCCACCAGGATGAGACGATGCTCGTATAACTATCCTGCATCACTACTTCTTGGAAATTTTATATATTCGGCATATCGGGATAGTGATATAATAGGCCGGGAACGGCAAGGGTTTAACTCAGGGGTATACTCAATCAACCCCTGGGAATCCGGCACGGTGCTATTCCGTTCTAACTTTATGGTCCGGGACGGACCCCACGAAACAAAGCCAGACTATAATGATCGAGGGTCCGGGCCAGCTGCCCGCAATACTATGAAGTCAGATAACTCCACGGTGCAATTATTCCAAATTCCCGTCAATATCTTCTCGTTCCCGATGTTTTGAATAGAATAGGACTTACGCAGATGCGGTGGAAAAAATTAGAACGCATATTTTGGATGGACTAACTATTCAAAAAATAGCAGATGTAACGATTTGCCATTTTGCGTCATAAATCGTGATCCCATTTGTTTGGTAGGCGACCTTTTATCGAATGATAGCACGAATCGAACAATTGATATAATTTCTTTGACCGGCTTCCTTTCGAATCTTACAATCCCCGACGCAACATAATTCTTTCAATGAAAACGGAGGTAATTCTCAATTGGCCAACACGTTGCTTCGCAGATTTCTTCGGACCTGATCATCATTTGTGACAAAATTTGTTGCGCAATACAGATCTCTACCCTTTTTATTCAAGGTATGAAAAAATCGGATAAATCCATATTTTTTCATGTGGACAACAATTCCATATCATGAATGGTAATCGATTGCATGCACCCCTGGTTAACACCCTGAACCAACGGGAATAAGGATTCCTGCAATTGGATAAACCGTTGACAATGTTGTGTAATATATCCGGAATATCGTGTACCCATTTCAAGTATTACATGAACGAGACCACATAGGACCTGATAGTATTACAGTCGGACCTGGGATAAAACGGTCTGATCATGAATGATTCAGCCCTCCCGGAATAGCGCATTTCCAAAACAGGGAGCAAATTCCAGGGAGAACCACAAGGAGAGATTTGATATGAAAACCATAACCAGAATGCTGCTGGCATTCGCCCTCATCTTCAGCTGTACCACCTGCCTGGCAGGTGCAGCTTCTGTGGAGACAGGAACCACCATTGTTTCATTGAACGGTAATTCGATAACGATGAATGGTACCGGCGCAGCAATAGAAGGAAATGTCATCACGATCACATCAGCAGGCACGTACAGCATACGTGGAACGTTGAAAGACGGGCAGATACGGGTAGACACACAGGACGCTGATTCGGTAAAACTTATCCTGAACGGAATGGATATTTCCAGTTCATCGAGTGCTCCCCTGTATGTTGTCAACGCGGAAAAGACCATAATTACCCTGGCTGACGGTACTAAAAATTATGTAACTGACGGAAATTCCTATGTCGCTGAGATAACCAGTTCTGATGAGCCGAATGCAGCAATTTTTTCAAAGGATGACCTCACGATTAACGGTGGCGGGTCGCTCGTTGTCGATGCGAACTACAACGACGGCATCACCAGCAAGGATGATCTGAAGATCAACGGCGGGACCATCACCGTTAACGCTGTTAACGATGGTGTCAGGGGTCGGGATTCCGTTGTCGTCAAGGGCGGGACCACAACCATCAAGGCAGATGGCGACGGGATACAGGCAAATAATGACGATGATTCTACAAAAGGATATGTTTCCATTGAGGATGGTACCATCAGTATTATTGCCGGAGCGGACGGTATCCAGGCAGAAACCAGCCTTACGATCAGTGGGGGCTCGATAACTGTTTCATCTGGTGGCAGCAGTGCAAACAGCGTCAACCCCGCCAGCAACCAAAACCCCGGGGGTATTCCGGGTATGGACAACAACGCCGATACCAATGATTCTTCCAGTGGGAAAGGCCTGAAGGCCGGTGTTGCCCTTACTATCACGGGCGGGTCCATCACCGTCGACTCTGCCGATGATTCCATCCATTCAAATGGTAGTATAACAATTAACGGTGGAATAATCAATGTAGCTTCCGGGGATGACGGCATTCATTCAGATACCTCCATCGATATTACCGGCGGGGATATTCGCATAACAAAGTCCTACGAGGGTATTGAAAGTTCGATAATTACGATTAATAATGGCTCTATTCACCTCGTTGCAAGCGATGACGGGATAAACGGCGCAAGCGACAGCGATACAACGTCAACAAACGTACCACCAGGCCAGATGGGTTTCGAATCCGCAGGGAATAACGCCCTCATGGTCAATGGCGGGTATATCGTCGTTAATGCCGGAGGAGACGGCCTTGACATAAACGGCCCGATCACGATGACCGGCGGGGTTGTTATCGTCAATGGCCCGACAGACAATGGAAACGGGGCCATCGATTACACGGGTAGTTTCAAAATAACCGGCGGTAACCTGGTTGCAGCCGGCAGTTCAGGGATGGCACAGGCCCCAGGCAATTCATCCACACAGTACTCGGTAATGCTGACGTTCCCGTCCGCCCAGTCGGCAGGTACGATGGTCCATGTTGAGACCAAGGCAGGTAAGGATATTCTTACCGTTGTACCGACAAAGACATTCCAGTCGGTCGTGTTTAGCACACCAGAACTTCAATCGGGTTCGGAATATATCACCTACTCAGGTGGCAGTTCAACCGGTACGGTAACAGATGGTTTGTACTCCGGCGGGACCTACAAACCCGGTACCCAGGTTTTTGCATTTAATATTTCAGGCCCTGTAACCACGGCAGGCTCGCAGAGCGGAGGAAACCCCGGCCCCAACCCGGGTAATCGACCCACTCCGGGTAATCAAACGAACATGCCTACCCCGATGGTCACTACAACAGTCCCAACAACAAAAGTGACGAACACCGTTCCAACTACGGTCCCGACGACCAGGGTGGCTACAACAGTCCCAACAACAACCGTACCCACCGGGCAGTACGAGCAGGTCTATTTCACGACCACCCCAGAGGGAGCAGTTATCATCATCGATGGAGTCCAGAAAACGGTCGTTACACCTGTTTACATACCGGTCACGGTTGGCACACACCAGGTTATCTTCACATCACCAGGGTATAACCAACTGCGGACAACTTTCGTGGTAGCAAAGAGTATGAGGAATACGATATCAGCAAACCTTGTGCACGGAACTGATAACAAAATCCCGGTTCCTATCGTTGTTACTACAATTCCTACGACAGCCCCGACAACAATACCGGCAACAGTTCCAATCACTGGAAACAGCGGGACATTCCAGCTCCCATCCTGGGCTAAACAGTTCATGCCAGGTTCCCAGTTCAGTTGGGCCTGATCCCCCCCCAATTTTTTGGATGACCCAGCCAGGTTGATTAACCGTATGATCCTCTGACACTATGGCACAAGAAAATCTGCTATAGGTCCAAGAGGTAGAGGAATTAAAATCAAAGGTCACCATGAATACCAGGGTGCAGCGTCACCACCAATGCGGAAAAATCCCCCTACATGGCCATTCATCAGAAAGAGATAGTGGTGATCCCCTTTCTCGCCACCCGATACCACCCCGGTAGTATCGTTTTTTTGGTATGGTTACGGAATACCATCCTGGAAATGGTTTCCTGGATTTTTGATATATTGAACCTTTTAGTGTAATTATTCCCATTTATTTCGATAATCAGGTCTAATCCCGTGCGTTGAATATATGAGTCGCCGCTGGGTATGCTGAGAAGAATACTACCCTGTACCAGGGCCATGCATAGGGATTCAATGTCAGGCGGGCATCGTAAAGGATGTTTTTTCTGTACCTGCAGTCTCTCTTCCCATGGCACTGGCGGGTTCTATCCAGATATCAGAACGTGGAAGATCTGAATTAATAAAATGGAGGAAACCATGCAAAAAAAATCAATTATCGTAAGTATTATTTTGATAATACTGCTGTCGTTTATCAGTTATACGGCCGGGGCAGTTAACACAACCAGTAGTTCTGGTAGTACGGTCGATCCATCATCACTGGTATACGTATCATCGGCCACTATGAACCCCGAAGTATTTTATCCCTATGAACAGGGTACGGTAACCATTACATTGGTGAATAAAGGCGACCAGTCTGTGGGACTGTTAAATCCGGAAATCCTTGGCAATAATATCCACATAACAAGCAAGGATGCATGGAACACCATAACGTATATCGGACCGGAAGCTGAAGCTACCTACTCCTTCCCCGTCACCGTGGTACCCCCGGAAGGGACCTACTTTCCGTTGTTCTCTCTAGCAACAAAAAGCGGAAACAGTATCCATTATCCACTCACCGTGAAAATTGACTCGACAGATCTTAAGGCAGTAATTTCAGGTGAACCTGATACCTTTGCCACGTCATCGAAAGAGACCGTCAACCTGACCCTCATCAACCCACGTGCCGGCACACTCAATGATATCCTGGTCAGCGCTTCTGGAAGTGGTCTCGAAATCAACCCTTCCCAGAAATATATCAGCGTACTGGATGAACAAAGTTCGAAAGAGATTCCATTCACCGTTACTGCTCACCAGGATTCAAACCTTACATTCAATATCAGTTACCGGAACGGGGATAGCAAGCGGAATGTTAACCTGGCCCTCCCCGTCATAACAGGCGAGGACAAGACTGCGGCGGTACCGGTCGTCAACAATATTGCAGTGACCCAGAAGGGATCGTCCTATGACCTAACAGGGGATATCACCAACGCTGGGATCACCGATGCAAACGGGCTCGTGGTAACGGTAGGATTCCCGGCAAACGGTTTAGGAACGTACCCCGAATACGTCATCGGCTCCCTGGCATCTGATGATTCCTCGAGTTTTGAAGTGACGTTCACCACCACGGATCTATCAGCGGTCCCCCTGGTCATGACCTGGAAAAACGATGATGGCGATGATTACCGTGTAACAAAGACCCTTAATCTCAACGCTGCCTCAGGTTCCGGAAGTCCTGCAGTAAGCACAGGTTCCGGCACTACCGTCTCCGGATCATCCGGGATGCCGGCAGGAGGACCGGGCGGGGCTCCGGGAATGGGTGGACCCGGTGGCAGCACCAGCTTGTTCAGCGGAAGCAAAGGGAGCGGTATCAGTTCATTCTACCCTGTAATCGCAGCTGCACTCATCCTAATTGTCAGTATCGTGCTTTGGAAGAAGCGTAAATGGCTCTCTCGCAAGCTGAAGAGGCAATAAGAGGATTCTTAATGTTTGAGAAACCCCTTATCCAGCTTACCGATGTCTCCAAAGTCTACCACCTTGAAAGTGGGGACTTTTCAGCGCTCAAACAGGTTTCGCTTGACATCATGGAGAACGAATTTGTCGCTATCATGGGACCCTCGGGTTCAGGAAAATCTACCATCATGAACCAGATCGGGATCCTTGATATCCCTACATCAGGTGAGCTTTTTATCGATGGGAAAAACGTGGCATACATGACAAACCTTGAGCGGACGCATATGCGCAGGGATATTATCGGGTATGTATTCCAGAAATTTTACCTGATCCCACTCCTTTCCGCCTATGAGAACGTTGAATACCCGCTCATCCTGAAATATAAAAAGCGGGACACCACTGGAAAAGCGGCAGCAGTTCTGAAATCCGTAGGGTTTGACAAGGAGATGGGAGAACATCGCCCTAACCAGCTTTCCGGTGGGCAGCAGCAGCGGGTGGCAATCGCACGGGCACTGTTCAATGACCCGAAAATTATCCTCTGCGATGAACCAACCGGGAACCTTGACCGGAAGACAGGGTTCCAGATCATGGATATCCTCTGCGGCCTGCACAAAGAGGGAAAGACGGTAATCCTGGTTACTCACGACCCGAAGATTGCTGAGTACGCACACCGGACGATTACGCTAGATGACGGGAGGGTTGCAAGCTCATGAGAGATATTTTCTTCGATTTATCAGTCAGGAGCGTCCGGCTGAACTACCTGCGGTCAATCCTGGCATCAATCGGGATTGTAATCGGCGTTGTCGCCATTTCTGCGATGGGGATGCTCGGGACCAACATGCAGCTCGAGGTAAAAGACCAGCTCTCGGCAGGTGCAAATACCATTGTTATTACGCCGGATGCAGTCAGGATGGGCCCTCCGGGTTCAGCTCCCCCTTCCTCTGACTCCACTCAGGTAATAACAAAGGCACAGTTCAGTAAAATCAAGATTGCTGCAGGGACGAATGCGAGTGCTATCATCCCCATTTATTCGAAAAATACCGAATTCGTTCTCGGCTCTGTCCCGGGCAGGGGCATGCTCTACGGGATCGATCCTGATGAGATCACTTCGTTTCTCACGATTGCAAACGGGACAACCATTAACGGCATCAATGATGCTCTCGTAGGGTCTACCATTGCCACCAACTTTGACTTAAAGATCGGTAGCAGGATCAAGGTTGGATCAAGTACCTCGGGTTCCCGCCCGGAGGTCAGGATCGTCGGTATCCTCAAGGCACGGGGAATGGCTTCGGACGGCGTCAGTACTGACAATGCGATCGTTGTCTCCGATACATGGTATACCAACCAGTATGGCGGGGAAAATGAGTACCCCCAGATAAATGTGATCGTGAAGAATATCGATACCATAACTGGTGTCGAAGCGGCAATTGACGCGAAACTGAATACTGATGAGAAAAAGCCTGTTATCCGTATCCAGGACGCAAGTTCACGGTTATCCAGCATTACCTCGACGCTTGGGACGATGACCACGTTCATACTGGCAATTGGGGCCATCTCGCTCCTGGTCGCTGCCACGAGCATTTTCAACGTGATGATGATGTCCGTCACCGAGCGGGTACATGAGATTGGCATCCTTCTCTCTATCGGAACAGAAAAAGGTGAGGTACGCCGGATGTTCCTGTACGAAGCGATCATCCTCGGTATCATCGGTGGAGGGGTCGGTGGTATTGCCAGCCTGGTGATCGGCTATTCAGTAGTGAGTGCCATGATCGGGACAACGGCTTATTTTTTCCTGCCGGAAAGTATTTCGTATATACCCATCGGCACGACTATCGGTATCATTGTCTGTGTCATATCCGGGCTCTACCCGGCATGGCGGGCATCAAATATGGACCCGATTGATGCACTCAGGAGCGAGTAAAGAACGGCTGAACGTCCGCTGGAATGGTCCGGGATCCCCGGGATATTCAGGGCGCAGCCATATTTCCTGCCCGGTGAAACAGGGAGTTTTTATTTTTTTGGTATTCACCTTAATTACATCAGATTGACGGTAATGAAATCGGTCTGGAGCGGTACTCCGGAATGGCAGGGTACGATACGAACCTGGCGTTAACCCTGATATATTCAACATCCAGGTTCAATTATTCACGTCGCCCATGCAGTATATCACTCACCACATACACCGAATATAATATCATACCGGGGAATGTGATCCAGGATGAATTCCCAAGGACCGGAATCATCAGAATGGGAGGTGATCCGTACCAAAAAGTGGCACACCGTGTGAAATATACTAGATCGAACGGCGGGATAATCATCATATCCCCCCCGCTGAACATGGTGATGACAGGTTGGGGTGTTTCTGGAAGGTTTTTTTTAGTGTAGCAAAAATATTGTGGAAATTTCCACCCAGATGACAGGAAATTATCACCCGGTTCCGGGAGAAAATGTCTGAATATCAGAGGAAAATGTTATGTTCCTGATAACCGACAAGCGCAATATTCAGGGCTGGAACAGTATTTGATAACATAATTCATGATCTGGCAGGGGGTGTGTCAGAGCACCACAAAGACCTGGGGGCCCGGCCACCATTTCGAATCCACCTTCCAACATGTAATTCCCCCGTCCGAAAACCGGAATGGGCAAACCCCCTAACAGACCTTCCATTCATCATTACATATCAGCCATGCCCCTGATTTTTTTCGTTCATTCCAAAATGTTCACACCCTTGTATCACGGACAATCACGATGATCAACTCCGTGGTCCCCCGGATGAATCATAATCCTGTAATTGTTGTGCACACCTGCCCAAAAACAGGTAACCGGTTTTTAGTTCCTGGTAATTGCCGGGATAAAATTCCAAGCGGTAGAACACGGGGACCGGATTTTTTTGAGGGTTATGTACCCGAAGTGGTTCATATATCCCACTCACCAGTTCATCATATCACACATTCTATGATTCGAATATAACAGGCCGGATGATGATTCACATGCGGATGATCAGTCCCGAAGAGATCATCTGAAATTGAATAACCATTAAAAACCCTTGAGACCGTGAATGCCTGCGGGTGAAGACGATCCCCGGTCATCCTTGTCATGGAAGACCGTGATTGATACGCTATTCACCCGATGAAGAACCCAGTTCATCGGTTTTGGGGCAGTAAGAAAAAAGGACCGATATTACCTGTGCACAACAGTACCGGGCTGGTAACAGGTCACGATAGATCTGGAGAGATGTAACTCATGAAAAAAAGCACACTATTCATGCTGAGTGTTTCAGCAATTCTCATCGTTGGAATTTTCTGTGCAGGCTGTACAGATACGGGCAGCGCCTCAACGCACCCGGAGACTAATTCCATATCCCCAACCGAGCAGACCAGGGCTTCCGTAACAGTCAATGCCGAAAAACCCATCGTGACTTCGTCATCCACTACCCCCGATCAGGGGATGAAAGTCAGAAACGGCTCACAGGTTAACCAGTCTGGTACGCCGCCAGGCACACCACCGTCCGGAATGATGACGAATGGTACCCGGCCTTCCGGTTCTCCGCCATCAGGAATGGCATTGAATGGTACACGTCCTTCGGGTACTCCACCAACGGGCGGCCAGCCACCATCAGGATCACCTTCACCCGGCAGTCCACCACCAGGGTAAATAATGAGTTGAACTGATGAATCGCGAGGCCACAGCTCTTGCAACATTGGTGGTTAATCAAAGGACCCCGTATGGACGAAAGGGTCCAGTCTGTCCGGCTAACCGGACAGATCAGTACCCGATATTTTTTTTAGTTCCGTAATTATTTCAGCGACCGAGGAATACCGATCACCTGGTTTTTTCTCCATGCATTTTTGAATGATGCCCTGGATTATCATGCCATCAGTTCCAGGTAATGGTTGCAGTACAGGGTCATCATAGAGAATTGCGTGCATTACCCCGGCGATACCCTCCCCCCGAAACGGCGCATGTCCCACCATGAGGGAATAGAAAAGGACACCAAGCTGGTAGATATCAGTCCATGGGCCGGTATCCCCATAGAGGTTTGGGGCAAGCTGTTCAGGTGCGGCAAAATCCGGAGAAAAACTGATGAGTGTCGTCTGTTTTGTATCAGTGAGCGCTTTTGCAAGTCCCCAATCGGTGATTTTCGGGACGCCCTCGTCAGACATAAGGATGTTTTCCGGCTTGATGTCCCGGTGAATGATACCCTTTTCATGAGCATATTGGAGACCTTCCGCTAAACCGGTAATAATTTCCACGGATCTTTTCTGGTCAAGCGGCAGGGGTATTTCTGCAAGGGATGCTGAATAACATTCGATCTCAATATAGGGCACCGGGAATACATTTGCCGAATAGATCTCCACAATATTTTTATGGTGAAGCCCCTGCCAGAGATGAAGTTCTTTGGTGAAATGGGACCCCGTAACCTCATCAAACCGTATTGGGACTTTAATGGCAACAGTCCGCCCTTCTGCATCCTTCGCACGGAATACCCGGCCAACCCCACCCTCACCCAGGTACTCGGCCTCCGGGTACTTCTCTTCCAGGGGTGGAGGGAGCCGGGCGGCATAATGCCGGTGGTCCAACGAACCGGCTTCTCCATTCCCGGGGTAACCGGTCTTGTTAACAACCGTGATATTCCGGGATTGGGTCCCATCAACCTGCTCATCTCTCCCGTGTCTCTTCCGCCACCAGGTCCGTTCATACCAGATACCTGCAACAACCGACAGGACAATGATGATGGGAATTATCCACCATACCGGGCCAAGGTTAGCAGGAAAAGGGGGGGGCGGACCGAGGGAAGTCCCGGGACCGGGCGAAAAGGGGTCATTATTCGATGGCTGGATACCAGGGGGACCAGAAACCGGCGAATCTGCCATCATTATTATCGTATACAACCCCGGGGGCTTCATGAGGGGTGCATTGTCTGTTATTGAAGCGCTCTTCATCAGACTTCCAGGGGCGCCCGGACCAGCATTCTGAACCATGTTCGGCACATTTCTTATGGTCCCATTACTTACGTCATCTCCGGTATCCGGTATCTGGAAATTTCCAAAAGTTCCCGAACCGGTATTCTGAACAATGTAGGGGACATCTCCGACCCCATCGCTATTCGCATCCTCTCCCTGGTACTGCTTCCAGAAATTTCCAAGAGACCCGGTATGTTCCTTTCCGGAATATAAATATTCTGATGGAAAGGTGTCCCATAACAGGTCCGCAGACAGGCCCATGACGTTAACGGGATTATCAAAGTAGTTCAGGAATACTTTGTTCATCTGCGAGCCACGGTCGGCATACAAACCGACCGAGTTATTTACGATAGTATTGTGAGAAATTTCATTATGCACGGCGGATTGCAAACCGATCCCCCGTTTCAATCCCATAACACTGGAGTTATGTACCTGATTATTATCTGACTGCACGAGGAGACCGTACTGGGCCGACCCCGTTATCGTTATACCATCAACCACGATATTGTTTGCATTCAGCGAAATTCCCGCGATACCGTCGCCGGATATTATTGTAGGTGGATAATCCTTATCGAGTGCACGAAGGACAATTGACCGGTTAATAACAAGGTTTTCGTAATAATTTCCACCTTGCAAAAGAACCGTGTCGCCATTTTCTGCGCTATTGATTAAGCCCTGCAGGGAGTTGGTACTGGCATTCACCGGGTACGTAAACACGGTTGCGGCTACCGGGGACAACGCAATAAACAGGGATAAAACCGCCAGGATAACCAGGACGTCCCTGGTTGCCGGTATCTTCCTGACTCTTGGATACCCTGCCCCCATATTTGCCACCAAAATTCACTCATTTAAAATAAAAAGGAACCGTGCAGAATTTTTCCCTATCGCAAGGTCGATGACATCACCATTCTTTAACGGAGTTTTGACCTTCTGTTTGATAGACTCCGTGTTCACAAAGGTACCTCCCGAACTGCCATAGTCCTCAATCTGCCACCCGGACCCTGCCCTGGCGAGGACAGCGTGGGGCTTTGTGATCCTTGTCACCACGATATAGTCCTCGGGAAGCACCACGTCTCCTTCGTTTATTACGGCCGGTGCATCCGGGTCACTCCTTCCGATAAGTACCCGGTCTTTTTTAAGAAGGTACGTAGTACCGGCACATTTCCCTTCCAGGAGGTGGAGAGCGGGATAATCTGTACCTGATTCCTTGAGGACTGCCGCCCGGACCGATTCGAGACGTCCCTGGATGTCACCATATCCGATCGGGATATTGATCCTTGAAAAGACGCCCATATTTTTGATGAGCATTTCAAGACCACCTTCAGCAAGGGAAAATTTCCAGACCGGATGAATTCCCTTCGCGGTCTCCCGTCCAAACCCCGCCTCCTTCTTTACAAGCCCGATGTGGACAAGCTGGTCAATGTGCTTTTTAGTGTTTGCATAGCTGGTTTCGATACGGGCAGAGATTTCACTGATCTCCTTTGGTTCCCGTTCGATAACTTTGAGTATTTTCAACCGTATCGGGTTGGAAAGCACGTCCAGATATTCGGATAGTTCCTGTAAAAACGCAGGGTCCGTTGAAATTGAAATTGTTTCTTTCTCGGTCATTTGCAGAAGACACCCATTGGATAGTTTCATCTGCACACAGGGATTATCTCGGGGTGTGCCTGACTGTACTATCTTGTGTTAATAATAAAATAGATTGGTATATGCCAGTTCCCCTCCTGTTTTCATCCCATTCAAAATTTTTCCACACCAAAAAGGAGGTCCGTGCTGTCAGATGTCGGGTCAATTCGGTCCTTTTCTAACCTAATATTTCTGTATACCCTCACGTCAGAGGCTTCGTTTACTAATAAGATACCATAATGCCGATATACGAATTTGAGACATCATGTAAATTATTGATTCTCTCCGGTAAATGGAACAGAACCAGACATTTGGGGTGTTCGAGCACCATCATCAGATATCCGGTGGAAACGACGGGTAATGTCCCGGGGATACGGCTATTTTTGAGCCGGCAGGATCCGGGACAGGACCATTCCTTTCTTCCTGAATGGTGGGCAATTTTATGATTCCAAAAAAATAGCAT
>SESG01003924.1_pt1 | contig 15131 bp, 10 predicted proteins | sample 3171421 | NCBI WGS metagenome assembly SESG01 (sample SAMN10866946, study PRJNA518727) | freshwater metagenome | biome: subpolar coniferous forest; feature: holomictic lake; material: water; isolation source: holomictic Lake 227, 6 m and 8 m depth | place: Canada: near Kenora, Ontario | collected... | reverse complement strand
TTATCGGGCAACAGGTAAACATAAAACGGACAAGCTGAATATTATCAAGGCGATATTATCAGGGCAAGCAGGCGGTGCCACTGTTCTGACATTTCCGGAAGTTTCCGGTTAGCGCCCCTTCTTGACGTGCCGGACGCCGTCTGTCATTAATTCGTTATGTCTCTGGCGCCGGTGGCGACAACTTGCAATAAAAACGGGCTTTGTCCGAAAAATGCCCGGAATTAAGGAACCCCAATGAAGATCATGATCATGACTGATATGGAAGGTGTTGCCGGCGTGCTGAACCACGACGACTGGGTGCAACCCAAAGGAATGTTCTACGACAAGGGCGTACGGCTGCTGACTGGGGAAGTCAACGCTGCTATTGACGGTTGCTGCTCCGGTGGCGCCACCGAGATCGTAGTCGTTGACGGGCATGGGGCAGGGGGGATTGATTCCGAGACGCTGGACCCGCGGGCTCTGCTTATGAGGGGCTGCGGAAAACCTGCGTGGCCGTGGGAGCTGGACGCCTCATTTTCCGCGCTGGTTTTTGTCGGACAACACGCCAAGGCCGGCACGGCGTTTTCGCATATCACCCATACCCAGTGGTTCAACTACATTGATCTCAGCATCAACGGACTTTCGATCGGCGAGTATGGCCAGCTTGCACTGTGCGCGATGGAGTTGGGTGTGCCGACGATTCTGGCCTGCGGCGAAGCCGCCTTGTGCGCCGAGGCCGAGGCGCTTACCCCTGGTGTTGTCACGGTTAATGGCAAGCGCGGACTGCTTCCCGATGATCTCGAGCATTTGGATGCGGAGTCGTACCGGCGCGCCAAGCTGAGCGCCGTGCATAAATCGCCGGCGGCGGTGCGTTTGCTCATCCGTGATGGCGCGCGGGCGGCCGTAACGAAGCTGAAGCGATCGCCGGGGTCGTTCCTTTACCCGCAGCTCAGCAAGCCTTACACCTGCGTCTGCCGGTTCCGCAAAGACGGCGATAAACCCGCATACGAGGCCTCAGCCGAGCATCCCGGCAGCATCATCGCTCTGATGAATCTCCCGTTATCGGGAAAATCAAATCTCACCAAGTGAGAGATAAAACAGCCAGTCCGAAAACACCAGAATGTGATTCTCGCCCCGGCGCAGTTTGACCGGAAAACGGTGTTTGTCATTGAAAGAGAAAGTTGAAGTCTATGCCGTTGAACCAGAACCAGCGCTTGAACGCGCGGCTGACGGCCCGACGCATGGCGGCTTCGTCGCGAAGGCGGGCCGCTTTTTCGAGAGGCGCGATCAGCGTGTCCCATTGCTGCTTGCCCATCACATCGTCGGGCAGGAACAGAAGGACCGTCTTATCAAGATCGAAGTGTTTCAGATACTTCCAGTGTGTTTCGAAGAGGCGCCCGGTCGTCTGCCGGCGCTGGCGCAGAGCGGCGAGAAGCTTCTTGAGCCGTTGCCGCAGCTCGCCGATCGGGAAGCAGTGGGCGCCTTCAAACACGGCCCGCGATTCCATGGCGAGCGGCTTCGCCGGGCCGGCCTGTTTCATGAGCTGGTCCATCGCGGCCCGGTCTCGCAGCAACCGCCAGCGTTCGCAGGCGTCCCTGTGGCGCGGCAGGCGTTTGCCAAGGCGGTCCGCATCGGCCAATAAACGATTTACTTCGACTGCGCTGGATCGCAACAGCGCCGCCGCTCCCCAGGTCTTTTCCAGGCCTGAGATCAGCGCGCCCGCCGCCGGCACGTTTTTCGAGCCGAAATAGTACCGGCAGTATTCGCCGCGCACCTCGACCTCGGCGCGATCGGGACTCCACAGCATCGAAAGGTAGATCGCCTTGTTTACGTCCTCGTAGATGCCTTCGGAATAGAGCGTCGTCCCGCAACCCTTGCGGGCGACCGCGCCGGCTTCACGGGTCATGCGTTGCGGGGCCGGGTTCGCGCCGTTGCTGCCGTATGAAATGAAGTAGCAGTCGAACATGCTGATTTCGGGGAACACCAACCAGTCGTAACGCGGGTCGATAGCCCGTTCGCGTGCGTGTTCCGTCTGGGTGATGACGCCCTGAAACCAGCCTGCCTGCCGGTCGCACAACTCATAGACCATGTTGCGCTCCGTCTCGTCCATCAGCCAGGTTGACACCAGCACGCGAACGCTCGGGTTGCGTTCGCGCACAATCCCGGCGATCGCCGGCCCGATCTCGAGGAATTTCTTTCCCCAGCGTCCGGGTGCGTGGGCACACTGCGCACAACCGCAGCCGCCCTGGTCATACGGCCAGTGCCAATAGACATCCAACGGCCCAACCAGCTCGATCGTCTTCCGGCGATTCTCAAGAATCATCTTAAGCCCGTCGGGCTTCGATGGACAAATCTGGCTGTACGGATAGAAACCGCCATGACGGGCAGCGATGTCGGCGCGCAACGCTGGCGGCGGCTGATAGGCGAACCCTTCGTTAGCCAGGCCCCCGGAACCAACTTTCATGCCGCAGTCCCGCGCCACCTCGCCGATGCGGCGCAGCCGTTCCACCATTTTCGAGCCGCGACTGCCGGGATCCTTCCAGAAACCATGCGGATACCAGTTCAGGTCCAGCCAGAACGTCAGCAGGTCGCAGCCCCAGAGGGCCATCTCCTCGATGTAGCGTTCGATATGCCCGATGGGCGCGGCCTCGTACCAGTTGTTGAAGTGTGTGGCGAAATAGACGCCCCGGTTGTAGACCGCCGGCTTCCACGCCCCGGCGATCGCCGGCATCTTGACTCGCGCCGGCTCGAAAACGAGTTGCCGGAGCAGATAGCCCAGCCCGTACAGCACGCCATGCCCATCCGCGCCGTTCACCGTCAGCGTTCGGCCAGCCGTCGCGATCGCATACGACTGAGGCTGGCCCGTTCCGCTGGTTTCAACCACAAGCTCCCAGGCCGGCGCCTCGCACCTGGCCGACAGCCGGACTTGCGTCCGCTGCTTCCAGCGCAGGGCGAACAACTCCACCGCTTTGACAACAAGTCTGTCCGATCCATCCCGAACGGTCAGTTTGATCACGTCAGCGTCCTCCGGCGCGGCAGACAGCATTCCTTTATCGTAACTACTCAAGTATTCAGAAGTCAGGATTCAGAAGGGAAAGGCGATAACGCCCGGCTTTGACGACAGACACTTATTGCGTATTCATTCTGGATTCTGATCTGAGAAACCATGGTTCAGGGTATCAGGGTTCAGGTAAAATCCGGCCTGAACCCCGAACCCTGAACCCTTTCTCATCTCCCGATCCATCTGGCAGCCCTGTGTCAGTGGCCAAACTGACTCCTGACTCCTGACTACCTGAGCTGTTACCCTTTATCGCACGATCATCCAGTCCAGCCTGGCGTCGGCAGGCGCCGGCTTCTCAAACTGAACAGTGAATCCCCTGGCATCCTTTTTCATGATGGCGCGGTTGCAAAGCCAGTTCTGCTCAACGAACACGGCGTAACTCGGATCCAATTCCGGGTTCGCGAAGGTGATTGTCACGGACGTCTCGCCGGTCTTCACGCCGACATCTTTACCGCGCAGATTGCGCGCCGGGGTCGCATCGCCGGACAGGCCGGTGGTCGCGATCGGGCCTTCCACGCGTAACCCGCCGCCAACAAGGTTGAATTCCCCGGTCTCGCGGGACACCGTCAGGCTGGCCACCTGCGGCGGCTTGTTGCTTTCAATTCCGTAGTACCACTTGACCGGCTGGAGGTGGAACGGCTGGGCGAAAAGAATTGCCGCGTCTGCGGTATCGGCGCCGAAGCGGATGCCGGTATTGCAGGCGCTTTCGATCCTTATGATTTTGTCCCAGGCCGGATTGCGGTCGTAATGGAATTCCCGGTCCCTGACGATGTCGCCGACGGAGTTGCCGTGAACCCACAGGAGGCTGTCGCGCATGACAGCCCCGTTGTTGGCTATATCAAAAACCGAAGACGGGAAGACGCCCGGCACTTGATCCCAGATCCAGCTGCGGAAAGGCGTTGGCTTGAACGGATCCGGCCCGATGGCCTGTTCGATTTTATCGCCCGGTTCAAAATCCGCTTTTGTGCCGGCGAAAGGCGATGGGGAGAGCCGGATAAGGTGCTTGGGGTTGTTGACGCCATCCGCCACGTCGTAGGCATTGGCGCCGGGCGCGATAATGTAACGAAGGGCCTTTAGATGCCCGTCCCAGCTGTAGTTGTCCGGCTTGTAGAGCGTCGGGGAACCGGCTGACTTCGCGCCCCACCAGTGCCTGATGATCCGCAGGTCTTTCGTGCCGTCGGCATTGACGGTCACGCTGTCGATCAGATACCAGCGGCGAACAGCGGCCGTTTTTGGCACATACTCCCCGTCCTCGTCCACGGCAAAATACCGCCCGACCACATCATTGCCAACCTCGGCATCGGCGGAAAAATGAATCAATCCGCCCATGCGGAGCACGGAATGCCCGATCGGGTTTTTCTCAATGGTGGTCGGGTAGGTTTTGCCCTGAAACGCTGCATTCGAAAAAGTCAGGCTGACTTCTGTGAAAGAGGCCGGGCTGACGATCATTACCGTGCCGTTGGTAATCCACTTCGCCGGATTCAAATTAATGATCGGCCGTCCGCTCCCGAGGGTCTTGCCTAAATCGCTGCCCTTATAAACCAGTTCGCCCGTGCCGGAATTCCACTTGTCCACCTGTCCCCGGAAGATGCCCGTCAGCGACTCGATAAACGCCGCATAGATGACGCCGTTTTCATCGCCGGAGGTGGAGTGTACGTCGCCCATATATTTGAAGCGCGCATCGAATAGATAGTTGTCGCCCTGGGAGTAGTTGTGTCGCCACATGCGCACGTCAAAGGTCTGGTTTTCGTTGTGCGAGTATGTGTCCATGTCGAGAATATTGACGTGGTTTTTATTGCTGAAAATGCTGCCTTTGCGCTGGCCCGCGTTTGTGTCGGCCACGAAGTACCACAATTTCTTTTCTTTATCGTAGCCCAGCGATTTCACGTACAGCCGTTCGACGGTGCCGTATTCGCCGACGCTCATGAACATGCCCGGAAAAACTCCGCGGATGGTTGCAACGTAAAACCGCTGGTCCTTGCCGGGCTTGACGTCCGCTTGCAGCCAGTCCCGGTAGCTGGTCGAGCCGCGGAGCACGGTGTTCTGTATATGCAGCATCGGATAGTAACCCCAGAACGGAAGGCTTTCGCCTGTCGGAAGATTCAGCACCCGCTCGATTGTCAATCCGGTCGCCTGGGGGGGCAGGATTTTCGGCGTAATTCCCCTGGCATCGATAATTGTTACGCCGACCCCGGGGCGCCACGATTTCGCCGGATCCGGCGGCGGCGGGATGCGCAATTCTTTCTGGGAATTGTTCCTGGGCGTCCATCCGGCTGCGGCATTCGCCGGAATCAGAATGATCCCGCCGCCTGCGGCAATAATTGCCTCAGATGCCGTCTGGAGCGTCTGGTTAGCGCTGGTCGCAGTCTCAACCGGGCCAAACTGCTCCAGAGAGTAAATGGCGTCATTAGCGCCGCTTGGTGCCACTGCCGTATTCGTGCTGGTCAGGGCTGTCAATGGCAGGCCTAACGCGATCAGTCCGATTGCCGCCGACATAACTCTGTTGACTTTAAACATAGCTGTTCCTCTCTGTTGCATTCTTTAACCCTGTCACCTGCGTTTGTTTTTCCTGCCACTCAAATCTCGCCCAGCGAGATATAAAAAAGCCAGTTACTGAAGACCAGCACCGTATTTGCGCCCCGGCGAAGCGTAACCTGAAAGCGGTCGGCGTCCGGATGATAGCCGTGATTGTATTTGCCATCCCATACCAGTTCGCCATTAACCCAGACGGCATAGCCCATAGACCCGCCGACATGCATGGTGGCCCGGACCTCGCTGCCGGAGTTAACGATGGCGAGCGCAAAAGCCCCGGCATCGCGGGCGGCGCAACCGGGCTTGTCTTTGACAACTTCCTGGCCCATCGGCATGATGCCGCCCCGCTCCAGCCAGCTTTTTTGCCACCATGAGGTCTTCTCAATTTCCGCCGCGCGGTCAAATTTCCGCCAACCTGCCGCCAGTGGATTAAAGCCCGTTTTGATCTCCGGCAATGGCGGGTGCGGTTCGCCGGATTTCCATGCAACGGCTGGAGCAATAAACCACTCGGTAAGCGCTTGCGGATAAAGCGGGACTTTTTCAATCATTGGGGCGTGGCAGCCCAGAGCGTCCAGCACGCTGCGCCCCATCGTGCGCCAGCCGTCTATTTTGTGGTGGACGCCGTCGGGTCCGAGCACTTCCTTGCCGGCCTTCTGAGCATTTTCGAACGCCGTGTGGAGATCCACAAACACGCACTGATACTGCGCAGCCAGTTCCCGGACGACAGCGCAATACTCGCGAACCTGCGAATCTTTGGCCGGATCGCGCACCAGTGGCGGCGTCATCAGCAGCATCCGTATGCTGGCCTGCCGCAGCTGCTTCACCATATCTTCCAGATCGCGGCGATACTCAGAGGCTGGAATTCTGTCGTTGGTCCCGATGTGCAGGATCACGAGGTCCGGCTTGAGTGCCAGCACGTCGTTTGTAAAGCGGGCTTTCAAGAAGCCAATCCTGTTCCCGGCAACGGCGGCATCGTGCATCACGAGTTCCGGATAGCCATTGGCGGCCAGCGTGGACATCACCCAGCTGGTCCAGGCCGAACCATCGGTCAGGCTGTCGCCAACAAACACCACTCTTCTAACGCCGGTCAGCATGTTTGTATCTCCACGGGATTCCGATGGAAAAAGTGTGATTGCCACGCCTGCCAGCACGGGTAACACCAGCCGCAAGGCTATGTATTTTGTTTTATGCATTATCCAGAGAGGGCTGCGGCATTTGGGATCACCGGCAGAATCAGGCGCGAAGCATGCACGGCAGTATGGTGAATTTCCTGCCGCGCGATTTGCATGGCGCTGCTGCGATTCGGGTCATCGCCAGTATTTAAGTTGCGGTCCCAGAGGGGGAAGTTACTGCTGGTGATGTCCAGCCGTAATTGATGCCCGCGGAGAAACAGGTTGCTGGTACATTGCAGGTCCACGCTGTATTCAACAATAGTGCCGGGATCCAGCAAGCGGGGCGGGGCCTCTGCGCCGTCGCGGAAGCGGGCCCGCACCACGCCTTCCGTGATATTGATGGCCTTGCCATCGGGGTATACGTCCACCAGCCGGGCGACGAAATCGGTGTCGCGCGCGCTGGAGGCCGCCCATAGCCGCAACACGACCGGCCCGGTGATTTCCAGGTCTTGTTCAAGCGGAGCGCCGCTGTAGACTAGCACGTCATGCCGCTCTTCGACGGGGCGCTGATCGCACGGTCCGCACCAGATCAGCTCTTTGTAGGCGGCGTTCCAGGGGCCCACGGAGTGGTTGCCTCCGCGTGTCGGCACCGGGTTGGCGGGATCGTAGGCGTAGCCGTCGGACGGCTCCGCTGCTGGTGGCGTCAGGCTCAGTCCGCCGTCGCCGTGATGGGTGTTGGCATGGCCGCAGCTGTGGAGATAGTATTCTACGAAGCGCGTGCGGGCCAGCGGCCATTCGTCTTCGTCACGCCACTGGTTCAGCCCCATCACAAACAAACGGATCGGACGCTCTCCGAGCCCGTCACTGGCGGGCTGACCTTTGAAAACCCTGTCGAACCAGGCGCGATAGATGCGCCCGTAGTTGTAGCCGGAGTCGGGGCCGAAATCAACGGCGCGCTGGCCGTCGGCGGTGGGTTCAAGCCCGTGATGATGCCCCCATGGACCGAGCAGGATTTTATGCTGCGCCGCTATCCCGGGCGTGGCGGCATCCGCCCGCATGCGATTCCAGTTGGCCAGCATCGCCGCCGGGTAGTAATCGTACCAGCCGCCGACCTGCAGCGTCGGCATCGTGAACTGGTCATGGCGCCCGCGAATGCTGAACTGTTTCCAGTAATCATCGCAGGTGGGATGGGCCATCAACTCCCGCCATATCCGGCTTACGCCGGCGCCGCAGGAAACATCCAGAGTTTCCAGCGGCAGGCGGCGGCACAGTTCTTCGACATCGTAAATCTCCAGCACGCTTGAATTGTTGGTGCGTGATCCGACATCGAAACAGAGCCACCAGAAGCTCAGAAAGAGGCTTAGAGGTCCGCCGATGTAAAATCCGCGTGACCAGGGCGCGGCGCCCATGAAGGTCGGCATCAAGGCGTCCGGCTTCGGCCCTGCATTACTTGCCACGCCAAACGTTTGCGCAAGGGCCAGATAGGATGGCCCCATCATGCCCACCTTCCCGTTGCACCATTCCTGCTGCCGGATCCAGCCGACTGTATCAGGAGTATCGCAGGCTTCCTGTAGAAATGGAGTAAACTCGCCGTCCGAATCGTAGCGGCCACGCACATCCTGACAGATCAGGACATAGCCGGAGCGAACCCACTCTTCCCAGCCAGCCAGACAGCCCAGCCTGTTATAGGGGGTCCGCTGTAAAACAACAGGGTAGCGGCCCGGTAGTTCGGGCAGCAAAATCGTTGTCGCCAGGCGGGTTCCATCGCGCATGGGAACCCACGCCAGTCGCACAAAACGGCAGTGTCGCGCACGGCCGTAGGTGAGTACGCTGTTTGCTTGCATGGATTCAGTTCACAACCGATGCGGGAACAAGCGCGTCCATCTCTTTCTGGATCGCCATCGTCTCGCTCCAGTAGGTTGGCTCGCGCGGAGCCGCCTTGACTCCGAAGTGGCGGGCGATATCAAGCCCCATGACCATGTTGCCGCGGCGGTTGACATGAAAGCCGTCTTCCATCAACGCCAGGTAACGTTCAGGGAAAGCCAGCCTGAACGCTTCCCAGCGGCACAGGTGGTCAACCAGCCCCGACTTCGTCCCTGCTGCCACAGCCCGCACGACATCCATGTAGCCGTAGAATTTTTGCAGATCGCCATTGCGCGCTGGATCTGGCGAATAGTAAGTCTGAAAAACGACGGCCGTGCCCATGCTGGCAAAGCGACGGTGAAGTTCGCGCAGATTGGCATCGAACTCCTCCGCCGGAAGATTATTGAACGGAAAAGAGTCGTTGCCGCCAATGGTTATGAAGGCCAGATGCGGACGGTAAAAAGCGGCGTCGTCATCGAAGCGCGCCAGCAGTTGCCGTGTGGTATGGCCGCCGACGCCGGTGTTAATAGAATGGTGTATACGTCCGTAGAGGCCGAGCAGCGCCAGGTCGAGCACCTCAAACCAGTGCATGCCCGGCAATAGGTGCTCGGTATTTGACGATCCGAACGCCAGTATCCGCGTTTTCAGCCTTGCGCGGAAGCGCGCCTGCATCGCCTCGAAAACATAATTGTCTGCCATGGGCCAGCCTCTCTATTTTTCCAGCCATCCCGTTGGCAGCGTTATCTTATCGTCTATGATCAGAAGTTGCGATTGATCCCATGCATCCGTATGGAACTGGAAGACCGGCAGATCGTCGGCATTATAAAGATTGCAGACCGGATTAGTCGCCCAGGCGTAGCGAACGGCGACTGGCTTAGGCACCTTGTCAGACCAAACCACGACGGTTTCACCCTCGATTTTAGCCTTGGCGAAATAGAACTTTCGATCATCGCCGGCGATCACAAAGCCCACCGGCGGGTCGCCCTGCGCATGCAATCCTCTGGCATAATCAAAGCGCAGGCGAATGGTTGAGCCATCAATTGTCATGGCCTTGTATACCGGACCGGAGGGGAGCCTGTCCTTTTGCCCGTAGACGAAGCCCAGCGCCCCCAGCGCGAGTCGCCGGCCCACCTCCTGTTTTCTCTTTGGATGAATGTCCCGCCCTTCGCCAACACCAACGGCTGTGGCCAGAAAGGTGTTGGTCACGCTCAGCGCCTGCGCCTGCGCCTCGCGCAGAGGAACGTATCCGCCACCGGACGCAGGCTTCTTCTCCTGACTCCAGTAGTCCGCCAGTTGTACAATCCCGAATGGGAAATCACCCTGCCCCCACTCTTTCCGCCATGACGCGATCAACCCTGGCAGTAATGACCGGTAATCAGCATAAAACGGGGCATTGGCTTCACCCTGATACCAGATGGCGCCACGGATGGCATACGGAATCACAGGGTGAATCAGCCCGTTATACATGACGCCGGGATGTCCGTAATAATGGCCGGGAATATGCTCAAGCAGCGCTGCTAAGCGCGGCTGACGACCCGGGTCAAGGTCTTGCGCCTTGCGCATTTTCCACTCCCCGGCCAGCGTGACGGGCGTTGCCTCAGGGTCGTCTTTGACTGTCAGTTTCATCTCCTCCGCCGGGCCGAATAAGCCCATGGGATAAGCCAGCTTCAACAAGCGTAACGAAAGTGAAATACTGTTCGTCAGAACGGCCGTGGCTGGAACTGTGTAGACCCGTGAGGCAAGCCAGTAATTGGTGGCATCGAACCAGGTGCGGCCAACACGGACGCCATTGACGTAGGCCTCATCTACGCTGTCCACGATTCCAAGGTGCAGCTCGAGCTGCTTGCCCACCCACGCCTGTGGAACCGTCACCTGCTTGCGAAACCAGATCGAAGCCACGGGCACACCCAGCGGATTGTTGGTCACGGAAACCGGCAGGCACACCTGGCTCCATTCTGAAAGATCGAGCGCCGGGTCCATCCACTTCATCTTCAGCCCGGGTTCCTCGGCATCAAGTCGGGCAAACCAGAGCTGATTACGCTCGCTCAGCCGGACCTTTTCGGCTGCATGGATCTGCGCCAGCTGGTTCGTATTTTCAAGATAGGCCTGTGCCACCCGCTCGAATGCCTCCGCCCGTTCGCGGTAATCCGGCACAGCCTTAAGTCCCTCCACGCTGGTCCACGCCTCGATGGCCGTAGCGCCTGCTGAAGAGACGATGATTCCAACAGGAATCTGCAGCCGTTGATTAAGATCGCGCGCGAAGAAATAGCCGACGGCGGACCAGTTCATTGTATTTTCAGGCGTGCAGGTCTGCCAGACTCCCAGGCATTTATCCTGCGGCGTGAGCGCGTAAACCTTCATCTCCTGGCTTGGATTGAACACGATACCGTGTTCAATGCCGGGGGCATAGCGGGCGGTGAAGGCGCGAATCAGCGGGCTGTTCGCGCTTGCGATCTCATTCGACGCATTCAGGCACTTTCTAACCTCCAGTCCCATGTTGGACTGTCCGCTGCAGAGCCACACCTCACCCACGAGCACATTCTTGAAAACGATTTTATTTTCTGCACCGGAAATTGTCAGTTCGCGTGGTGAGCTCTCGGCCTGCATAGGCTTGAGCACAACCTTCCACTTGCCGATGGCATCGGCCCTGGTGGTCGTCTGCTGTCCGCCAAAGGCCACCGATACCTGCTCGTCGGGCGCGGCTGTTCCCCATACCGGAACGGGTCGCTCACGCTGCAACACCATGCTGTTGCCGAAAATTGATGCAGGGCTCACGACCGCCTGTGCCGGAACGGCGATCCACATGCAAAGAGCTGCGCAGGCGGCCCATTTTTCTATTTTCACGGAGAGCTCCTTTTTTTACGTTTTATTGGACGGATCGGAGTGGCGATAATGCGGCGGCTATAAGTCCGGCAGCGATCCAAAAGACCGGTTAATGCGACCGCCTCTTCCGCTTTGACCAACGGTTGTTTGTGCTTCCGGATGGCCTCGGCAAAGTCCTTGTAAACGTCAATCGCGTAGCGCTTTTCAATGGGAATGATCTGATCTTTGCAGGCAACTCCGCCTGCCGGATATTCCCGCCGGGCGCTGGCCAATGAACGGTTCAGTTGCTGGGCAGGTAGCTGCGACACATTAAACGAGCGGACATGCAGCTCCTGGCCGTGCAATGATATCACCCCTGTGGTGCCGATGACTTCCAGTTCATAGAGTTGCTGGACGCACGCCTGACTGATGTCAACTTCACCCAAAAGCCCCTTCCGGGTCTGGATCACAATTTTCACCACGTCCTCGGCATCGCCCACCGAGGCTACCCGTCCAATCCGGCAAAACAGACGATCCACATCGTACCCGATCAACTGCAGTACCTGATCCATGGCGTGGGCTCCGAAATTTGCCAGCATGCCGCCACCGAAGCGCCGCAAGCTTTGCCAGTCGTTCCGCTGGCTGAACGAAAATACGCCGCGCCGCACATGGTAGATTTCCCCGATGATTCCGCTGTTGATCACGCGACGCAGCTGCTGGAAATAGGCGGCGGTCCGGTGCGGCTGATAAACCGTGACCAGTTTATTGCAGCGGCGCGCGGTCTTGACGATCGCTTGCGCCTGGCGGACGTTGAGGGCCATGGGCTTTTCCAGCAACACATGCAGCCCGCGCTCCAGCGCCGCCTCGGCCATGGCCCGATGCAGGTGCGTTGGCGAGGCAATCGTCAGGACATCCAAATCCACTTCGTCCAACAAGCGCCGGTAGTCTGCGAACGCCCGGCAATCATAAGTGGCTTCGGCTTCCCTGCAACGCTCGGGCACGGTATCAGCGACTCCAGCCAGAATGAACGCCGGGTTTTTCGACAGTGTGGCGCAGTGGAAATCCCACCCGATTCTCCCCAGACCGACAACCCCTATCCGTAGTGCTTTCTGTTGCATGCCTGCTCCCGTTCCCGCTTGTCAGGTTATAGTACAAGTTGGGATGATCTGACACATGATCAGTGCGTTGATTTCAGGGTAAACTGCGCGATGTTGAGCTGCATGTCAATCCCTTAATCTCCCGATTGTGCATGCTGTTTTGTGTAGCTCTGGCCATGCGCGGGGCGAAAGCCAGATTGCGGTGGATTAAATCCATGCGCTGTTGGAGGCAGGCTGCCGAGCGCAGCGGGTCTTCGGGCGTGTTCTGAACGTAATCCAGCAACTTTTCCTGAGTGGTCCGTGCCACATGCACGCGGGTGTCCGCTGAAGCGTAGTATATGAATATCTCTCCGCTCGCCCGCTGCACGACGCCGTTGCAGAAGACCACATTCGAAACGTCGCCCACCCGCTCTTCGCCGACCGGCGCCAGCAGATAGCCACCAGGCCGCCGGATGACCTGCCCGGGGTGCGCCAGATCGCATAGGAATGCGTAGAGCACATAGCGCAGCCCCGCTGCCGTGTTGCGCACGCCGTGCGCGATGTGCAGCCAGCCCGCCGGGGTTTTGAGCGGCGGCGCACCGGCGCCATTCTTGAGCTCCTTGACCGTGTGATAAAGCTTTGGCTCGATAATTTGTTCCGCCTGGATCTCCGCGTGTTCCATTGATGCCGTCAAGGCCCAGCCAATTCCGCCGCCCGCTCCGGCTTCGATGAAGCTGTCTTGAGGTCGGGTGTAAAGCGCGTATTTTCCGTCCACGAACTCCGGATGCAGGAGCACATTGCGCTGCTGGGCCGATGCCGACTTCAGGTCTGGCAGCCTTTCCCACACCAGCAGGTCGCGCGTGCGCACGATGCCGCATTGCGCCAGCGCGCTTGACGTGTTGCCCGGCGCGGCCTTGGGGTCCTTGCGCTCGGTACAGAAAAGACCGTAGATCCAGCCGTCGGCGTGCTGCGTGAGCCGCATATCATAGACGTTGACATCGGGATCGGATGTCTCCGGCAGCGTGACCGGGTAATCCACGAAACGGAAACGTTCGGTCGGGTTGCGGCTTTCGGCGACGGCGAAGAACGACTTGCGATCCGCGCCCTCCACGCGGCACAGCAGGCAAATCCGTCCATTGAGTTCGATCGCGCCCGGATTAAACACAGCGTTAATCCCCAGACGCTCAATCAGGAAGGGATTGGTGGCCGCGTTCAGATCGAACCGCCAAAAGAGCGGCGTGTGCGCCGCTGTCAGCACGGGATACTGGTAACGCTCAAAAACCCCGTTACGCCAGGTTGGATCCACTCGATTGCGCCGCGCGACAAGCTTGCGGTGCGGCACAATCAGCTTCTGCAGATCGCGTTGAAACGGGGTCATTTTATACATGCATGGGCTCCTGAACTTAAATTCAGCGAACCACGCGTGCGCCGCCGCCTGCCATGAGTTTTTCCACCTCGGCACGGGTGGCCATGGAAGTATCGCCCGGCGTGGTCATGGCCAGAGCACCGTGGGCTGCTCCGTACTCGACGGCTTGCTGCGGCCCGCTGCCATTAAGAAAACCGAAAATCAAGCCCGATGCGAAGCTGTCGCCACCGCCAACGCGATCCATAATTTCAAGCGCCGGTCGTGGCGCGGCCTCATAGAAGTGGCCGTCGGTCCAGAGAATCGCGCCCCAGTCGTTAATCGTGGCCGATTTCACGGCGCGCAGTGTTGTGGCGGCGGCTTTCCAGTTTGGATAGGCTTTGACCGCCTTGCGGATCATTTTTTTGAATTTAGCGGGATCCAAAGTGGTCAGCGTATCGTTGGCGCCCTCAACCTCAAAGCCGAGGCAGGCGGTGAAATCCTCCTCGTTGCCGATCATTACGTCCACGTAGCGCGCAATTTCCCGGTTTACCGCGCGGGCTTTTTCCAGGCCGCCAATGGACTTCCAGAGCGATGCCCGGTAGTTCAGATCGTACGAGACAAGCGTGCCGTATTTGTGGGCAGCGGCGACAGCTTCCAGAATCACGCCGGGGCTGGTTGCGGAAAGCGCGGCAAAAATGCCGCCGGTATGGAACCAGCGCACGCCGTGGTGTCCGAATAAATATTCCCAGTCCACATCGCCGGCCTGCATCTGAGCGGCCGCAGTCTGGCCGCGGTCAGAGACTCCGATGGCGCCGCGTACGCCGAATCCACGCTCGGTGAAATTGAGCCCGTTGCGCACCGTGCGCCCGACGCCATCAAACGGGACCCAGCGCAGCAGGCTGGTATCTACGCCGCCCTGCAGGATGAAATCCTCCAGCAGCCGCCCGATTTCGTTGTCGGCGAAGGCGCTGACCAGCGCGGTGCGCTGGCCGAAGGCGCGGCGCAGACCGCGCGCGACATTGTACTCGCCGCCGCCTTCCCACACGCGGAAGGAGCGCGCCGTGCGCAGCCGTCCTTCGCCCGGGTCGAAGCGCAGCATAACTTCCCCAAGTGAAACTTCATCGTAGGCGCAGGCATTGGCGGGCTTGATCTTCAGACTGCTCATATAGTGCTCCTTGTTTCAGGGATATGGTGCCCCGGCGTTTGAAACCCAACAATAAGCCGTAGGTTTGCCTCTCGGCAAGGTCTTTTCGAGCCGCTTCAATGGCTTTTTATAGAACAATACGGCGCAGAATTAAAATTGATGCGTATAAAAATTACTTGTAGGATGACACCGCAAGTGTTTTTAAGGAGGCCGGATA
>SESG01027352.1_pt1 | contig 15134 bp, 27 predicted proteins | sample 3171421 | NCBI WGS metagenome assembly SESG01 (sample SAMN10866946, study PRJNA518727) | freshwater metagenome | biome: subpolar coniferous forest; feature: holomictic lake; material: water; isolation source: holomictic Lake 227, 6 m and 8 m depth | place: Canada: near Kenora, Ontario | collected... | reverse complement strand
AGATTCTGACAAAGAACTGATTGGTGGTAGTGTCGCGGCGACGGAGCATAGTGTAGCGTGTTCGACCATTCTCAACTTCGTCGATAAGGTTCGTATCAGCAATGGCGATATTACAGAGGACGAGTTGATGAATCTTGCTGATATTGAGTATGTTCGTTACTTGATCACTGAAATTTATCCTACTGGAATTGTTTCTATTGTGGCGGATTCGTTTGATTATTGGAATACCATTACACGGACTGCGAAGGAACTCAAAGAAGTTATTACTGCACGTGACGGAAAAGTTGTTTTTCGTCCGGATACTGGAGATCCCGTTAAGGTGGTTTGCGGTTACTGTGTAGGAGTGGATGGTTATATCGCCATAAAGGATTGTGTCGGTGAAGTACTCGATCAGCCGGTATTCGTTCCAAAAAACGGAAAGAGCATCAGTATTGATTCACCGGAATACAAAGGATCGATCCAGTGCTTATGGGATATCTTTGGTGGTACTGTCACTGAGCAAGGATATAAGGTTCTTGATCCACACGTAGGGTTAATCTATGGGGATTCGATTACTCTTCAGCGCGCAAATGATATTTGTCAGCAATTGAAAGACAAAGGATTTGCTTCGACTAACATCGTATTCGGAATCGGAAGCTACACGTATCAATATGTCACCCGAGACACAGATCAGTATGCTGTCAAAGCTACCTTTGCACGTGTCAATGACAAAGATATCAACATCTTCAAGAAGCCAAAGACTGGTGATGGTATGAAGAATTCTGCGCTTGGATTGGTTGCAGTGTATAAAGATAAACAAGGTAAGTTCTATCTCAAAGACCAAGCAACTTGGGAAGAAGTGGAGAATTGTGAACTCAAGGAAGTTTTCCGGGACGGTGAGCTCTTGATTGATCAAACCCTTGCAGAGATCCGCCAACGTATTACCGAAAGCCTATAACATGAAAATCTTTAATCAAACGAAACAGTGGGAAGAAAAGGTCAACTTTGTTGACGACAATAATGTGATGTTGGGATATGACCTAAGTCAAGATTGTTGTGAACATGCTGATTGGTTTATTGCGGATGAACCTTATAAGTCTATCCCAGATCATAATCCAAATCAACCTGGAGATCTTCCTGGTTGGAATTTCGATCCTTCATATAAAAACGAGGTCGACTTCAGCAGCGACGAATATAGTGAAGACAATATGGTTATTTTTCGAATCGTCAACGAGGGCGAAGAAAAGTTTATTCACCTCTTCAATGTTCATAATGGTTACTATGGTCACGGATTTGAATTTACAGTAGGGGATCAAACTACTGGCGGAGTTCTGTAAATGGCAAAATACACATACAGTCTTGAATGTCCTTATTCCGAGAAATGGAATAAATTCACAACTTATGCTTCTCGTGATTTTTGTTATGGATATTTGAGTGCGATGAGAGGTCAAGCCCCACGTCTCAATATCCGTATGGTGAGATCTGATGGCAAAATTATGGATGAGATCGAGGCATATGATGATGTTAATATCGGTCAAATCGCAGGATGGCCTACTGCTGAACAATACGAAAGAGCAGGAAACGAAGCCCTACAACGCGCTCGGATTATTCGCGAGAAAAATAAAAAGGCAAGAATGGCCACTGTTTGCGAAACTTGCGACGGCGGGGGTGTTGTTGGTAGTCATTGTGGTCAGACGCCGGAATCATATGATATAACATTAGAACCCTGTCCCGATTGTAATCCTAACGGAACAGTATTATGAATAATTACAAAATTGAAACTGTTACAAGAAAAAGCAATCCTGGATGTTGGGATGTTATTGACATCACCATCAAAAAGGATGAAGAAGTCGTTTTTGAGGTCACAAGGCGATATTCTACTATGGCTGAAGAAACTACAAAGTTTTTTGAGCTAGACGGTAAAGAAATAGTCGTATATAGTGACGATTATCAAACATTGAATTTCTTTAACCTTACTGACAGGCAACCCATTCAATTAGACGAAGAAAGTAAAAAACAAATTTACGGATTTTGTCCTGTAGAAATTATCATCCCTCGTTATAAAATTGAAGATGAATGGTATGAGATGGATAATGATAATGGTCCTCTATATCACGACTTCGCCATGGTTTCTGGTTGTGCTTGGGGTGATGATTCTAGTTGGAAACTGAATATTATTGACTTGAAGGACTTACTGTCCGGAAAGGTCAGGTATGTAACCAATTTAGAGGATTTGGAACCAAAGTGGTTGTACGAGGAACTTCCATCACAATTAAAGCTCAAAGATTGTTTTAATATCGACTATGATTGGGAAGAAATACCAATAATGAGGGAAGGTCTGTGGATACATATTGTCACATGTAAGCGTTTAAAATCAAAATAAAAATTATGTTAAATGAAGATACGAAACGAGCAATTAATGTTATGAATGCCTGGTGCGAAGGCAGAGTAATTCAGTATAAAACTAGAGACGGTGAATGGGAAGATTACGGTAGCATCGACGACAATACAATCGCACCATCATGGAATTGGGTTGAAATTGATTATCGCATCAAGCCAGAACCGAGAACTTTTTGGTTGGTCGAAGAAGCTGAATGCTGGTATCCTACAAAAAGGGAGGCAGAGAACTTCAAAGCTTTTTGTGGTGTAGATTATAAAATCGTCAAAGTTGTGGAGGTATTAGAATAATATGAAAATACGAACCGAACAAGTAATTGATGTACACGAGTGGGATAAACTGGTACAGGAGACATATGGTAGGCCGTATATGTTCCAACAACAAAATGGATGCCAAGATCGGGGTACATATCACCTTACCGTGCCTTCTGAGGGGGAGGACTTTGATAACGATACTCTGCCGGAGATAGTTAATCACGATGACATGGGCGTCAGTTTCGATGCCTGGCTCAAGAGAGATCCGAAGGCTCCTTTGAAGGATGAGGAGTATAACCAGGATTATAGTATCGGATTATGGTGGGCACGCAACTTCTATCCAAGCATCGAGATGGTCGCAAACGATCTACACGCAAAGGGGTTACTTCCTACCGGCGAATTCTCAATCAACATTGACTGGTAAATTTTCTTGATGGTACCGATTAATTCAAGTATATTAATGGCATGAGGAATAGAAAAGTAATTATCAATGGATGTCATGGTGGGTATGGACTATCTGCTTTGGCCATGAAACGAATCGCTGAGCTCCAAGGAAAGGATTGTATCTTCGTTGATATGGTACATGAACGTAAAACATTAAGTTTGGAGGAGGCTATGAAATCTTCGTGGTGGACTGCTTTCTACAATGATCCATCTGCGCTCCAAGAAGAGATGCATAATTTTTATAACTCGACGATGGAAAAACGTCGGGAGATGAATAAGCGCTATGAGGATATTATGGTAACCCGCTTTGATGATGATCGGTCGAATGATTTGCTAGTTCAGGTTGTCGAAGAGCTTGGAACTAAGGCGAATGGTTCGCATGCTGATTTGAGGATCGTTGAAATTCCTGCTGACGTTGAGTGGGAGATCAGTGAATACGATGGTTGGGAAACTGTCGAAGAAAAACATAGGAGTTGGGGCTAATATTATGGGAATGGGATTATTCGGTGGAAGTGCGGGAAGGACTTGTGGTTATTCCTTTGATGCCCCTCCTGTCATGGGGGTGAACAAAGACGATAGTGGTATGGGGCGGATCGCAAAATCATCACTACAGAAATTCGATCCTGATCCTGCCAACTTTACAGTGGAAAGAGTCGAAGAAGTAAATGGTAATTTGATCGTTTTTGCGAAATATCCAAATTGCCCGACATTCAATGGGTTTAAACTTCTTCTAATCAAAGGGCTTGAGTATAATAAATACCGGCTAGATCCACATCTGCTAGGTAATGGTCATCCAGTCATTGCACGATTTGAGCCTAATCCAAAGGGATATGAGTTGGCCAAACTCTGTGCAGAAGCATTATGAAGAAATCATTTGACTCAAAAAGAAAGGTATGGACATACACCGAAGGTAAACGGTGCATGGAAGTAGATAAAAATACTTTAAAAAGACTGAAGGAATGCTGTGGTAGTTTAGAAGCTGTCGACAAAGAGATCAAGGACTACTTCAAAGAGGGCGATTGTATAGAAAGCTTTTTCTCATGAAGACTAATGTTTTGAGTTGAGGTTCAATCCGATTTGTAATAATATTTGACATGCTTAAAAATAATATGTGGAATGATATTAAGACCTTGTGTTCGTCTGATAATGACGTTAAGAAATTCGTATTCACAAAAGGTGATGCAGTTGCGGAAGCCGTGTTATACAAATATCCGACATATGATGACCGGACGGTAATTTGCTGTTCTACAATGTCTGGTTGCCCCGTGAAATGTAAATTTTGTGGGACGGGTGAAAAGTTCATTCGGTCATTGACTGGCGAAGAAATTGTTTCGCAAGTGGAGTATCTTTTGGAACACACCGGTGTAAATCCTCTTGGCATTAAGAAGCTCCAAATCATGTTCATGAGCATGGGGGAACCGATGCTTAATTTTGCAGAACTGTCGAACGCCATTGAAATGTTGTACGCAGCTTATCCAAATGCTGCTCTCCTCATTAGCACATCTGCTCCTAAGAATGACAAGGCATTTGAAGACCTGCTGGAGTTATCGGCAAAGATTCCTACAATTGGATTACAATTCAGTGTCCATGAAAGCACCGATGAAGCACGAAAAAAATTGATCCCAACGAAAACGATGTCTATTGGGGATATCGCAACATATGGTGAGTGGTGGGCTATAAAAACTTGTAGGAAACCTTTCTTTAACTATTGTGTGCATCCAAATAACAATTCCCAAGAAGATGTCGACCGTTTATTAAAATTTTTTCATCCCAGTATTTGGGAAGCTACATTGTCGGTCATATGCGAAAAGGACGAACATGTTGCGGCATCTATTGAAAGACAAAGGGAGTTGGCTTCAGGATTCTCACAAAAAATGTTGGAAGCTGGATATGGTGTGCGAGTGTTCAATCCTGCTGGCCAAGAGGATATCGGAGGCGGGTGCGGTCAATTGTGGGCAACACAAGAATGGATGAGGAATCACCCCGAACTTGTCAAAAATTCGAAATGAAAAAGTCATTTGACTCAAAAACCAAGAATTGGATCTATAAATTTAAAGGGAGATCCGATGTTGCTGTTTCTAAAAAACTCGTGGATTTCTTAAAAGAAAAATGTGGAATAGATGGGGCTGAAAGAGAGATAAAAGCATCTTCGCTTCCGTTTCCAGATGTAACAATAGAACTTATGGCTTGTAAAGGTTATAAGATGCCCACTAATTACAATAAGAAATGAAAAAATCATACGATCCGAAAACCATGATATGGACATATTCATATAAAAATGGAAACATGAAAGTCTCCAAGCATGCATTAGATACTCTAAAAAAATTACATGGTGGCATCAAAGAAGCTGAAAAGACCATTAAACTTGCTGCGACATATAATCCAATAATTACGACAGCAAACCCAGAAACTTCAGTTCTCCCGATCAAAAAATCTCGTTGAAGTTCCACATCATTTATCATATACTCTAAACATAATGAATCGTATCACTGAATTACAAAATCTCATTTCGCGTGCCTCGCAGATCTATTACAATGGGGGTGAAAGTACAGTATCCGACGCAGTCTTTGATGGTTGGGTAAGGGAATTAAAAGAACTTGATCCATCCAATTCACTTTTGAAACGTATCGGCGCCCCAATTCCTGCTAACTCTGCTTTACAGAAGGTCCAGCACGAACATCACATGGGAAGTCTCAACAATGCCATGAATGAAGAAGAATTTCTTGCTTGGCATAAGAAAATGACTTCGGGGCTTGGTGACCCTCTTTATAACGTATCCTATAAAATGGATGGTTGTTCAGTTGAATTAGTTTATAAGGATGGTGAGCTTGTCCAGGCCAGTACTCGCGGAGATGGTGAAATTGGTGAGGATGTTACTGCTAATGCTTTGCGCATGCAAGGTGTCCCTCGATTTGTAATGACTCCTGCGTCTTTCAACGCTAGGGTACATGAGCTCCCTGAAACTGACAAAGAAATCGCTAGACGTGAAATGTCGGGAATTATGCAAACCCCCGCCTATGTCTATATCCCCACCGAGGCGAAACCCTTTAACGGATTTGCACGGGGCGAAGTAATGCTCTTCAATGACGAGTGGAAACAGCTAGACCCTGAGCAGACTTCCAATCCTCGCAATCTTGGCAATGGGATCAATCGCCGAAAGGATGGACAAGATAGCGAATATCTCCGTTTTGTCATGTTCCGTTTGTTTGATGAAGATGGCGAAGCATTAGGCAATACCGAAAGCGAAATGCTGAAGATTGCTACGGACATGGGATTTCAAACTGTTCAGTATTGGGACCGTGTTACGGCGAAGGATGTTATTAAAATGCACCTAGCCATGCAGGGGGACAAGGCGGCAGATTTTCAAATCCCCAATCGGGATCAACTTCCTTTTGAAATTGACGGGCTCGTTGTCAAAGTTGAAAGTTTTGATATCCAGAACAATATGGGTGAAAGTGATAATCGCCCGAAAGCACAGATAGCCTTTAAATTTCCAGCTAAGTCTACTACCACAATCATTGAAAGCGTTGAATGGTCTGTAGGCCATACTGGGACGCTTATTCCTACGGCAAACCTCAAACCAGTTCAAGTCGGTGGCGTTACGGTTGCAAGGGCTCTCCTTTGTAACATGGAAGAGATCGCCCGCCTAGGTGTGGGGATTGGTGATGAGGTAGAAGTTAAACGCGCAGGGGATGTTATTCCGAAGATTGTTGCTAAGGTAGGTAATCAACCAAACGTTGTTCCTATTACTGCACCAGACAAGTGTCCTGGGTGTGGTGGAGTGGTTGGGAAGCGCAAAGGAACTAAAGGCGACGAAGGTGTACATCTCTTCTGTCTGAATCCTAATTGTTCTTCACAGCAACTCGGAAAGCTCAAGACATGGGTTGCTAAGTTGGATATTCAAGGACTTGGTGATGTCTTCTTGGGTGAACTTTACGATCGCAATATCGTGAAGACTCCTACTGCATTGTATACGGTCTCATTTGCTAATCTCGCTAAAGTTCTTGGTGAGCCTCGCGCCGAGAAGGTTGTCAATGAAATCAACAAGAAACGCAACCTTTCACTTTCAGACTTCTTGGGAAGCCTTGGAATTGAGGGTCTTGGTCGTCGACGTGTTCAACTCGTTCAACAAGCATTACCCGGTCAATTTGATACACTCGAAGATTGGACTTCAGGAAAACTTGTCAAGCTTGCATCTCAGGTCGGTCTTCCTGGATCTGCAGAAACAATTTTCACTAAACTCACAGAGTCCAATCACTTGATTGTTGATCTTTTGAGTTCTGGTGTTACAATCATTAAACAAACAGAAAAACCAAAACCTATGGAAACACAAAACCTCAACGCACTTACGTTTGTCCTCACGGGCAAGTTCGACAAGCCGAAAGCCTTTTATCACGATGCTATTACCGCGGCTGGTCATCGTTTCGAAGAAACTTATAAGAAAGGAATTTCCTATCTGGTCGCTTCAGATCCAGGATCAAATTCCAGCAAGATGAAGAAAGCGGAGAAAGATGGCGTGGCTGTTATCTCTGATGTGAAACTTATGGTCATGCTCCGCAACTCATGAATGATCCATTTACCGAACAAGAAGTAGTAGTTGAACGTCTCTTGAAAGAATATGGGAGACATAAAAATCTGATTGTCGCTCTTGACTTCGACCATACTATTTTTGACTACCATGGTCAAGGTCACAAGTATCCTGCGGTCATTGAACTTATCAAGGAATGTAACAAACTGAATTTTCCTATTGTTATATTCTCAGGATCGGCAAAAGATCGTTATCCATTTATTCGCGGTTACTGTGAAAGTATTGGAATTGAGATTAAAGGTATTAATGAAGATTTGGTCGAATGGCATCCAGCAGATTTCAAAGACGCTGATTGGTCAAATAGTAAAATATTTTATAATATCTTTTTGGATGACCGGGCAGGACTTGGTGATGCTTATAGGGCATTGAAACGAGTCGTAGATCATGTCAAATCCTCAACTGAAGTAGATAATTGGAATAACTCTTTATGACACAACAAGAACTAGATGGTATTAATGAAGCAATGGAAAAGATCAACCTAAATAGTCATGCATTCGCTGCACTGGTTATGTTGGGTTGGAAGAATGGGGATATATTTCTTGACGGCGAAAACAATTTTCGGTGGTCAAAAGACGATACTCTTTTAGAGAATACTCGCTTTTGGAATACCACCCCCACACCAAAATCGTGATCGAACCTGATATTAAAATGGCAGCGCAGATAGATAACGCTGTAAGAGAATGTTCTGGTAACGATGATGTGCTGAAGTCTATGATCCAACAAGGATTGATAGATGAAAGCTTATACATCGATATGGAAGGTATCGTTCGATGGCTTTGGGACGATACTCCATTAGTAAAGTCCAAGCCTGCTGCATCAATATACATATGACTAAAGATCAACGTCTAAATCAATCAGTCAAACGCCTGGTACGTTCTTTGGGGTGTTCAGTTTGGCCTGAATATGGACCGTGTGGTAATTGCCCTGTTCAAGCGGGAGGCAAAATTTGTCTTCCAAATCGAAAGCCTGTTCTTTATTACTTCAGAGCCAGAGGAACAACGGTCAAAATGGAATTTCATAAGACATTCCCAATCCTTAACGACGAATCATTCGTCTATGTAGAAAAAACAGAAGGCCAGTATTCTGCTGGATGGATCAGCGAGGAACGATGCTTTGATTTCATCCGGAATGCAATTATAGCTTGGAAATCTGCTCCTCCAACAAAAATTACACACGGCTAGAATTTATAATCTTGAGGTTCTAGTCTATAAGTGCTATAATCGTTTACATGAGCAATTTGACTATTCTATATCTGCAGATATTGGCAATTCATTTCATTGCTGACTTTGTTCTGCAGAGTAATTGGATGGCACAAAATAAGAGTAAATCGAATCGGCCTTTGTTGTGTCACGTGTTTGTATATTTTGTGACGTTTTTAATTCTGCTGACTTTATGCGTGCCATCCAGTAGATATAGTGATTTATATTTCTTCGTCTACATCAATGCTGCAATTCATTTCTTTGTTGATTGGGCCACCAGCAGGATCAATGCTTATCTATGGGCAAAAGGTGATGTTCATAATTTCTTTGTGGGTGTCGGCTTTGATCAACTCATTCATGCAACCACATTAATCAGTACGGCTTATTGGATTTTCGCTTGATAAGATCTTTAAAATCTATATACTCAAATCATGAATAAGGAACTTGAATTACAATTGGTTGCGAAGTATCCAAAAATTCTTCAAAATTACGGAGGGGATAAAATGGTTACTTGTTTACATTGGGGGATCGAGACGGATGGCGGTTGGTATGATCTTCTCGACAAGTGTATGGAGAAAATGCAGTTCATTTGTGATGTGACTAAATGTCAAGTGGTGGCTGATCAAATCAAATCTAAATTTGCTACTCTGCGATTTTATTATCATACTGAACACAACGAAATAAGTTCCGTATTCGAGTCTACTATCAATGCTATCATTACCGACATAGTACAAGGAGCATATAAACGTTCTTGTAATACTTGTGAGGTAACAGGTACTTCAGGATATGCATGCGTTCCACGAGATGGAAATGGATGGTATCGTACTTTGTGTAAAGAGGAATGTATAAAAGCGGATTACGTTCCAATGGATCCTGACTTAGCAGAGTATTGGGGTGCGACAGTTGGATCAGAAAAGGATGAGGATAAAGATTATGAGAGACCCTAAACGAATCGACTACATGTTGGAATTATTTGGTGTGTTCTGGAAGAAAAATCCAGATCTTCGAATGGCACAGGCAATCAGCATCCTTAATATTCTTTATCGAAGGGATAGTAATAAGGCTCCTGATAATGACGTATTTAACTTAGAAGACGACGATCTTGAAATTACTATTAGAAAGCAGCTACAGTGAGTCTTAATATATCACTCCGGACCGTAGATAAATTTTTACCTAGGGCTAAAAAACAGACTAGGGTATGGGGTAAAGAACAGGTAATATATAATGGATTTCCTGTTCCTACGTACATGTCTACTTGTCCTCGTTGCAAGAAACAAAATAAGTGGGCAACATTAGGATTATTAAACCCCATTGAATGTAGACGATGTAAGAAAGATTTCTTACCCAAACAACCAACCGTTGACGACTTCTATGATCGAAACAATTAAAGTTACAGACATGCACGAGGCCGCTTCTATTGCAAGAAGTTACGGTCATAACTATACTGCTTGGATCTCCTTGTTAGATCGTGAGGATTCTTATACCTGTGGAAGGATCCATGATGATTTTAAAAGAAAAGGTGTTCATCATGAATATCGTTATTTTAGAGACATCGAATATGGACCTCTTGCTGATGTAGAGGGACCTCAAGAAGAAGATGTTCACCACATAATTAATTTCTTTCGAACTCTAAAAAGTGCAGATATGTCGCACCACGTGGGAGTCAATTGTATGGCTGGAATTGCGAGAAGTACAGCGACTGCCATGGTCGGTTGGATGGTGTGTGGTTATCAACCCGAAATAGCATTAGATAAAGTATTGGCTGTAAGGCTGTGCGCATATCCCAACGAGAGAATCCTTGGACACTATGATAAAATCATGAAGGCAAATTCAAAGGAAGTTGTCAAGGTATGGAAAGATAGTAAAAGAGGCCAGCTGGTTATCAACCCCGCTTGGCGCATTGATTAAAATAATTTAAAATAGTCTGGAAAGTCTCTGCGATCTATTATATTATTTTATCAGATCAAAATTATATGAACACTCATCAAAACCATCTATTGGAAAAATTTAAAGAAGTACAAAAATTAACCGACGAGGAGCTCAGTGCGCGCTTATGGTCGTCTCAATTTCGCCCAGATTCTACAAAAGTGAATTATTGTTCAAACGGCGATAAGGCAACCTTGGCATTAAATCAATTGTTCGAGAATATGTTTGATGCTGAAGATCGTGAAGATTTCAACTTTCTCATTGAGCGCAAACCAATCAGCTACGATTTCCGTGTCTCCAACAGGAAGAGATCTGAAGCTATCGTTGCAGTTCTTCTGTGTGTAGTATAACGTATCATCATGTCTAATAAAAAATCTCTAAGTGTATGTGATAGCGGTTCCAATTATACAGAGCCGTGCCGGAACAGCAATCTTAAAATGAAAACTCTTACTCCAGTTGGCGAAACTACCCCACTTCAATTAGAAGTGGTGAAAGAGGCACCATCACAAGCATTCCTCGACCCATTGTTTCTTTTTCAGGCAGTTGGTATCGTCGCGGAAGCTTGCTACGAATTATTCCTACAAGACAAAGAACCACCACCTCGCTTTAGGAAGGTTGCTAACATAATCAACACCGGTGTTCTTGGATGGAGAGTATTTTCTCGCATCCAGGAATCGTATGCTGAATACAGTCCTGCCGATGAGGGTTCTGTTAAAGAAAGTCAGACAGAGATCAAATTCAAGCATACAGATGCTATGTTCCTCTTGGTTAAGAATTGGGTGACGCAATACGCATCATTCATTGACCCTACTGCTGAATCCATGACGATTGATCTTCATGCTAGCCTTGGGATTACTGGTAGTGCTACTACAATCTCTGCGAGGCCTGATCAATTCAAGGCCATGACGTTGGACAATTGTGTTGTACCAACTGGTGAGGTTTACTTTAAATGGAGAGGATATGATATTGAATTTATATCCACTAGTAAGAGTTCGATTGAGCAGGCTAAACTCCCTGACACTAAAGACAATGATTTGATCACTGCTGGTGGTAAAGATAAGGAATTGAAACGCTGGAGAGATTTGACGACACCTGTCGCAGCGATCAGGATCAATACTCGTGACAAAGCTGTACTGGATGAATTATTTGAAGACATTAAATCTAATGTTTCCCTTGGTTCTGATGAAAAAGACAAAGCGATTCTAGAACCATCAGTCTACGCGTATACTGATTATGACGGGTGGGAATATCTAATGGACGTACCTGCAAGGGCGGCTGTTCTCCCAGAATCATATGACACAGCTCTGTCAGAAGATATATCAAATTTCTTTAAAAATAAGAGTTGGTATAAATCTGTAGCTGTACCACATAGAAGGGGTTATATGTTCTATGGTCTACCAGGAACAGGAAAAACATCTACTATCATCACCCTTGCAAAACAATGTAGCCTTGATGTCCATATCATCAATTTGAACAAACTTAAAAACTCCGGGCAATTCGAAAGAGCGATCAATACTGCTAACTGTGGTGATTGTCAAGGAAGTATTTTGGTGTTCGAAGATATCGATTGTGTTCTGTCGTCTAGAGATATTAAAGCATCGTTGGGTGGTAATACAATGGATCCAGAAACCGGGATTGTGGCCGCTGCTGAATCTCAATTAACGTTTAGTGAATTTCTAAATGTAATTGACGGTATTACTTCAAGAGAAGATCAAATTATCATCATGACTACTAATAAGGAATTGGATGACTTTGATGCGGCCTTGATGCGGCCCGGTCGTATTGACGTTAAGGTACATTTCACTTATGCTACTCGCTATCAGATTGTGAAACTTGTAGATCGATTCATTCCTGATGATCATGAAACCGCAGCGAAAATTGTTAAGGAAATCGAGAATAAAGGTCCATGTACGATGTGTGAAGTTCAAGAGTTCCTCATTCAATGGCACTTCGGAAGGACTAAGACACTTTAGTTCTTCGCACAGGATTCTATGAGGTTTGCTTCGGCGTCTCTACGTTCGCGCAAACCTCTAGTATCTGGCCAGAGACGTTTCATCTTTCGAAGCTGCACAGCTATCTCCCTATAATTGCGTGAGGGTGTGAGTCTTGAAATTTCTCTCATCTCTATGCGGCCTGGACCAGCTAAAGAACTGCCCCTATTGAATACTAATGATATTAAGGCAGCTTGGGCAGTTGGCGCAAGAGATTCAAACTCTGGAAATGTTCTTTTAGTCAAGGCGTAATACCTAGCAATAGTAACGTCATTGAACACCTTCTCAGCTAACTCCCATTTCACGATAATATCACGAACCTCATAGAGATGTGCTTTTGCACGTTGGCCTGTCATACCCACAACAGGGACGAGTCTATTCTTCTCAGAAAGATCTCTCCAGTCTGAAAGAAATGTATCTTTTGATACATAACCTATATCCTCGCCAATTCCAATTGTGATACCTGAACTTAACCCAGGCCATTCTGGATGTATGAGGAATCTATCGTAGTAGTATTTACCTCCTCCACATTCATAATCCAGAATGAGTTGATATCCATCCCCTGTAATTTTAGGAGACTTGGGAATACCAATTAGCGGATCAGCCCAAAGACTAGTACTGAGAATAATAAGAGCAAGAATGAAGTAACGCATGAATCGAAAATATCGTCCTTTAAATCAGGAAGTGTTTCTGTATGTATATGTGTTCTATATCCAAAAAGGAAATATTGCACAAGGCCTGTTAATGACACTACCACACAAACACCAACGGCATTGAGCAGCCAACCAACAATGGCGCCAGCGTCCTCTAATGGGGAGCGCCCCGTCAGAAAGTTAAACAGTTCGATTGAACCTACCAGCAACGCTATAATGATTGGAAGTGCTATGAACGTCTCACCCCAGAACATAATATGTTTGAGTATGTGATTAATGATTGATAATGTCTTTTTCATAATTTTGAAATGAGTATTGCTAACCCTGCTCTAATTAAACCGTAAATTCCAAAGAAAATTGCAATCGCTGTCACTGGATATATGACCCATACGTAAAGCATGAATTGTGGTGGGAGCATTGCAAAAACAGGACGTAATAATGTCAGAGCGAGAATTGTTCCGATTGCGGCAAATGCATAAATGAATATATCTCTCTCAACTGCATTCCTATGTGCTATCGCATGTTCCTTTTTGACGTTTTCCTTTTCAACGACCAATTGTTCTGTGAGTTTATTATTTTTTTCAATCAGGCCATCACGTTCTTTAGCAAGGTCTTTTATTTGTCCATCTAATACTGTCAAGTTCTTTTCAGCTTCTAAGCGAAGACGTTCACTTTCGTCGAGAAGTTTTTGAACTTCATCTAGCTTTGTTATGGCTTGATGGAGCATTTCTCTCAATTGTTCTGTCCAACCAATTATCTTTGCTCTGTTTGCCTCGTCATATGTGGCTACTACTTTTGCGGTTGGGGTGACTGTAGGGGTAGTGAAGGGTAGATTAAACGGTAGTTTAAAAGGTGACGCTGACGAAGTCATACTAGTCATACCGATCGCTAGTATTACAAGTAACATTATTTTTTTCATAATTTTTAGTGTCTTAGAGCTTCTTGAATCTTAACAGCTTTGTCGTCCGCTCTGCGTAAAATATCTTGTGAATCTTTAGCGCCTTTCTTTGCGCCGTCGAGCTTATCTTTTTGATCGTCGAGATTTTTCTTAGGTGGTTGGACACTAGGTGTAGGATGAGGCTTGACAGGGGGTGCATGCTGGCAACCGCCAAGAAAGCAGACCACTGCTATGGTTAAAAGTAAACGCTTCATATTTTTATTTATGACTTGTTAGATTGCAACTGCGGTAAACCAACAGTCATTTGCTCCTGAAGTCCTTGTCGCCTGTGTTGAAGAATTTCCAACAGCAATACCGACGGTGAGTGGAATGCCAACTCGCGACAGGGAGGTGAATGCAAAATCTGCAGTAGCTTGTGCGGTGAATGTGCCAATAGGAACAGCTGTAGATAGCGTTTGTGCATTGGTAGCTGATATATTATAAATTTGTATAAACTGTGGTACGTTTTTTGAATTATATCCATTCAAAGAATGTAGTCTGCCAGCCGACGATTTAATGAGTAATACAGAACTAAGAGATAACGTGTTTACGACGAAAGAACCAGTATTTGAACTATCATTACCAGTCAGATAACGCAAAAGGGTATTGGTACCAGCCACAATACTTGTCAGGTTGTTCGTGAGTGTGTTATTAATACTTTGAAGTGCACTAGTGGCTACTGCTGCCGTTAATGAATTCAGAATAGTATTGGTACCAGTCGCAATACTCGATAAAGCAGATTGAGATGCAAAAGTAGCATGGTCG
>SESG01005699.1_pt1 | contig 15150 bp, 15 predicted proteins | sample 3171421 | NCBI WGS metagenome assembly SESG01 (sample SAMN10866946, study PRJNA518727) | freshwater metagenome | biome: subpolar coniferous forest; feature: holomictic lake; material: water; isolation source: holomictic Lake 227, 6 m and 8 m depth | place: Canada: near Kenora, Ontario | collected... | reverse complement strand
CACGGGGCTTTTTTGTTTTCTATCGTCCGATACGGGGTAGTGCAAGCCGACGCGGTCTGGGGGTATCTTCGGGGTATGGGGGTATTCAATTGGGGGTATTCCCGGAAAACGCCAAAAGCGGGAGTGCCACATGCCTCTGACCGACACCGCCATCAAGAAAGCAAAACCCAGCGACAAGCCCGTCAAGTTGAGCGACGGTAAAGGGATGTACCTGTTGGTCAACCCGACCGGGTCCAAGCTGTAGCGCTGGAAATATCGCGTTCTGGGCAAGGAAAAAGTGATGTCGTTGGGCGCATACCCCGACGTGTCGCTGGCGCAGGCCCGCGAAGGCGTGGACAAGGCGCGCAAGATTCTTGCCGCAGGGGATGACCCGATGGCCATCCGAAAAGCCGATAAGGTCGCAACCCGCACGGCAGCCGAAAACTCGTTTGAGACGGTGGCCCGTAAGTGGTGGGAGCACTGGAAGCCCAAGCGCAGCGCGCAGCACGCCGGGCAAGTGATGCGGCGTTTCGAAGCGAATGTTTTTCCGTACATTGGGGCAAGACCGGTGTCGGAAATCCAGGCGCCGGAATTGGTCGCGATGCTCAAAGCCATCGAGGCGCGCGGCGTGAATGATTTGGCCAAGCGTGTGCTAAAAACTTCCGGCCAGGTCTTTCGCTATGCCATCGCGCATGGTCTGGCTAAACGCAATCCGGCGACGGATATCAAACCCAGCGATGTGCTGGCGTCGCGTCAAAAACAGAATCTGGCCCGGATTGATACCAAAGAATTGCCGCAACTTTTGCGCCACATCGAAGGTTACAAAGGCGCTGCGATGACACGCTTGGCCATGAAGTTGATGGCGATGACCTTTGTTCGCACAACGGAATTGATTGGCGCGCGGTGGGCGGAATTCGACCTTGAATCTGCACGGTGGGACATACCGGCTGATCGCATGAAGATGAAGACGCCGCATATCGTTCCCTTGTCGCTTCAGGCGGTCAACCTGTTAAGGACGTTGCACTTGATCACGGGTCACAGCGTGATGCTGTTTCCAGGCGAGCGCGACCATGGTAAGTCCATGAGCAACAACACGATTTTGAAAGAGCTGGAACGAATGGGTTACAAGGGGCGCATGACAGGGCATGGCTTCCGGGGCGTGGCGTCAACGCTGTTGCACGAATTGAACTTCGACCATGCCCACATCGAGTTGCAATTGGCGCACCAGGAGCGTGATGAAGTGAGCGCAGCGTACAACCATGCCCTTTACCTCAAGCAGCGGGCGAAGATGATGCAGAAATGGTCGGTCTATCTGGACACGTGCACGACGGGCAGGGTTTTGCCGTTCAAGGGTTTGGCTGCGTAGCGTGTGGACTCGATCAAAGTTAACAGTTGTTTTCCTGCCAAATGACCCGTGCTCGCGGCGGTTGCTCAATGTTTTGTTTTTTGACAATGAACCAGCGTCAGTTTTCAACGACGCCGCGCATTCGACTCGTGAAATCATCAATGGACTTCTTGAAATCAACAATCCCGTCGGGTCCAACTGGGGGGGCTGGAAGTTCCGTTGTGATAAATATTTTTGAACCTGCTCGATAGGCGGTCACGTCGTACTTGAAACGCACCTTTGCGGCACCGAGGTTAATACTTCCGTTCGCAAGGCGCCTAAAGTTGGCAACAATAGAATTAACCGGGAACTCACTATTCATTTCGAGTGAGTATCCTACCGTGCCAGACAACAATGCTTCAAGAGCATCCTTCTCCGTAAATGCAGGGATAGGGAACTTCCCTAACCAGCCATCTTGATATCTTCTTGGCTCGCCATCTTGGGTTTTGAATTTGTACAACGTCTGAGTAGATTGATCTTCTTGTACGTAGTCAACCATGAAGACAATCCCTGACCCCGCTGTGCCGTTGTCGATCCGACGATGAACTTCGATGGAATCATTCCGCTTTGAAAATCTAAGGCTTTGAGCTTCGTTCTTGCTGCCGCCCATTCTTGATCGCACAAGATATGGTCCGAAAAGCGAGCCGGCAGGGATGGCAATATTTGGATCATTTGGGACAGCAACAATCCCTTCAAGGGCAAGCGCTTCACAGCAGGTGAAGGACGCGAGCCCTTGACATACGATAAGTGCGATAACTTTTTTCATGATATTTCTCCTCTTTGCTATTTTCAATATTGCCTTTTGAATCCGTTCTGCCGGTTCTTGAGTAACTACTGTTTTGTCATTAGAAAAGTGAAGTCAAAGAGACGATTTTTTGCCCTGCCATGGTGCGTATTGTTAGAGGCCGCTGAACGTGAGTCGCATAGCGTATGGCTGCCAGTTTCAAACAATTGTTTGTCGGCCCATGGAGCTTGTCTATCCCCCAAAAGGGTGATATTGAGACAGACTTAAAGCGGTTTGAAATGCCAACTCGCGGGGGATGCTAAAGCAACCCCCTGGCGCACTGCGTTTGCCCATCCCCCGAAGTCGCCGAACCGATATCGGAACGGCTTCGTGACTGCAGACGGGGCAGGGCGCAAGGATGACAGCGGCAGCGCCGCGCATCACCACCCCTAAAAACTCTCGCGCCAGTCGCTGCGCTTGGTGTCACGCCAGTTTCAGCACGGGGTGGCGGGAATACAAACTTCCAAAACGCACGATCAGCCCGGCACCCCCACCAAGCGCCCGAACAGGTGATGGCGGTGACTTAGTGGGGGTGACAAAACAACGGGCTGACGAGTCCGTTTTTTGATTCCCGAATACATCCCCCTTCCGTCCCCCAGGGGAGACGCCAGAGCCAAGCGAGAGGGTATTCGCCACGGCTTTGACAGTGCTTTCTACGCACCGTCAAAAGATCAGATTTGCCTACCAGCGCGTGAGCGCTTCACCAGTGAGCCCAACTACTACGCGACCGCCTATCGAGCACTGTTCAAAAAGAACTCGCCGCCAGTTTTTTTCCGGGTGCGCTTGTGGACATAGAAGGAATTGTTGGAGCAACTATTCGCCCACTACGACCGTCTCGACGAAGATTTGAAAGCAGAGTTGCCGTTGAAACGAATCTGGATCGTGGCGGCGCAGGACAGCGAATGATGGCAACTTTCTGTCACGAATCCAAATGTTTTGCGATGCGATAAGACCACTTGGCGAGTCATTGCACTTAATCGGATTAGTGCTATATCGTGTTGGCCACGGGGTTTGCGGTGCCTGTTGCCGCAGGCGGGTTCAAAGGATCACTCGATGATCTTGCTTTCATCGACCAAGTTCTTACTCGCTTCAATGATGGCTTCAGCGTCTGCTTTAGAGGCTGATACTTTGCACAAAATTCTGGGGCCACGCATACCAGTCGCTTTTTCATCGACCGCAAGGGAAAGCACCTGAATATTGTTGTATTTCTTGTTCCAGGAAAGTGGATACAACTTGCCGATTTCCTCCTTGTCTTCGTACCGACGGCCAAGAGTGCTTTCGGCATTCGTCAATGGAAGATTGAGTTCACGGCCATCCTCAAAAACCATCTTGACTGCCCAGATCTTCGTCCACCCCTTCTCCGGTTCCTGAACGGATTCAATTCGCTCATGGTTAGCATCAATCACGGTATCTGTGCCCAAAGTGGCAACAATAGCCACCCCCGCACCAATAAGGCCCTTCCCGGCCAATGTCGAAAATGCATCTGCACTGGTTCGATGAAAGCCAAAACGAGCTTCGTACTCTTCACTGTACAAAGGGGCCTGATTCACTTTTCTTACTGAAACAATCCGGGCACATCCGATCATCTGCTTGCTGTCAAAAAGACTGGCAGCACCCGCTAACTGGCTCAAAGCCAGAAGCAACAAATACAAAATCTTTTTCATTGGGACTGTGAGTCAACCTGTTGGTGATAGACGCCGAAAAGTTGCGACAATTTTGGCAGTCATGCAATGGATGGCAATCCCCCAAAAGGGTGATATTGACGAAACGGCATCGCCCGTCGGACCAATGACTTGCACCGGCGCATCAAAACGAAGGGGGTATTCTTGGGGGTACAGCGCTTGGGGAAAACGTCAAGATCACGTATTCATGCGGGTTACAGCGGATGATCTGTAAGACGTCCACCCGCCAAAATCTCAAAAGGCCCGATTCGTCGGGCCTTTTGTCTTTGTGCGTCCGCTACTCAATCCAGTTGCATTGGTCGGCTTTGACTTGACGACCACGCTTGCGCTTTCGCCTGAATGCGTTTAACAATGGTGGCAGCGCAAAGACTTGTGGAGAGCGTCATGCAAAACTTCGACTTCGAACACTGGGCCAGACTGGCGCGCACATCCCCGCATGAGTTTGAGGTGCAACGGCGCGCCGCCTTGCAGGAACTTGTTGACGCGTCACCGGTTTTGCAGCAACCGGCATTGGTGGCTCTGGTGGACTCGCTCTGTGCCCCACAACAAGGCTCCCCTGTGGAGCGCGCAATCAACGCACAAACCCTGATGCTCGAATCGCTCGGCTACCTCAAGGGTGCATGGGAGTCGCTGGCGCAAGAGACCGGCGAAGGCTCTCCGATTGAGCGCGCGCTGATCAATGCCCGGATTCGGTTTTCGCACTTGCGCTTGCCCCCGTCACCGGGCTGAGGAAGTCGCTTGCGTCGCTGGTTGAACATGATTGCGGCGCGGCAGCTCCCGCGCCGCATTGCACTTGATGCAGGCATGCATGCCCTGGCCGGACTGGCCGATTTGCTGCCGGACATGCGCCAGCGCATGCGCAACTGCCGTCTGTTCGAAGATGTCGAATACGTGCGGCATGGGGGCGAGATTCTGTGTCTTGATGTTCTGCAACCGGTCGGTGCCGGGCCGCATCCGGTGCTGATTTATTTTCATGGCGGCGGTTTTGCCATCGGCTCCAAGCGAACGCACCGGGCGCTGGCCGCAGCCTATGCCGCGCAGGGTTATCTGGTGTTCAATGCCGACTACCGGCTGGCACCCCAACATCCGTTTCCCGCCGCCCTGGAAGACGCCTGCTCGGCCTGGCTCTGGGCAGCAGAGCATGCGCCAGCCTACGGGGGCGATGTGCAGCGCATGGGCCTGTGCGGTGAATCGGCCGGCGCCAATCTGGCGTTGGCGGTGCTGCTGGCCTGCTGCACACCGCGGCCGGAACCCTACGCCGCGCCCCTTTTCGAGCGTGGCCTGCGCCCGGTGCTGGCGCTGCTGTATTGCGGTTTTTTGCAAAGCAGCAGGCCCGAGCGCTATCGGCGAGCCGGGGTGTCGGATTTTTCCGCCGGTATTGCACGCGATGCGGCGCAGTCGTATCTTGGAAAATTTTCCCGTCATCCGCAGGCCGAGCAGGCCTTGGCTGATCCCCTGTGTGTGATTGAAGCCATGACGCTGGCGCCGGACTTGCCGCCTATGTTCGTCGCGGCTGGACTTGCCGACCCGGTTGTGGCGGACTCACAGCGGCTTGAACATGCATTGCATCGTCTGCATGCGCCCTGCACAGCCCATTACTACCCAGGCGAAACCCATGCCTTTCATGTCATGTTCTGGCGCGCGCAAGCCGTGCGCTGCTGGCGCGACAGTTTTGCCTTTCTTCAGCGTTATCTGCCGTGAACAGCTATTGGCGTCGGGCCTGGATGCGTTCGATCTGGTCCATGATGCTGTTCATGCGCGCCACGATGGCCTGGTAAGGCGCCGGTGAGGCCAGATCAACACCGGCCTCTTTCACCAGTTCGTAGGGGTAGCGCGAGCCCCCCGCCTGCAGCACGTTGAGATAGCGTTCGCGCGCGCCTGGCGTTCCTTTTAAAAGTCCATCGGCAAACATGGCGCCGGCGGTGATCGAGGTGGCGTACTGAAAGACGTAGAAGCGGTTGTAGAAGTGCGGTATGTAAGCCCACTCGATGGCGTAAAGCGGGTCGATCCTGACCACGCCCTCCTTGTCGCCGTGGTAGCGCTTGAGGATGTCGCCGTAGATCATCGTCAGTGCCTCTCCGGTCAATGATTCACCCCTGTCAACCCGGGCGTGAACCTCGCGCTCGAAGGCTGCGAACATGGCTTGGCGGAAGAAGGTGCCGCGCAGATTTTCCAGCGCAGAGTCCAGGTAGAGCATGCGCTGCGTGTCATCCTTTGCGATTTTGAGCATGTGATCGAGCAGCAGCAACTCGTTGGTTGTAGAGGCAATTTCGGCGGTGAAGGTGGGATAGTCGGCGCTGATGAAGGGCTGCTTGCGGATCGACAGATAGGAGTGCATCGCATGGCCCCATTCGTGCGCCAGCGTCGAGAGTGACTCATAGTCGTCGTTGTGGTTGAGCAGCAGATAGGGATGCACGTCATAGGCGGAGCCGTTCATGTAGGCACCCGAGCGCTTCTTGGGGCGCGGGTAGACGTCCATCCAGCCGCTTTTCGTGCCCTGCGCCATGGCGCGCACGTAGTCTTCGCCCAGGGGCTTGACGGAGGCCAGCATCAACGCGGTACTTTGTCCGATCGGGTACTTCAGATCGCTGGTAACCATAGGCGGGTAGATGTCGTAATACTGCATTTCACTCAGGCCCAGCAGGCGGGCGCGCAACTTGAAGTAGCGATGCAGTGTTGGCAGGTTGAGCTCTGCTTGGGCCAGCAGTGTGTCGTAAACCGCACGCGGCAATTTGTTGGCATCGAGTGCCTGTGTCAGCGAATCCGGGTAATGCCGAACCTTGGCCAACGTTGCATCCTTGCGCAGTTGTTCATAGAAGCTCACACCAAAGGTGCGCTCGAATTCCTTCCATTTGCCCCAGAACGCATCGAACACAAGTTTGCGATCGGCCCGCGTGCTTCCCGAGCGGTACTTCTCATAGGCAGACTGATCGATCGTGACCTCGCTGCCATCCGACAGTTTGACTTTCGGCCACGGCATGTCGGCGTCTGCCAGTGTCGAATAAATGGCGTTGGCAGCACCTGTGGCGGCGCTGAAATTCGCGATCAGTTCTTCACCCTTGCGGTCCAGTGTGTGCGGTGCGCTGCGCAGAATGTCGTCCAGCCAATGGGCGTAGATGGCGCTTGCCTTGTTGGCTTTGAGCAGGGTGTTGATCTTGCTCCGGCCTATCCTGATGATTTCAGGGCTGAGAAAAGCCGTGGCTTGCTCCAACCGATTGCCCAGCGAATCGGCCCGTTGCTTCAAGTCCTGTCCGGCAGGCTGGCCGGTGTCTTCATCATGAAATTGGGACGCATAGCTGGTCAGGCGGTAAAAGCGCTTGAGGACATCGGCATTGAGGTCAAGACATGTTTGAAACCGGGTGGGCGACTGCGCCAGTTGCCCCGCGCACACGGACAAGGTCTTGAACTGTCGCTCCAGCGTCTTGGCGTCCTGGTCCCAGGCGGCCTGGGTCTGGTACAAGTCGGTCAGATTCCAGCGGTTGTCCTCCAGCGCGGTGCCCGTAACCGACAAGGGTAGGGCGAGCAGCACGGCGTGCACGGCGAGGGACAAGAACTTTTTCATGGTGGGGATGGGAGTGGAGGGCAGGGCCTGACGGGCTGGCGCATCTTAAAATGAAAGGGCCTGGCTTCTCAGGTAGCAGGTGACATAACGATGAACAAGGCTTTTGTGAGGGAAACGGAAGACGCGGACGATGAGCAACCGACAGCACCGGCCCTGCTTCCTGGCACGAAGAATTACATCACGCCCTCGGGCTATCAGCGCATCCACGCTGAACTGATGGACTTGATCGATGCCGAGCGCCCCAAGGTTGTGGAGATTGTTCACTGGGCTGCCAGCAATGGTGACCGCTCTGAAAACGGCGACTACATCTACGGCAAGAAGCGGCTGCGTGAGATTGACCGGCGCATCCGCTTTCTCAGCAAACGGCTTGAAATCGCTGAGATCGTTGAACCCTCCGTGCACCATGGCAGCGACCAGATTTTTTTTGGCGCAACCGTCACCTATATGGATGATTCCGGGCTTGAGCGAACGGTCACCATTTTGGGTGTCGATGAGGTAGACAGTTCCCAGGGGCAGGTCAGTTGGGTTTCGCCGATTGCCAGAACCCTGCTCAAGGCCCGCAGCGGAGACACGCTCAGGCTGGTGACGCCAGCCGGAATTGCAGAAATAGAAGTGATCGGCGTTCAATACCCGGTGCCGCATTCGTCTTGAATGGCTGGCTTACCCGGTGCCGTTGCTGCGTTGCACCTTCAGCACCGAGGCTGTCTTGCGCAGATTGCGCAGTGCGTTTTCCAACTGATTGCGGTCCCGCACGGCGATGAGAAATCCCAGCACCGTTGCGTCCTGGCCGGCCTCGTCATCCATGTTGATGTGGGTGATGTCGGCCTCGGCATTGGCCAGCGCGGCTGCCACGCGCGCCAGCACACCTTTGCCGTTGACCACCGTGACCAGGATGCCGGTTTCAAAGGCCCGCATTGGCTCATCAGACCACTCGACGCTGATAAAGCGTTCGCTGTCCTTGTGCTTGAGCTTGCGGGCCACAGCGCAGTCATCGCTGTGCACGATCAAGCCCTCGCCGCGCCCGAGGTAGCCGACAATCGCGTCGCCGGGAACCGGGCGGCAGCAGTGGGCATAGCTCACAGAGGCGTTTTCACTGCCGTCGAGCAGGATGCCACCCTGCGCTTCGGTCTCGTTCATTGCGTAGCGTTCCCGCGTCAGTAACACGGCGTCCAGGGTTTCGCCGCTGTCGGTCAAAAGGGCGCGCAGGCGCTTGGCAACAATGCTGGCAATTCGCTTGCCCATGCCGATGTCGGCAAACAACTCGATTTGATTTCGGTTGCCGCTGAAGCGCAGCAATTTCTCCCAAATGACTTTGTGCTTGCCTTTTTCTTCGGGTATTTTTTCAATCCCTTCGGCTCGCAGCGCCTGGGCCAGCATTTTTTCGCCCAGACCTTCTGAATCCGCCAGCGCAAGGGTCTTGAGGTGATGGCGAATCTTGGAGCGTGCCCGGGCCGTTCGCACAAAACCGAGCCAGGCCGGATTCGGGCTGGCATCGGTGGCCGTGATGATTTCAATCACGTCGCCATTGCGCAGTTCGGTGCGCAGCGGTGCCTGTTCGCCATTGATTCGCGCGCCCTGCGTCTTGTCGCCGACATTGCTGTGGATGGCATAGGCAAAATCGACCACGGTGGCACCGCGTGGCAACGCCATGATCTGGCTCTTGGGCGTCATGACGTAGACAGCGTCCGGAAACAGGTCGACCTTGACGTGGTCCCAGAATTCGGCCGCATCCCGGGTCTCATCCTGGATGTCAAGCAGTGACTGCAGCCATTTCGAGCCCATCCGGTCGCTCGGGCTGCTGTCGTTGGGTTGATTGACTTTGTACAGCCAGTGCGCGGCAACGCCCGACTCGGCCACGATGTTCATGGCCTCGGTGCGGATCTGGAATTCGACGTTGATGCCGGCCGGCCCGACCAAAGTTGTGTGCAACGACTGGTAGCCATTGACCTTGCCAATGGCAATGTGGTCCTTGAAGCGCCCCGGCACCGGCTTGTAGAGTTGGTGCAGCAGACCGAGTGCGGTGTAGCAGTCGATCACGCTGGGCGCCAGCACGCGCAGGCCGTAGATGTCAGTCACCTGGGCAAAGCTCAGGTGTTTCTCATCCATTTTTTTGTAAATCGAGTACAGCGTCTTTTCCCGCCCGAGGATCTTGACGTTCATGCTGTTGTTGGCAAACGTGTCCTCAACCTCGCGCTGAACTTTCTTGATCAGGTCCCGCCTGCGGTTGCGTGCCTTGGCCACTGCCTTGGACAAAATGGCGTAACGCCAGGGGCGCAAGTGGCGAAACGCCAGGTTCTGCAGTTCGCGGTAAGTCTGGTTCAGGCCCAGGCGGTGTGCAATCGGGGCGTAGATGTCCAGCGTTTCAGAAGCGATGCGAACCCATTTTTCGCGTGGCGCTTCCGACAGGGTGCGCATGTTGTGGGTTCGGTCGGCCAGTTTGATCAGGATCACGCGCACGTCGCGTGCCATGGCCAGCAGCATCTTGCGAAATGATTCGGCCTGGTTTTCTTCACGGGTATTGAAGTGCAACTTGTCGAGTTTGGTCAGGCCATCGACCAGTTCGGCCACCGGTGAACCAAAGCGCTCGATCAGTTCGATCTTGGTGACGCCGCAGTCTTCCATTGAATCGTGCAGCAGGGCCGCCATCAGGGCCTGGGCATCGAGTTTCCATTCCGCGCACTGGGTGGCCACGGCGATCGGGTGCGTGATATAGGGTTCACCACTGTTGCGGAACTGGCCCAGATGCGCCTGATCGGCGAATCGATAGGCCATGCGAACCTGTTCCAGATCGGGTGTGGGCAGGTAGTCAAGTTTGGCGGTCAGGCCGGCGAAGCTGGCCGCCGCCGCATTGGCAGCAGCCGGACCGGGCTTGATTGGCGCACGACGATCCGGCCCCGAAGCAGCGGGTTTGTCCAAGGGTGAATTGAGCGTTGTACTCACCCCCTGAATATAGCTGACAAGCCAGGGTGGCGCAGCAACAAAAAAAGCACCGCTGGCGGTGCTTTTTTGGGGAAGCAGGCTTGGCTTAGAGCGGAACTTTCTTCAGCATTTCGAGCCCGATCTTGCCGGCTGCGATTTCGCGCAGGGCCGTAACGGCTGGTTTGTTTTTGCTGGTCACCTTGGGCGCATGGCCCTGGCTCAGCATGCGGGCACGGTAGGTTGCTGCCAACACCAGTTGGAAACGATTGGGGATCTGCAACAGGCAGTCTTCAACAGTAATACGGGCCATAAAATTCTCCGAAAGACCAGGGGTGCACTAGGGGATGTGCAGTGCTTTGAACGTTTCAGCCCTGGCGCGACGTTGCGCCGAGAACTTGAGTCGTTGGGAGTGAATGATCGCCTTGAGGTCAAACAGGGCCCTATCAAACAACTCGTTGATTATAACGAAGTCGAACTGCTGGACCTGTGCCACCTCAATGGCTGCATTTTGCAGGCGTGTTTCGATGACGGCAGGGGTGTCTTCGCCGCGGCGCTCCAGGCGGGATCGCAACTCTTCCCAACTCGGTGGCAGGATGAAGATGCTGACCGCATTGGCGAAAATTTTGCGGATTTGAAGGGCGCCCTGGAAATCGATTTCCAGTATGACGTCAGCGCCTTGGGCCATGCGCTCTTCAATCGCCTTCTTCGAGGTGCCATAGCGGTGGTTGTGTACATGGGCCCACTCGACAAAGGCGTTGGCCTGCACCATGGCATCGAATTCGGCTTCCGACACGAAGAAATATTCGCGGCCGTGTTTCTCCTGCCCACGCGGCGCGCGTGTCGTGTGCGAGACCGATGGCTGCACATGGGAGTCCAGTTCCATCAAGGCTCTGACGAGGCTCGATTTGCCCGCCCCACTGGGGGCGGCGATCACAAACAGGTTACCGGGATAGTCCATAGAACGGCGCGTGAAGTCAGCTGAGGTCGCGCTATTCTATGTTCTGAACCTGTTCCCGCATTTGCTCGACCAGTACTTTCATGTCGACCGAAATGTGGGTCAGCTCCAGTGCTGCCGATTTGGAGCCCATGGTGTTGGCTTCACGGTGCAGTTCCTGAATCAGGAAATCGAGCCGCTTGCCGATTTCGCCGCCCTTCTTGACGAGGCGGCCCAGTTCATCAAGGTGTGAGTTCAGGCGCGTTATTTCTTCGGCCACGTCAATGCGGATGGCAAACGCCGTGGCCTCCGCCAGGGCCCGGTCCTGCGCCGCTTCCGGCAGGGCTGCGCCGTCGGCCAAGGCCATGGCTTCTTTCCAGCGGTCCATGAAACGCTGGCGTTGTTGTGCCACCAGTTGCGGCACCAGCGGGCCGGCCTGAGCGGTCAGGGCACGCAGTTGTGCGATATGCGTCAGCAGCATGCCCGCCAGGCGTTCGCCCTCGCGCTCACGTGCCGACAGCAAATCGTTGATGGCCTGTCCGGCCAGCGCCACCAGATCTTCACGCCAGTCGCGCGTGGTGCCGCCCTCATTGGCCGACAGGCGGATCACGTCGGCCACGCTCAGCGGCCGTGCATCTGGCAACCAGGCTTTGACACTGTCCTGCACTGCATTGAGACGCTGCAGCAGGCGCGGTGTTGGGTCAGGTAGTTGCCCCTGGGCATTGCTTTCAATCGCGGCACGCACTTCAACCTTGCCGCGTTTGATGCGCGCCATCACCATTTCGCGCAGAACCGGCTCGTATTGCCGGAGTTCCTCCGGCAGCCGGAACGAAAGGTCGAGAAAACGGCTGTTGACAGACCGGATTTCAAGGCCCAATTGACTGGCTGCGGCGCTTCTGGATTCGGGTTCGCCGGCGCTGGCCCCGCGCTGGGCGCTGGCATAGCCCGTCATGCTATAAACTGGCATCTCGACTCTTTGATCAATGGAATGGGCCTGAGAATAACCCGGTTCTGACAGCCAACGGGAACTCAATAGAAATTTATGTCAAAGGTCAAGCCCTCGTCCTTGCCGCCCGACACCGTCATCGGTGGCTACCGCATCGTGCGCAAAGTTGCCGCTGGCGGCTTTGGCGTCGTCTATCTGGCTGTCGATCCGGAAGGTCAACAGCATGCGATCAAGGAGTATCTGCCGTCCTCGCTGGTCAGTCGCGCGCCCGGCGCCTTGCTGCCGCAGATCGCACCCGAGAAACTGTCCCTGTACCGTTTGGGTCTGAAGAGTTTCTTTGAAGAAGGCCGTGCCCTCGCGCAGATATCGCACCCGTCTGTGGTTAGCGTGCTGAATTTCTTCCGGGAGAATGAAACCGTCTACATGGTCATGAACTACCTGGAAGGGGCTTCCCTGCAGGACTTCATCATCACGGCACGCGACCAGAAAAAGGCCAAGGTGTTCCGGGAGTCGACCATCCGCTCGCTATTTGACGAGATATTGCGCGGTTTGCGGATTGTTCACCAGCACAAGATGCTGCATCTGGACATCAAGCCAGCCAATATTTTTGTCACGGACGACAACCGGGCTGTGCTGATCGATTTCGGTGCGGCGCGTGAAGTCCTGAGCAAGGAAGGTAATTTTGTCCGGCCCATGTACACGCCGGGTTTTGCCGCACCGGAAATGTACCGGCGCGACACCACCATGGGGCCCTGGACCGACATCTACGCCATTGGCGCCTGCATCTACGCCTGCATGCAGGGTTACCCGCCGAATGAAGCGCCGCAGCGCATTGACAAGGACCGCATCGAGATCGCGCTGACGCGCTTGCGCGGCGTCTACTCGGATAACCTGATTGAGGTGGTGCAGTGGTGCATGGCGCTCGATCCCCTGTCGCGACCACAGTCGGTGTTTGCCCTGCAAAAGGAAATGAACCGCGAAGGTGCGCGTCGCTATACCCGGCTCAGCGTTGGCGAGAAGGTTCGTCTGCAGTTCGACACCATGGTGACTGACACCAAGAAGGGTGTCCAGAAAGCGACCGGCCTGGGTGCCAAGCTGAAATGAAGTTTTCAGTCTTTCAGGTCAGTCGCAAAGGGGGACGGAAAAACAACGAAGACCGCATGGGCTACTGCTATACCAGTGGTGCGGCAATGTTCCTGTTGGCCGACGGCATGGGTGGACACCCGCGAGGCGAGGTGGCGGCGGAGCTGACCTTGCAGGTCATCGCCGGAATGTTTCATGAAGATGCAAAGCCCGAACTCCCGGATGTGGGCGCCTTTTTGACCGCGGCGGTGATGGCCGCGCACCGGCAGATTCTGCGTTATGCAGTGGAGCAGAAGATGGCCGATGCGCCGCGCACCACGATTGTTGCCGCGGTGCTGCAGGCGGGAGTCCTGAGTTGGGTTCATTGCGGCGATTCCCGCTTGTATCTGGTTCGCGACGGGAATTTGCTGGAGCGCACGCGGGATCACTCTTTCGCCGAACGGCCCAAGGCCATGATTGGCGGATCGAGTATGCCCAAGCGGCTCAACCGCAATGTTCTTTTCACATGCCTGGGTTCGCCCATCAAGCCGGTGCTGGAATTGACCGGGCCGCGCACCCTGCAACATGGTGACCGCATACTGCTGTGCTCGGATGGTCTCTGGAGTCACCTGAGTGAAGAACATATTGCTTTTCATCTGACTCAAAGTCCGATCGGTGAAGCGGTTCCGCAACTCGTGGAAAACGCCCTTTTGAAGGCAGGTGACCGGGGCGACAACGTGACCGCTCTGGCGCTGCAATGGGATGCACCTGATGAGATCCTGCTGGCATCGCAAGGAATTTCAACCGACGCCCTGCAGCCCGATTTTTTCGCCTCCACGGTCTACGGCGGTTTGCCCAATGTGGCGGCCGATGATATGAATGAGGCGGCCATGGAGCGCTCGGTTGCCGAAATCAATGCAGCGATCCGTCAGACGACTGCCAGGAAGGGCTGATCAGCCGGTTTTATTCGTTCGCAACCACGCCGCGCAAGCGTCTGCGCGGCAAATTTTTTTGGGGTTTTAGATGGCTGAATTTTCGAGAAGCGGCGCGCGTGCTGCAAACCAGCTTCGACCGGTGCGCATTACGCGCGGCTACACCATTCACGCCGAAGGCTCGGTGTTGATCGAGTTTGGCGCGACCAAGGTCTTGTGCACGGCGTCGGTTGAAGAGAAGGTTCCGCCACACAAGCGCGGTAGCGGCGAGGGCTGGGTTACGGCCGAATACGGCATGCTGCCGCGTGCCACACACACCCGCAGCGACCGCGAAGCCGCGCGCGGCAAGCAGAGCGGGCGCACGCAGGAAATCCAGCGCCTGATTGGGCGCTCCATGCGCGCCGTTTTTGACCTGAAGGCGCTCGGCGAGCGCACCATCCACCTCGACTGCGACGTGCTGCAGGCCGATGGCGGCACGCGCACGGCAGCCATCACCGGCGCCTTTGTCGCGGCACAGGACGCGGTGAATCAATTGATGGCGCAGGGCAAGCTCAAGCAGTCGCCCATTCGCGACCACGTCGCTGCGATTTCGGTTGGCATCGTGCAAGGCACGCCGCTGCTGGACCTGGAATACGTTGAAGATTCGGCCTGCGATACCGACATGAACGTGGTCATGACCGGCGCTGGTCATTTTGTGGAGGTGCAGGGCACGGCCGAGGGCGCCGCCTTCTCGCGCCTTGAGATGGATGCACTGCTGGAATTGGCCGAGAAGGGCATCAGCGACCTGGTGGCCTTGCAGAAGCAGGCTCTGGAAGTTGAATGAAGTGGCTGCCATGAAAATTGTCCTGGCCTCGAATAACGCCGGCAAGCTCAAGGAACTGCGCGCCATGCTGGCGCCGCTCGGGCTGGAACTGATCGCGCAGGGCGATCTCGGCATTCCGGAAGCGGCCGAGCCGTTCCATACCT
>SESG01011849.1_pt1 | contig 15154 bp, 13 predicted proteins | sample 3171421 | NCBI WGS metagenome assembly SESG01 (sample SAMN10866946, study PRJNA518727) | freshwater metagenome | biome: subpolar coniferous forest; feature: holomictic lake; material: water; isolation source: holomictic Lake 227, 6 m and 8 m depth | place: Canada: near Kenora, Ontario | collected... | reverse complement strand
TCTCGGTGAGCCATTCGACCTCGTCGATGGTCAACTGCATGAGTTCCGCCGCTGCATGACTATTTGCCATTTCAAGCAGGCGAATGCGCATTTGGGAAACCGTTTCGATACGATTGCGGAGCGTGACATCATGAACAATATCATAGACCAGCGACCTGCCCATGATGGTGATTTTTTTGCCGTATATCTCCACGTCACGAATGGATCCATCAGCCCGCCGGTGGCGGAATGACATGCTTCGCTGCTCCAGCTCTTTCCATCTCTCCATCTCCTGCTGGACAGCGTCATAAGAGCTGTTGTTGATCTTGAAGATGTTCATTCTCCTCAGTTCGTCAACTCCCCATCCATAAAAATCGGCTGCGGCCTGATTAGCATCAACAATATTGCCGGTTTCAGGATCAAGCACAATCATGACAGCCGAGTGATCTTCAAAGAGGCTCCGAAAGCGCTCCTCACTTTCAAGCAAGGCCCTTTCCGTCTGCTTGCGAACCGTAATGTCCTGAATAATGACATGAATGACCGGCTGGCCATCAATCCTGATTTTGTTACGAAAAATCTCTACGTCCCGAATGGAGCCGTCAGCCAGCCTGTGGCATCCTGTATATTTATTTTGCTCACCCTCACCTACGGACTGCAGGCTCTGTATGATTGCTTCAGGCGACAGGGTATTGATATCGCGAGTGTACATCTGCCTGAGTTCCTCAACCGTCCACCCGTACCAGTCTGATGCCTCCTGATTGACATCAAGCACCTTCCCGGTATCGGGATCAAGCAGAACCTGGATTGCTGAATGGCTGTTAAAGAGTGTCCTGAAACGCTCTTCGCTGTGCCTGAGAGCTTTTTCGACCTCTTTGCGTGCGGTGATATCATAGAATAGAGCAACGAGAGAGCCTGCGTGAGGCGTGTACACTGAAAAGTCGTACCACTTGCCCAATCCTTCAAGGTACTCCTCAAATCGACAGGGAGTTCCACGCTCTGCAATCTCGATCAGCTTCTCAAAAAAAACGGACTGCGACTCGGCACTGCCCGGCATCACCTCCGACATTCTGCGTCCCACGACGTTTTTCAAGCCCGTGAGCTCTTCATAAGTCGAATTGACCTCCTCACAAAGAAAATCAACAGGCTGTCCCTCTTCAGAAATCACCCTGCAGCAGAAATAGCCGCAGGGCGTGCTGCCGGTGAGAGTATCATCTCTTTCTTTAACGTTCTGCATGGGCTGACTCTGGACAATAACACATTGCTCGATTAGCGGATAAAGTTGGTCATAATCTTTGCAACAGGCTCCGGCCCGGGCAACTGTGCTTTTGTCTGCTCACGCATTGCAAGGAGCCACGCCATATTTTGTCCAAGTACATCCATAATCTGGACACCTTCGGCATCATGCAATACTTCACCGGGAGTCCTGCCATGGGTTATGTTCCAGTAGTTGGACGTTGCAAGAATCATTTCAGAATAGGTCAGATAATGGTTCAGGCTGTCGAAGGTGGAAGAGCCGCCTGTACGGCGAACGGCTACGACCGATGCAGCCACCTTCTGACGGAACAACCCGCCATTGCAGCCTGCGACATAGAAGGCCCGATCGAGAAAACATTTCATGGTACCGGCAATGCCCGCATAGTAGACCGGTGACGCAAGGATAATTCCGTCAGCCGCTTTCAGTTGCTGAATCCCTTCATTCACCGGGTCAGAAGTTATGCTGCACTTTTCATCCCTGTTTTTCGCACATGTTCCGCAGGCGAGGCAGCCCCTGACGACCTGGTTGCCAATGTGCAGAATTTCGAAATCAATGTTGTTCTCCTGTAATTTCCTGCCAACTCCCATCAGTGCGTGGAAGGTATTGCCCTCCCTGCGAGGGCTCCCGTTAACTGCTACAACGTTCAATGTTATTGATGGTTTAATATTAACTACTTTAAAAACAGTAACCTATGAATTCATGCAAAGAAATCCTGGCCAGTACAAAAACGATTATCCCCGGCCTGACCAGTATCAATATATTCATGCTAATGGAAATATCTTTTCTGCAGGAAGTGAAAAAGTGAAAATTGTGCCCCCACCGGGCAAAGAGTCAACCGAAAGCGTGCCATGATGTTTTTTGACAATGATATCACGGGAAATGCTCAACCCGAGACCTGTCCCCTTGCCAAGCTCCTTGGTTGTGAAAAAGGGCTCGAATATCCTCCCCCTTATCCCTTCAGGAATTCCCGGACCATCATCTGCAACAGAACAAAAGAGACTCTCGGTCGTCGCCCAGGTTTTAACCTCTATTTGGCCGAGAGTGCTCCTGTTTTGCGACTGGATGGCGTGAGCACTGTTGATAACGAGATTGAGAAGTACCTGGTTAATCTGGGATGGATCGCAAAGAACCATCGGCAGGTTTTCAAGCTGTAATACAATAGTGGCAACGGAGCGATATTCACTCTTTCCAATGACAAGGGCTTCATGAATTGCCTTGTTGAGATCATAGAGGCAGAATTGACCCGTAACGTTCTTGAATGAGTAGTTCTGCAGGCCTTGACTGATGGTTTTTATACGTCCGATCCCATTATTTGAATTTGCCAGAGTTTGGGGAATATTACGGATCAGATCATCAAGAGCAATGGCTTGCTCTTTTTCGCGCAGCAACACTATCTCTTCGGCAAGAGCGGGAAGTGCATCCACTTTTTCAATGATCCGGCGGCAAATACCAACGAATTCAGCAAGATCCTCAAAATCATCTTTCAAGGTATACTGATTAATCATGAGAAAGTTGAGTGGATTTTTTATTTCGTGAACAATCCCGGCTGCAAGCTGGCCTATCATCTCCATCTTGGCTGAGTGCTGAAGCTGAACCTGAAGATTTGTCGCTGTCTCATCGGCAATCTTTTTGGCAACAATATCCCAGAGTTGATTGGCAAGACTCTCTACCCATTCAATGTCCTTGTCATGATAATCATGAGGCTTGTTTCCTACTCCGATGATGGCCTCAACACGGTCATTACGAATTATGGGAATAAGCAATTCACGCCTGACCTCTGCATGATCCTCCGGCATCCCGGAGCAATGGCTGAAAGTTGCACCGTTATTGTGCATTACAACCCTCTGCCCCTGTATAATATCGTACCATACCCCTTCTTTGCCAATCGGAGGGTTTTCCCCTTTTTTTTCTGCGATGCAGCTCTTCTCCATACCAGCGGTTGAGCAGACCTGCAGTGAGAGAGTTGCCTGATCGTCAGCAACGAAAAAAAGGAAGCCGAGAGAACTTTCCGTCAGCCTTTCCGCCTCTTCAAGTGCCGTCCTCAGCAGATCATCTATCGACGAGCTTCCTGCCATCTGGAGCATACGAAGCCGGCACCTGTTAACCTGTTCATAACGCTGGCGCTCCGTAACATCATGAATAATGGAGTAAATCAGCTCTTTGGCCGCAACCTCGATCTTGTTGCTGAATACCTCCACATCACGAATAGAACCATCAGCCAGCCGGTGCTGAAAAAAAAATTCTTTCTGTTTCAATGATCGGCTTTTGTTCATTTCAGCCATAACGATGTCAGGAGGGAGCGTATTGATCTCCGTGATAAACATCCGGCGAAGTTGATCCATCGGCCATCCATAAAAATTTGCAGCAGCCTGATTGGCATCGACAATATTGCCGGTTTCAGGATCAAGAACCAGCATAACTGCTGAATGGTCTTCAAACAGACTCCTGAACCGCTCCTCGCTCTGACGCAAAGCCTCAGCGGCCAGACGTTCAGAGGCAAGCAACTCCTCAAGCTGGGTTTTTTTTTCGCGCAGCTCGGTAGTCATCTCGCCGGCAAGATCGAGCGCCCTCTTTTCGGAATCGAGGGCGGCCATTGCAACCTGCTTTTCGGCAAAGCGCAGCCGTTTGGTCATGACAAGAAACATCATGATCATATTAAAAAGAGAGAGGAGCTGAACGGTGCCGTTACTCCAACAGTCCAGATGAATCCATCCGGCCTGTGCCAAAGAGTCTACCAAATAGCCAAGATTGCTGATTCCAAATGCGATGATATAAAAAAGACCTTCATACTCACCTTTTCTGACGAGGCGAACACTCAACCAGCTCGTAATAACGATCAGAACCAAAAATCCGATAACCGTACAAACAATCATCACCCCATACCATGCAAAAGAGACCGAGAAAATAGAGACTATTGCAAGAACTGGCGATAAAAGCAGATAACGGCAAACGACAGGAAACCTCTGCCTAAAGATGCGAATCGAAAAAAGGGAAGAAAATAACAACGTTGCACCCAGGGAGATCCCTGTAACATAATCTGCAAAGAGGTGGGCCGAGTAGGGAAGCAAAAGGGTAAGGATACCTCCCTCTGCCAGATAATTGACAAGGAGGGTAAAAACAAAAAGTGAAAAATAGAGATAAATTCTGTCGCCAAGGCGCAGGTAAAAAATCAGATTCAGAAAAGCAATAATCAGGGCAATACCCAGATAGGCACTCTGGAAAACGATCCCTTCATCAGTGTCGTGCAGCAAATCATCATAAGTATGGATAGTACCGGCAACTTCAAAGGAGCTGCCGGTTTGAATCCTCATATAAACCTGCAACGGCTTCTCAAGAGGCAAAAAGAGAGGAGCCACCAGATCAAGATTTCTCACCGGGCGCTGAACAAGCGGAAGATGGTCACCCAAAATAATTTCATGAAACGAGCTCGACCGCAAAGAGGAGTCGCCACTCTGGACATAGACAGTGACTCGATCCAAATGAGGCGGGAGCAATCGCAAAAACGCTTTTCCGGGAAATCCCTGGCGACGGATGAGCGTAAAACGCAACCAGACAACATCACGGCTGTAGCCTCTGTTCAGGTCTCCTTCAAGGGGCTTGAAACGAGCGGAGAGTGCCGGGGCAAGAATATCGGCCAGGGCAAGTTTTCCTGCAGGATCGACCAGCAACTCCAGATGTCCCGACAAGTCGCAGGAGGGGGCCTTATCGAGCACTATCGGGGATGCAGCAGCAGCTTGTAGAGAAAGAGAAGACAAGCCCGCCAAAATCATGACAAGCAGCAAAAAAAATCGGGTTTGCCGCATTCGGAATGGTGACACAGGATTCATTCGCTTAAAATGAGTATCTGCAATATATCGTGGATAATACGCCAAGAGAGAAACTCCGGCACCTCCCTTTGGTAGCTAACAAGGTAACTGCAGGCAAAGCATTATTGCGGCAGAGAAAACATTCCGGATTGCGCTGGTACCCAGAATAATCAGTCAGCCGTCTGAAGCAGTTCCGCCAGTTCGGAACTTATGCGCATCGATTTGCGGGCTGCCTCAAGGGCCGTGAGCCCCTCCTCTTCGTTAAAAAGCTCCCAGGGAAGCTGGTAAGAGGACTCATTACCATATTTAGCCAGCATTTTTTCATGAGAGTCATATTTTTCGAGCTCCGGCAGAATCTCTTCTATCAATGCAGCAACCTCTTTGGTGACCGTCCCTTCCGTCATGAGCTGCGATAAATGCCGGGCAGGCTTGTGGGTCAGCGGAGAGACACCAAAGAGCATCAGCACGGCAAGACCGCTATTTTCAAGAACCAGTATGGAGCCGGAAACACAGGCCCGCCAGCGCTTGAGGGAGCAATCCTGCTCTGCTTCATTCAAAAAGCCGCGCGCAAGTTCAAGACGATAGTTAACATCCTTGTGTAATCCCATAATAACCTCCTTTTATGCTCCCTGCCTGCCGCAGGATTTACCATTACCAATAGAAAAAAAAGATGAATTACCCGATGCATCGTCTGCCATAAGCCAAACCGGCAGCCTTACCATCCGGAAACAATCTGGTCAAAAATCTGATCGACAATCTGGCCAACGCAATGCCGAAGTGCCTCTTGCTGGGCATTGTAGTTGCCCGTTCGATAATCGGAAAATCCGACAAACGAGTGCGCAAAGATTGGCTTTTTTTTCACCCGGTCAACCATACTGACCTGCACAACAAGCGTCACCCGATTGGTCATGGCCCGACCGGTTTTACTGGAGAGCTGACTTGGTGCATCAGCAAAGGAGATAATGGTCCCTTCGAGCAGTGCGTCGGCACGGGCTATGGAGGGCGTCAGGCGAAGTGCGCTTTGTGCTTCAATTTTGTTGGCAAGGGCACCTGTCATTTCTCCCGTGTACTGCGCGATCCCTGCGCCGGAACGGTCGTCAAATACCGGGATGGCAATGGTTTTGAGATACGCAGGCAGCGATGATCCTGTAAAGCTGTAACAGCCTTGAAGTGTCGCCAGAACAAGAACAACAATGAACTGGGATAGTGCGGTTTTCGGCATGACGATCCTTCTGTGTTAATAGGTTCGACGGTCAATCCTCTTGGTTATTTTACGGAAGGGATAGGTCAAGAGCAACCATTTTTTTTTTCTTCCGTTCAGTGCTGATCGGTAGATACCCGTTTTTGCGTCACTCCAGTCCGAAGCGAGTTGTACGGCAAGCTTTGCGGCAACCGAAGGCGGCTGGGCAAAAATATCAAGAACCGTACTGAATGTGGCCAATTGGCGCGACAATTCTGGCGTAGGGTTTGTGGTGCTGACCATACCGGTACGCACCAGACCAGGATGGAGAAGCATAAGAGCAATACCGGTATGGCGATACTCATGGGCAACCGCAAAGGTAAAACGGGCGATAGCCGCCTTGGTGGAGCCGTAGGCACTCATCCACGGGGTATTTGAGCCCGTGTCGGTACCGGAACCCGCCATATTGATGATTTTTCCGGGAATGTTTTCGCGGAGAAAATAGCTGATTGCGGCACGGCATCCGTTATAGGTGCCTTTGAGATTGGTATCAATAACCTTGCCCCACACGTCCGGATCGCTTTCTGTGATATTCTGAAAGGGATCGGAGATGCCTGCATTATTGATAAAACAGTCAATACGACCAAATCTCTCGACTGCCGAAGCAATAAGTTGCTCCATATCAGCCATTGAAACAACATCGCAGAGGCAGCCATAAGCGGTTTCGGGGGGAAATTCCGCAACAGCTTTCTGAACATTGGCCGCCGAGGAGGAGGTTATCACCACCTTTGCCCCCTGGCGCACAAACTCATGCGCTATGGCTTTACCGATACCTCTGGTGGATCCGGTAATGACAGCAACTTTATGGTCCAGTTTACCCATGAGCCTACCCCCTTCCTTTTACTGGTACTTACTTTTTTCCGTTTACCCCATCAACCATTACCTGAAGTTCAGGACGACCGACAGCATAACGCTCAAGTGCTATCCCCTGTTCGATGGCTTCCCATGCCTGACGGATACTTGTTGCGCCAGCTCTTGGACCCATGGGATGACCGAACACCCCGCGACCAGGCACAAAACCGAAATCAACACTGCCTACCTTGCGGTAGACCGTTTCAAGTGTCAGCGCTGAATCGCTTCCTCCCGGGACGGGAAGTGAACGCTTGAGATGACCAAAATCCTGCAGACACTCCGCGATGTTCTCTTTTACCTCCTTTTCGGGGGTCATCATCCTGCTTCCGAAGCCCGGCATGATGATCGAATCAAGACCTGCAAGCCGCTGAAGCTTGGTCATTACCCGTGAATGAACGCCATACTTCTCCATCCTGCTGAAGGCGGCTATAAAGGGAAAATGACCAATCAGAGGCACCTTTGTGTGTCGGGCAAGCATTCTGACCGCACTGAGTCCAATCGGGAAGGCATTGACGAGCAGCGCATTTGCCCCGTTGCTTACGGCAATGTCGTGCTGCTCAAGGAGCCGGTCAACCTCATCGGTGATGTTGGCAAGATAGATTTTCGGCTCGCCGGTCTCCCTTTCTGCCCGAACCCTGGCCTCTCCAAGAACGCGGGATCGTTCGATAAGGGTTGACCAGTCAACATCGGCAAGCATTTCGTCATCTTTGGCGATATCAAGTCCTCCGAGCCAGCTCTGGTAAGCGATTTCGGCAAAATGGGCTGGAGTAAGACCGATATTGGGCTTCACCACCCCGAAAAAAATCGGGCGGTTATAGGCTTGCAGGAGGTCGCGAATACCATCAATACCGAATTTCGGGCCGTCAAATGCTTGCAAATAAGCGTCTGGAAAGCCGATATCAAGCAGCTTGACCACGGGCACACCGGGAGTAAAAAAGACTCCCTCCCCGCAAACAGCAGAGAGCAGATTGGGCAATTTGGTGCCAAAATTGCAGTGAGGATGTGCAATAGTGACACGGCAAGCGTGAACAGGGCCGGATTCATCATGCTTTACCGGATAGCTGAGCGCCGCAAGTTCCCCCTCTACCGTCAGGCTGATCACTTTGGCGGCATACCTGGGACGAAAATCTTCATCATGATCAACGCGTTTCCATTGGGCGGTAGATTGTTCACTGCAGAAATGGGCAAGCGCGGTCTCAATATCTCCAACACACTCCAGATAGTAATCGAGCGTCAGGTAGTCAGCCATGTCGAGCTGCTCTTTTGAAGCAAAAAAACCTTTTATATCCTCACTGTTCATAAAAAAACGTCATACCCCCCCACTCTTCCGGCTCGGACGGAGAGAGTAAAAGGGTGTCCATTAAGAAAATCGAACTCTCTGAAAAATAGAGCAACAGGCCTCTTTAACCTGCTAATAAATGTACGTTACCCTTCAATGATTATCCTTCTGCCTTGATAGTATTGAAATAATCAAAGGCGTCCACGGCACTCACGCGCTCATGCACCACTTTGTTGACAGCCTTCATCATGGCAAGCGGAGCATCGCTCTGGAAAATATTGCGGCCCATATCAACACCTGATGCACCTTCATCAATGGCACGACGGGACATCTCAAGTGCTTCGAGTTCGGGAAGTTTTTTGCCTCCAGCCATGACAATAGGCACCGGGCACGAAGCAATAATCGTATCAAAATCTTCAGGCACATAATAGGTCTTGACAATCTGTGCGCCAAGCTCGGCAGCCATCCGGCAGGCAAGCCTGAAGTATTTGGCATCGCGTACCATATCCTTGCCGACTGCGGTCACCGCCATGGTTGGAATACCGTAACGCAGACCCATATCAACAAGCCTGGTCATGTTGTGGATGGAGCGGGTCTCATATTCGCCACCGATAAAGATCTGGAGGGTTATTGCGGCAACGTTCATACGAATGGCATCCTCGATATCGACGGCAAGCTCTTCATCGGAAAGCTCCTTGAGAATGCTCGGGCCTCCGCTGCAGCGCATCACGACCGCTCTGGTGAGACTCGGAGGAACAGTTGTGCGCAAAATACCACGGGTCAGCATAATGGCATCGGCGTAGGGCATGAGCGGCACGATGTTGACATCCGGACGTTCAAGACCGGTAGTCGGTCCCTGGAAGTAGCCATGATCGATAGCAAGCATGACGGTTTTTCCGGTATCGGGACGGAATATCCTTGAAAGACGGTTTTTCATTCCCCAATCAAGGGAGTGGGCACCTTTGAGAAAAAATCCGTGGGTGTTGACCGGAATGTCGAGATAATACTCTTTTGCCTGTTTGTCTTTATCGTATTCCGCCATGATGTTGCTCTCCGATTTTTCTGTTGGTTGTTACTATAAATAGACTTTTTTTGTTCAGCGAAGCGCGGCTGCAATGTTGCCGCCATCCACTGTGGTAATTGATCCGGTTGTCCTGATTTCGAGTGCAAGGTGGACAAAGGCATCCGCAACATCTTCGGCGGTCACCTCAAGCTGCAGGAGGTTTCCTGCCATGTACTCTTTTTCACTCAGACCACGGGCTGTTGATCGGGCCTTGATCATCTCTTCAGTCAACAGACCGCTGCGAATGCGGTCGGCATTGATTCCATTTGAACGAATGCCGTCACGTCCGTGGTCAAGGGCATATTGACGCATAAGAAAGAGCGTTGCCGCCTTGGCAAGGCCATAAGGACCAAAGTCCGGGCCGGGGTTGACCGCCTGTTTTGAAACATTGAACAGCAGAACACCACCGGTTCCCTGAAGCCTCATCACCCTGACCGCCTCCTGGGCAATGGACTGGTGTGAGAAAAAGTTGATTTCAAAGCTCTTGCGCAGCAGAACGTCGGAGACGTCACCGATGCGCCCCTGTATGGCTGCGCCGACGTTGGAGACGATAATGTCTACCCCACCAAAGCGGCGGCAGGCAGCTTCAAAGGCGGCATGAATATCATCCCTTGAGGTGACGTCGCAGGTGAGGGCAAGGAGATTGCCGCCAAGCTCCTCCGATGCACGGTCGAGAGCTTCACGGGTCAGATCCAGAATGACCAACTCAGCCCCTTTCTGGCGGAAGGCTTTGGCCGTTGCAAGGCCTATGCCGCTTGCGGCTCCTGTAACCAGAACAATTTTACCGGCAAACACATCATGATGAACCTTGGTCATCTTGGCCTGCTCCATGTCCCAGTACTCTATCTCAAAGGCCTCCCGGTCACTGATGGATTCAAAGGTGCCAACCGATTCGGCATCAAGGATGGCCGAGGCGGTACCGGTTGCAATGTCGGCATTGACTGCGGCCGATTCTGCTGTTTTACCAAGACCAAAGAGCCCGAGGCCGGGAACAAGCACCACTCTTGGCAAGGGGTCAAGCATGGTTACCGGCATGTCGGCAGCCTGCTGCTGGGTAGTAAAATAATCGACATACTCCTGACGGTAGCGCTGTACGGCCTCATGCACCGCAACCTTGAATCCCTCAATATCAGCCGCATCGGGAGCAGGAACAACAAGTGGCTTGTTTTTTGTGCGAATAATGAAGTCGGGCGTCATGGCACCCTTTTGACTCATGCGGGCAAGATCGACACTGTTGACATAGTCAAGAATGGAGGGCGACGTACGAAAATCGAGAATAAACTGATGGTACTCGCGCATGCCTGGAGCCTTTTCATCAACACAGGCACCCCTGATGACGGGGGCCGTCACTTCAACCGAAGCAGTTTCGGCTGGCAGTGTTACGGATGGAAAAAGTTTTCTGCCTGCTTTGGCAATCCGCTCTTCAAGGATGTTGACTGCCTCTATCATGCGCTGGTAACCCTCACTGGCCGTTGCACCGAAAGTGACCAGGCCGTGCTTTTGCAACACAAGCCCCTTGATTTCCGGATTTTCTGCATAAACAATAGCCGCCGCGCGTGCAAGACCAAGACCGGGCTTTATATAGGGCACCGAACCAAAACCCTCTCCAAGGGTTTCACCAACGAGAGTGATGCCGTCGGGCTGATTGCTGAGAGTGAGCAAGGCGAACGAATGGGTATGAAAAATAAAGCGATGTGGCAAAAAAGCGTGCAGGAGGGTCTCAATCGAAGGGGTAAGCCTGTGCTCGTCCATGTGGTCAGTCAAGCTGAACATGTTCAGAAGCAGCAGGTGTTTGAACTCTTTGGTCGAAAAACGCCGAAGAGCCTCCTCGCTTACCTGATCGTTCCGGCTGAAGAGCTCACCCAGTTTGCGTAGCGGGCCAAGCCGGAGTGGCGTATAATCGCAACCTGAAACGCGGCTTAAATCGACACCGCTTGCCTTGATGAGCAAAACATCAGCCCGGTTACCAACCAGATCAACCAGTTCGCATTTGACTGAGGTGTTCCCACCGCCATGCATCACCAGCGAGCTTTCGCGGCCAAGCAGACGGGAAGCATAAACCAGCTCGGCAAGCTCTGACGGCATATCGGTTGAGCTGCACTGCTCTCTGACGGAGCATTGAAGATCTGCGTCATTCCAAAAGTTCTGCATAAAAAATCACACTTCTCACACCCGAACGGCGGCGTGTATTGTTGAAAAATAACGATAACAAAATGAACGTTCCCCCTTCATGCCCTGCCTTTTTTTTTCTTTTCATGCCACCCTTCAATCAAAAAGCCGGAGCCGTAGATAAGCAGAAAGCCGGGAATCACAACTCCAAGAAACAAGAGTTTGTCATCAATGGAGCACAACTGGCCTGAAGACCAGATCATCCATACAAGCAGGAACCAGATCGGCCCTACAAAAAGAAAGGTGGTATTCCAGAGTCTCTTGAAACTATGTTGCATGAGCATTAAGGTGTCTTTAAAAAAAAAGCGGCCCCACTTCTTCAAATTTGGCCGTCAATGCGAAGTTTGCGCTCATTTCGTTTTTCAAGGATGATCCTGACCAGATACTGCAACGCATTGAGCACGTAGGTGAAATAGGCAAGAAAGGCATCCATGATCATCACATCTCTGGAGGCTCCGAAGTAAGCCAGAAAAAAATAGAGCAGGTGAAAAAATGCAGCAATGGTGCTGCCGATATCTTCCCAGAAAAACTCTTTTGAGTAGACCCATTTATTGAAAATTTCCTTTTCAAAAAACATGCCTGTAATGAAAAGGAGGGCAAAAAAGAGCGTCTTGAAAAGAATGGCGACGCTGACCCAGTATATACTGCTCACAAACAGGGAGTTTGCATACAGCGCTGTCGTGGTAAGACCAACAACAAAAAAAAGGAACTGAATCGGAGCAAGGATAATCTGGATATCGGTCCAGATGGAAGCGTTTCTTTTGACAAGCTGTTCGGGGGTATAACGAGCCATCTCTCTTTTACGCTTAACTGATAAAAAAACTTTATGAGCCTGCCGTCGCCACCTGACAGGCCGACACGGTTCACCGTGAGCGGAAAGGAATATAGTAAAATTGAAGAGAGAGAAAAAGCATCAGAGAGAGTGCTCATGCACAGAAAGAGTGGATTTACCGCAATAACGATTTATTGTCACTATTTTTTTTGATCGGCGACGCTCTGCCAATTAGATTACCACCAAAATCATGGGGAGCATTATCCTTCATGAAGCTGTTCAACAAAACGCAACGTATCACGCTCTTGATCATGACCGACAGCAATGCACCGTCCGCAATGGCCTTCGCCCTCAAACTGCTTGGGCTGCGCAATCACAGCCGCCGGGAACTTGAGCGAAAACTCCTGAAAAAGGGATATGGAACCGTGAGCATTGAAGAGGTACTGGAGAAGCTGACCAGCCGGGGTGTGCTTGACGACAGGACATTCGGCAAGGAGCTGATAAGAAGCCGCTCAAACAGAAGACCGGCAGGGAAATTGAAAATCGGTGCGGAACTGCGAAAAAAAGGGGTACCGGATGCCATTGTCGGCGAGCTCCTCAAAGAGTATGACAGCGCCGCACTCTGCTGCAGGGCGGCAGAAAAAAAACTCCGTTCACTGCATGAGGCTACCGATGCCGTCCGCAAAAAAAAACTTGAAGTCTTCCTCTCGAACCGGGGGTTTGAGTGGCGGGAGATTCAGGCAGCACTCCGGCTGCTGTTTCAGTCAAGTATGGATTTTGAGGAGCCCTGCTGAGCCCCGGCCATCAACCGTGTACCAGCGAACCAACCTTTTCACCACGCAACAATCTGGTGAAGTTGCCCTTTTCGTTCATATTCATGACCACAATGGGCAGCGCATTTTCGCTGCAGAGGGTAATGGCAGTCATATCCATAACCCGCAGGTTTTTGCGTATCACATCAAGGTAGGATATATCGGCGAGAAATTCTGCGTTGCTATTTTTTTCCGGATCAGAATCGTAGACACCATCAACGCGCGTGCCTTTGACAATAATATCAGCTTCAATTTCAATGGCCCTCAGCGATGCGGCTGTATCAGTAGTAAAATAGGGGTTTCCTGTGCCTGCACCGAAAATAACGACCCGTCCCTTTTCGAGGTGACGGACAGCCTTGCGCCGGATAAATGGCTCAGCCATCTGCTCCATTTTTATGGCTGTCTGAAGGCGGGTAAAGATCCCTTTGCGTTCAAGCGCATCCTGAAAGGCCAATGCATTAATCACGGTTGCAAGCATACCCATATAGTCGGCCTGAACACGATCCATCTTGGCTGCCGCCTCTGACATTCCGCGAAAAATATTGCCCCCACCAATCACCAGGGCAATCTGGGCACCCATATCGCGAGCCTCCCTGATTTCCTCGGCATACCGTTCAAGCATCTCGGGATTGATGCCATAGCCATCCTCTCCGGCAAGAGCTTCTCCGCTTAATTTCAGCAAAATGCGCTTGTAATGAAGCATATCCCAATCCTCAGCAAGAAATGGTTAAATGAAAACAAGAACAACACAATATGTGCAAAAAAAAGGCCTCGCAACAACGAGGCCTTTTTTTTTATTCTCCCAATTTACAACGGAAAAATTCAACCACATCAACCTTTACTTGATGCTTGTTACGGAACTCACTGAGCACATCAGAGACTTTTATGGTGCTGTCTTTGATAAAAAACTGCTCACTGAGCACGACATCCTGGTAATACTTTTCGAGCCTGCCAATGACGATTTTATCGACAAAGGCCTCTTTCTTGCCTTGTTCAAGCGCCTGCTGACGATATATTTCAGACTCTTTTGCAATATAATCGGCAGGAACAAAGGAGCGGTCAACCACAATCGGGGCGGCTGCGGCAACCTGCATGGCAAGATCTTTTGCCAGTTCACCAACCACACCAGGCTGGTCGGTAGCGATATGAATGATGGCACCAAGCTGTGAACCCGGATGAAGATAGGCCTCAACAATACCGTCCCCGGCATCGAGATAGACGAGACGCTTGAGACTGATCTTTTCACCAAGTTTGCCGGTCATGGTCTTGATGGCATTATCCACCGTTTCGCCGCCGAAGGCCTCACCGAGCGTCAGCACCAAAAGCGCTTCGGGAGAAGTGGTCTGGCTTGCAAGAGCGAGGTCTGCAAGTGCAGCAGTAAAGCTGGTGAAGACTTCGCCACGGGCAACAAAGTCGGTCTCGCAATTAAGTTCAAGAATCACTCCGGCCTTGTGGTCGGCAGTCATTCTGATAGCGACCATACCCTCCCGGGCTTCACGGTCTGCACGCTTGGCAGCGAGGGCTGCACCTTTCTTGCGCAGATAGTCGATAGCCTGCTGCATATCCCCTCCGGTCTCATCGAGGGCCTTTTTGCAGTCCATCATACCTGCGCCTGTTATATCACGAAGACTTTTAACGTCTTTTGCTGAAGTCTGGCTCATTGAAATTTAACTCTTATAATTATATGACTCTGCTTATTCGCTGATCTCTTCCTTTTCATCGTCGCCAGCCTCTTCCACTTCATCCATTTCGGCAAGCACCTCATTTTCGACCTTCAGTTCGCGTGCCTTGATAACGACATCAGCAACAGCCTTGACCATCAACTGAATGGAGCGAATAGCATCGTCGTTGGCCGGAATGACAAAATCAACCAGCTCAGGATCGCAATTGGTATCGACCATGGCAATAATGGGAATACCAAGTGAAC
>SESG01026304.1_pt1 | contig 15167 bp, 8 predicted proteins | sample 3171421 | NCBI WGS metagenome assembly SESG01 (sample SAMN10866946, study PRJNA518727) | freshwater metagenome | biome: subpolar coniferous forest; feature: holomictic lake; material: water; isolation source: holomictic Lake 227, 6 m and 8 m depth | place: Canada: near Kenora, Ontario | collected... | reverse complement strand
CTGTTGAAGTAAGCGCCATTGCCCGAAGCAAGGGGATTGACGAAACCTTCGACAAGCAACTGCTTGATTTTGCAGCCTCCATTCCTGAGGGTATTACCGATGAGGACCTTAAAGGCCGACTCGATATTCGCGACAAGGTTGTCTTTACGATTGACCCTGTCGATGCAAAGGATTTTGATGATGCCCTGTCGATTGAGATGCTTGATGACGGACATTATAAAATAGGCGTTCATATTGCCGATGTGTCGCACTATGTGCCAGAAGATTCTCCCCTCGACCGCGAGGCGCTCAAAAGGGCCACCTCGGTCTATCTGGTTGACCGGGTGATTCCGATGTTGCCCGCACGGCTTTCTGAACAGATTTGCAGCCTCAACCCCGGTGTTGACCGGATGGCATTTTCGGTATTTTTGACCATCACGGACGGGGGTGAAGTTGGCAAGCATGAGTTCCATAAAACCATTATCCATTCCAAACGTCGTTTTGCCTACGAAGATGTCGAAGAGATTCTGAAGAAGGGGAAGGGTGATTTTGTTGACGAGTTGCAGGCACTTGACCGCCTCAGTGTTCTTTTGCGTAATAAGCGCTTCAAGCACGGCGGACTCGATTTTGAAACCGAAGAGGTGCGCTTCAAGCTCGGCAGCAAGGGGGAGCCGCTTGAGGTTATGAAGAAGGAACGCCTCGGCAGCCATCGTCTCATTGAGGAGTTCATGCTGCTTGCCAACCGCAAGGTGGCCAAGTATCTGACCAGTACCTTCAAGGAGAACAAGAAGGATCCTCATCCGGTTATCTACAGGGTGCATGGCGCTCCCCAGCAGGAGAAGGTGCTCATTCTTGCAAACTTTGTCAAGAGGCTCGGCTTTGACCTCAAGCTGAACCGGGGCAAAGAGGGCCCAATTGTTTCAGCTTCAGCGCTTCGGCAGCTTTTGCAACAGGTGAAGGGTTCCAATATTGAATTTCTGGTCAGCGAACTGGTGCTGCGCTGCATGTCGAAGGCGGTCTATACCGGCGACAATGTGGGCCATTACGGTCTTGGCTTTGAGCATTACACCCACTTCACCTCGCCCATCAGGCGCTATCCTGACCTGATTGTCCATCGTATGCTCTTTGAGTATGAGAATCTCCGGAAGAAACGCCGGAAGATTTCCCCTGCACGCCTTGCTGAACTGACCGGCAAGATGCAGACGGTCTGCCAGATATCCAACGAGCGTGAAAAAAGCGCTGTGGAGGCCGAGCGGGAGTCGATCAAGCTCAAGCAGGTCGAGTATATGGCAAGCCATGTCGGCAAGGCTTATCCTGGCGTTATCTCAGGTGCTACCGATTACGGCATCTATGTGAGAATGGTTGATTTTGCCATTGAGGGGATGGTGCACATGCGCAACCTTACTGACGACTATTACGAATATGACGAAACAACCTACTCCCTGGTTGGAAAGCGCCGCAAGAAGCGGTTGCAGATTGGACAGCGGGTAAAGGTCAAGGTGAACAGTGTGGATCTCCAGCGCCGCACGATTGATCTTGTCATAGAAGAGTAGTACCAGAGGCTCTTCCCCTGACGGTGCTTTTGCGCTTTCAGGGGAAGAGGGTCTGTTGCTCAGACAAGGCCGGAAATCCGGAGGAAGTTGTAGAGGAGCTTCAGACCGGTTGTGCGGTATTCCTCACGGATGCTTTCAAACTGCTCAATGAGTTTGACTTGATTCATCCCCTTCAGGTCGGCATCAATATCGCACCACTCCGAAAACATTTCATTGGTCATTTCAAAATGGCACTGCAGCCCGTAGCCGTTTTTTCCAACCCTGACTGCCTGTATCGGGCAGTGCTGGCCTGTTGCAAGTAACTCCATATCCGAACCAGCAAGTTCCACCGTCTCGCCGTGAAGCTGAAAGACCGGAAAGCTCTTGCCAAGTCCACCGAAAAGAGCATCTTTTCGGCCTGCCGCGGTGAGGTCGATGCGGTACGGATTTCCTGCCGGGTCAACAAATCCGCACTCTTTCACCGGGGCACGCATCACCTTTCCGCTACCCGCCTTGACAAGGCACTGCATCCCAAGGCAGATACCGAGGTACGGTATCTCCTCGTGGAGTGCCTGCTCTATACGGCGGAGCTGAAGAAGCATGGCAGGGGTTTCATCGTTGGCGCTCTGGGGTCCGCCAAGTACAACAAGAGCGCTGTAGCCCCGAGGATCGGGAAACGTTCCTCCCGCTGAAAGATCTTCACTGTGCGAGGCAATACCGTGCTCGCAGAGCAGGGTTTCAAGAAGCCCGGCCCCTTCGTGGGTGATGTTTTTGACAATCAGTATTTTTCTGCTCATAGGCTGTTGCTGAATGATGAAAATATAGAATGGGAAGGCGTCATTCTCAAGGTAATTCGATTTCTATCTACATTGCGATTTATGCGGGTTCCCTAAGGAACTTTTCGAGGCCGTCTGGCCAGTTCCGGACTGCGCAAAACCGGTGGAAAGGGCAGAAAGGGTGTGTTGTTCGATCTGGCATCATAACGAACGCGGTCGGCATTTTTCTTATGCGGTTGCGGCCTCAAGGAGATTCCCGGCATGAATCTTGCTGTGATGGTGGATCTGAGATATTTTTTTTCTCAGGAAAGAAAGCTGTTTTTCAGGAAGAAGTTAATTGGTTAAGTATTTATTTTGGAACGGATTATAGCCAAAATGATGGTTGACGCGACGTCGTAAACAGAAAGCTTTTTTCGTTTCGGGGCTTCAGGATAAATTTTATTGAAAGAAAATCTTTTGGCAGGTCGTACTATCTGTTGTATTAAGACAAGTTGGAGGTCTACAGGTTACCTGCAGTTATGGTCAGTAGCTAAAGCAGACTCCGGCATACATGATTGACAAATTTTAGTTAACATTTATTAGTAGTGATATTCAGTTTCAGGTCACAGGTTGATTCTTGTTCAGTTTCAAAAAAGAGCAGTAAATTTGAAGTCGGTCTCACTTTAGGCTTTTTGATTTTTACCTTGCTTGCTTATGGCTCAATGATTCATGAACAGTTTTATTCATTACCCATCCTGGTTGAAGAGCGGGCATGGTATCCAATATTCATGCACTTGTTGTTTTTGGTTTTGACATCCTTTCTGGTTTATGGCGGTGTACTTTACCATCTTACGAGAATAGGCTACTTTAAGAGGTTCTCAAAAACCGGGAATAATTCGGATAGAGAGCAAGAACTAGTTTTCAATAATGATGCCCCTCGACTCACGGTTTTGGTACCGTCATACAAGGAGGAGCAGCGCGTTATCATGCAAACACTTTTGTCTGCAGCATTTCAGATTTATCCTAGGCGTCGTGTTGTTCTGCTGATTGACAATCCCCCCGTCTCAAGCACTGCGGGTCACGACTATTGGCAGTTGAGCAAGGCTCGCAGTTTGCCGATAACGCTGACAGAGTATTTCAGCTCCCACAAGCAGACGTTTGTTCAGGCAGAGAATGAGTTTTTGAGCCGTAATGATTCTGTTTCGAACGACATAACTACAGAGGTTGAACGACTGAAGAAATTTTGGGCTGAATTGGAGAGCCATTTTTCCGGTTTGATTGACTCTTACGATGAGCATAATCATGTCGACCGTCTGTTCCTGACCTTGATTTATGAGCGCTTGCAGTCGATTTTCAGCGAGAAAAGAATCAGCCGTACCGTTTTAACTCTTGAGGCTATAAGAAGGGAGTACCGTTTTCTGGTAATCCTGTTCGACGTTGAGTTTGATTCTTTCGAACGAAAAAAATATTTGAACTGTTCCCATGCCGCCAATAAGGCAATGAACCTGAACAGTTATATTGCCCTTGTTGGCGGGTATTACAGGGAGGAACGTGTGCCAGGCGGTATGGTGCTTTCCAGATGCGAGGAAAAAGAGGCTACGCTCTCGATACCTGAAACAGAGTATTATATCACCTTGGACGCAGATAGCCTGGTGGTGCCGGAATATTCCATGCGGTTGATCAGTATGATGGAAAATCCGGAAAACAGTCGCGTTGGCATCGCTCAGACGCCTTACAGCGCAATTCCCGGGGCTGACAGTCTCCTTGAAAGAATTGCCGGAGCAACGACTGATATCCAGTATTTGATTCATCAGGGATTCACATTTTTCAATGCAACCTACTGGGTTGGAGCCAATGCTGTTATTCGCGCAGCAGCTCTTCAGGATATAAAAATAGTGACCCATGAGCGCGGTTACGAGGTCTCGAAATTCATTCAGGACCATACCGTCATTGAGGATACTGAGTCCAGCATCGATATAGCGGGGAAGAATTGGAACCTTTACAATCATCCCGAACGGCTTGCATACAGTGCAACCCCTCCCGATTTCGGTTCCCTTGTCATTCAGCGCAGACGCTGGGCTAACGGCGGCCTGCTTATTCTGCCAAAATTGGTACGGTATCTTTTTCGGAACTTCTCCTTATCCGGAATTTCAGAAGGTTTTTTTCGATTTCATTATCTCGTTTCTATTGCGGCCGTCAACATCGGGTTGCTCATGCTGATGCTCTTGCCGTTTGGGGAAGAGTTCAACACCATCTGGTTGCCGTTGACCTCATTGACCTATTATATACTTTATGCTCGTGATCTCAAGCAGAATGGTTACAGGATAACCGATGTTTTCAGGGTCTATGCTCTAAATTTACTGCTGATTCCTGTCAATCTTGGGGGAGTTTTTAAATCTGTCGAACAGGCCTTTACCGGCAAGCATATCCCCTTTGCGCGGACGCCGAAAATAGAAGGCCGAACTGCTGCGGGCTCATCGTATATCATTTTTTCCTATGTGTTGCTGGTACAGTTTCTTTTGGGTGGTATGTATAGCATTATCAAAGATCATCTCTTCCTCGGCTGTTTTTCACTCATGAACGCGGCGATTCTTCTCTACGCCATAATCATTTTTATCGGTCTGAAAGAGAGTGTTGAGGATGTCATGCAGGGTGTATCAAAGAAAGAACTCCCCATTGAAGAGTTTGCTTTTTCCACTGCTCAGAAAAGCCTGTAATTGCCGGGTTAACGGTGCGTTCATATATATTAGAATTCAAGCATAGCCATGCAGCGGGTTTATGGCTGTGCTCTTGCTAGGCAATTTTATATTATCGATACGATTATGAGACGCATTCTTGCCATAGCGACTGTATTTGTATTATGGTTTAGCCTGTTGCGCTCAACAGTACTCGTTGCATCTCCAGTTCTTCTGACGTTCGACGTTGAGGCCCCGACTGACGAAGATGCCCTGAAGAAGCTAGCCCCTGATGTTCCGGCAACCTACTTCATTACTGGTGAATTTGCCCAAAACCACAAGGAACTGGTAGCCGCCCTCTCGAAGGGCGACAATACCGTTGGCTCACACTCCTACATTCATCCACATTTCAAATCCCTTGATTCCAAGGCGGTGCTGGCTGATCTGACGGCTTCAAAAAAAATTCTTGAATCAATTACCGGTAAGCCTCTCGCATGGTTTCGGTCTCCATATCTGGAATACGATGAACGAACCATGCAGACCTTGAATGCATTGGGCTTTCAGGGGGACAGTTCGGACAAGGAGCAATGGTCAGATCAGGCCTTGATCTATGAGCTCCCGATCTCCGGGCGGGAGAATGGCACGCTTATTGCGTCGGATTATGACATGCTCAAGGTCTTCCATTTCTCGAAGAGTTCGTATGAGGCTACACTCAGAAAATTTTATCAGGAAAAGGCCTCTTCGGGCCAACCACTCGTTGTTCTTATTCACCCTTCAGTTTCCGTTGAATATCCGGATGATTTGAAGCGCTTTATCGCCTATGTCAAAAAGAAGCACGGCGAATTCTTTTCAATTGACAGCTACTGTGCAGGATTGCAAAAGCCGCGTCCACGGCATTTTGCTGTTTGGGCAGATTTCAGCGATGGAGTTGGCGATCCTGAATCCATCGCTTCCAGCCTCCTGGGAGCAGGTGCTACCGATGTTTTCGTTAAGGTTCCAGAGCCCATGGCCAGCAGCTCTGATGGCTTGCCTGATAGCAGGGAGCTGTTCGGCAAGATGGTTGGCATCCTGCAGTCAAAGAGGCTGAAAGTACACTTATGGCTTTCGCCTCTGGCCAGTCACACAGCTCTCACGCAACATCCTGAGTGGGCGATGACTGAAAAGAACAACGATCGCTCCGCACTCTGGATGTCACCGGGAAATCCGGAGGTCTCTTCCTCGATCGCCAAATCGGTAAAGGATCTCATCCGCACCTATCATCCTGACGGAATCTGTCTGGACAACCTTTCCTATCCGAGTTCCGAGTACGATTATTCGCCGCAGATGCTCAAGGCTTTCGCAAAATACAATCATCTCGATCATACGCCGACCTTGAGCATGCTGATGAACCGCTATTACACCGAGTGGTGCTACTGGCGCTCGCAGGTTATTTCCAATTTTGCCGAAAAAATAGGGGAAACGGTGCGCAGTGAAGGAAAAGGTTCTGTTGCATTTTCAGCGACCATATCAAGCAATTCGGCCATCAACTATCGAACGGCAGAAACATCAGGCCAAAACTTTGCGATGTTTGACCGGAACTTCGATTTTCTTGTGCCTGACATTACCGTATCCCTGAAGGGCAATACTCTTGATGTTGAGAAATTGAGGCTTACGCTTTTTGCCATGCGCGCTGGTGCAGGCATGAGGCCGATGATGCTCAGAGTGAACGACTCCCCGAATGGCACTCCAATTTCAGCGGAGTCCCTGGCAATTGTTTCTGGAGAGCTCTCGATCGGAGTCGATGGCCTCAGTCTCTTTCCGGGCCTGAAGCAAATCAACCCTCAATTACTGGATCGTCTCCACCAGGTGTTTCTTGGGTCAATGCGGGAAAGGGAGTCGACAGGGCAGGGCTCAAAGGAGCCTCAGTGACGTTGCGTTCCGAAAAAGCAGGTAAGTGCATAGGCTTCCTGAATCGCCGAATTTCCCCTCCGACCTTGGCCGCAGCAGGAATCTCCCTGATCATTTTCACCTACGTAGCGATGCGTGCAGCGAACATTCCCATTACACATGATGAAGCACTGACCTACGCCTGGCATGTTACTGGCGGTTGGCGGGATATCGTGCTTTTCAGGACAACCGGCCTTCCGGATAACAACCATGTGCTCTATACGTTGCTCTGCAAAATATCGGTAAAGCTTTTTGGAGTGTCGGAACTGACGCTTCGGCTTCCGAGCATACTTGGTTGCTTGCTTTATCTGATTGGCCTGAATCTCTGTCTCAAGCGCATGATTCCCGGCTGGCGGCAGGTACTGGGCATACTGGCTGTAGGCACGAATCCCTATGTACTTGACTTTCTTGGGCTTGCACGTGGCTATGGCCTGGGATTGGGTTTCACCATGATTGGTCTCAATGCGTTGCTTGCCGCTTTTGCCGAGTCACCCGGAAAGATTCTCTCACTCCCCCTGAAATTAAGTCTCCTGTTCTTCACGCTGGCCACATTGTCAAATCTCTCCTTTCTGCTCGTTTTGGCGGCCGCTCTCTTGATCATCTCACTCTCTTTGGCTTACGGCGGAACATCACTCAGTCTCAGTTTGATGCCCGATGAATCACCATGGGCAGTGCTGCTGAAAATTCTTCTCTCCATGCTTCCGCTCTTCGCCTACCTGATCATTCCGCTGAGCATTATCCATCACAGCAAACTTTTCGAGATGGGCGGCTCCACCGGGTTCTGGCCGGATACGGTCGGCAGCCTTATTGAGGGTACCATGTACGACACTCCATTGCTTGCCGCTCAAAAATGGCTTCTGGAAATCTGGCTCTCAGTGACGCTGCTGTTTCTTCCCCTTGGGCTTTGGGTCTTGCATCGTTGGGATAAACGGCGATTTACAGCGCTCATGGTGATGGTGACGTTGATCGGCATCATTGTTCTGGAGAGTTTGGCTCAGCATTTACTTTTCAACGTAGCATTCCTGCAGGGGCGACGCGGTATCTTTCTGATTCCGCTCTTCCTGCTTGTGGCTTTGGTACTCGGCCATCTGCCGCGTGCAACATCACGCTGGATTGGTACCGTAGGGCTGCTGGTTGGTGTGCTTGTGCCTGCCGCTCTGGGCGTGAATGGGTTGCTGTCGGCGAACCTTCGGTATGTCTATGACTGGAAATCAGACGCTGGCACTCGTGAAATCATGCTTGCCGTAAAAAAGAAGATCGATCGTCAAAAGCCGTCTCTGCCGCTACGCATGCGCGTAAACTGGAATTTTGAACCTGGCACAAACTTCTATCGGCACACCATGGGCATCGAATCGTCACTGTTGCCGCTTAATCGGGAGGGACTGGATGGTTCTGCTGATCTCTACTATGGTATGAGGGAGGATGACGCGACCATCATGAAATACAGCCCGAGGCTCATATTCCGGGATTCCGTTTCCGATACAGCCCTGTTTGAACGGGTGAACAAGAGGTTCATGAGATGAGTCTTTCGATAGCCCGGTTCAAAGAGAGCTTCATGACTTATCTTCAGAAAGATAGAGGAACCGAAGAAATTTTTTTCAGGTAAAGCCAGGAATGCACTTATGACGTATCGTAATCTGAGAGTTGCACTTATTGTTCCCTGTTTTAACGAGGAGATTGCAATCGCTCAAGTGATTCGGGGCTTTCGTGAGGCGATGCCCTGTATTGAAATTTTCATCTTTGACAACAATTCAAGCGACAGTACACCGGTTGTTGCACGGGCAGAAAAGGCGCATGTCGTAAGGGTTACGTCGCGCGGAAAAGGCAATGTGGTGCGACGAATGTTTGCCGATGTTAACGCTGATATTTTTGTCATGGTTGATGGAGATGGTACCTATGATGCCCCGTCCGTGGTTAGGATGGTCGACAAATTGATTGATGAGGGTCTCGATATGGTTGTTGGCTGTCGGGTAACCCCCCAGGATGTTGCCGGTTCTGCATATCGGCGCGGCCACCAATTGGGAAACCGCATGTTGACGCAAAGTGTCCTGAAGATATTTGGTGGTGGTTTTACCGATATGCTCTCCGGGTACCGTGTGTTTTCAAAACGCTATGCCAAATCCTTTCCCGCTCTCTCCAAGGGTTTTGAAATTGAGACTGAGCTGACCGTGCATGCGTTGGAACTTCGGATGCCTTACGGTGAAGTGATGACCCCTTATGGTGCCAGACCTGAAGGATCAGAAAGCAAATTATCCACCTATCGTGACGGGTTGCGCATCCTCAAAACCATTTTTCGCCTCTACGTTTCTGAACGCCCGTTTTCATTCTATAGCATCTGTGCTGCCTTGATGGCCCTGTTTTCAGTGCTGATCACCATACCGGTTATTATTGAGTTTTTTGGAACCGGTCTTGTTCCCCGTTTTCCTACGGTTATCCTTTCGACGGCTGTCATGATCTGCGCCCTGCTTTCATTGTTTTGCGGCCTTATTCTGGATAACGTTACCAGGGGCCGTCATGAAATGAAGTGTCTTGCATATCTGGCGATTCCTCTTCACAAGAGATATCCCACGAGAGATTAACCCGTCAACGGCTGTAGAGGGATGGTTATCGGATTTTTTTTGTCTTGAGCATTTTTAACGATACGATAACGGCGCAGTGGTGAAATTTCCAGCTCAATTCTTTTGGTATGCGCTTTCCGGTGTCGCTGGTTTCATTGTCGATTCCACGGTGCTGTATCTATTGAAAGATATCATGGGTCTCTATGCAGCCCGCCTTGTTTCATTCCTGTGTGCTGTTTTTTCGACATGGCTGTTTAACCGCGCCATAACATTCCGCAACCGAAACTCAGGCCATTCGAAAGGTAAAGAGTTCGGTTTCTACCTTGCCCTGATGATGATAGGCGGAAGCATTAATTACGGAGTTTACGCATTCATGATTGCCAGATATGCGGTGATTGCCCTCTACCCGGTTTTTGGTGTGGCAGCGGGGAGCCTGGCCGGCATGACTGTCAACCTCGTTACCTCCCGCTTTTTGCTGTTTCGCTTCCGCCAGAAATAACAATCTGTCCATGATCAGGAGCAAAGTTCCGGATCACTCCCCCCGCTCCGATCGAGCAAAAGATCGTCAATGAAATGATCGATCATGTGCATTCCCTCATGGCGCATGACAATGTCGTGCGCCAGCTTTCCGCCAAGGCGCTCATCCTCGTAAGGCGCCAGACTCCACTTTTTCATCACCCAATCACCGGGCCGCTGAAAATAGACTGTATTTGAAATATCGTTCTTCCATGCCGGATAGGCGATCTCATCGAGCTGCTCTTTCAGATAGAGCGCATTCTTCAAAATCAGCTCAGCCTGGCGCCTGTAGCCTTCCACTCCGGTCTTGTGGATTTGCCACCAGAACTTCAGTGGAGCCAGCGCTGAACGCGAGCAGGTGATAGTAGGAACCGAAGCGTTCAGGTAGGAGACGCGAAACGGGTTTTGCATGGCGAGAACTTCGTTTGTCGTGAGAAAGAGGCCCAATGGTTCGTCAAAACCGAAGAATTTGTGTCCACTGACTGCGATGGAGTCATACTTTCGCACAAAGTGACTGACCAGATCAGCATGTTCTGTAAAAGGCAGGTATCCTCCAAAAAGCGCTGCATCGACATGACGGTATACGGCGACAGGCCGTTTTCTTGCCAGCACCTCATCAATTGCATCCTGATTGTCGATGCCTCCCTTGAAGGTCGTGCCGACAGCAATAACGATCAGGGCCGGACGGCTTGGGTCGAGTGCCTGCTCAAACGCTTGCACCTCCATTTCACCCCTGATGTTAGCCGGTATCTGGCGCATCTCCAGGCCCTGAAGGTCGCAAAGCCTCATGATAGAGTAATGAGCCTCTTCCGAAACGTACAGAATCGGCTTGATTTGGCTGCGAGCGCTCAGGCCGTGGACGCCGAAGTAAATGCCGTGGTTGTTGCCATCGGTGCCGCCATTCGTGACCATACCCCAAGCTTCAGAAGGTGAAAATCCGTACAGCGGCGAGAAGAAATCAATAACTTCGTTTTCGAATTCGTGGGTGTTAAGAGCAAACAGGCTTGGCTTGCGCGGATCACCCACGTTGTTCATGGCTACATCTGCCAAGCCTGAAACAGCGTACCAGTGATAGAAATCTGCCAGCTTGATGTTTTGGTTGCAAGGAAAACCGACAGCAGTCTTTTTCTCATGCACCATTTTTTCGGCGAATGCGTTAAGACGATTGATATCAACGCTATGGTTATTGGTCATAATGCTGTCGTTGCTGGTTGAATGGTTATCGTTATCAATAGTTACTAAACCAACCAACCAGATCAAAGTATGGACGAGTAAAAAAAGTTCTTTTTGTAAGCACAGGTTTTCATGTTGGCCGCGACGCCAGATGGTTACTGAGCTATGGAGAGTGACTTATTGACAGCGGCGAGCAAATCGTTAATAGTGAAGGGTTTCGAAATGAAGTTGAGTTTTTGGTTATTCTCCGGGATATTGTCGTTGATCCAGTCGGTATATCCCGACATAAACAGTGTATTCATGTTTGGATATTCAGCAAGCAAGCGCCGGCTCAGTTCAACGCCGTTCATGTTTGGCAACCGGACATCAGTCAGCAAGAGATTGATCTGGTAAGGGTTTCTGGCAGCGATCTCAAGGGCTTTTTCGGCATCACTGGCCGCAAAAACCTTGAAATCCTTTTTTTCAAGGAGACTTTTGACGAGATTGAGTACATCTATCTCATCTTCGACGAGCAGTATTGTTTTCTTTTCAGTTTTTTTGAGTAGTTCAGGATTTGGAATCAACCTCGTATTGCGATCTCCCTCATACTGAGGCAGCAATATAGTAAAGGTTGTCCCTTTACCTGTTTCGGATTTGCAATCGATATAACCCTGATTCTGTTTTACAATGCCGTAGACTGTAGAAAGGCCCAAACCAGTCCCTTTTCCAAGTTCTTTGGTTGTAAAGAAGGGCTCAAAAATATGCGGAAGCGTTTTTATGTCGATCCCGCTTCCCGTATCAGTGACTGACAGTCTAACGTAGTGGCCTGGGATTTGACTGATGCGCTCTGCGGTGCATTCACTTTTTTTAATCTGCACCATATTGGTTTCAATGGTGATCTTCCCTGGTCCAGTGATCGCATCCCGCGCATTGACGCAAAGGTTGGTCAGGATTTGATCAATCTGACACGGGTCGATAGAAATGAGTGCCATGTCATTTTTTGGGCACCATTCGATTTCAATGCCCCGGTGAATCAGTTGGCCAAGTATGGGAAGCAGTTCTTCAATCTCCATATTCAGATTGAGCACCTTTGGGTGTATGTGCTGTTTCCGGGCAAACGCGAGAAGTTTATTGGTCAGTTCTGCTGACCGAAGGGCAGATCGCTGGATATTTTTTATGTATTTGGCAAGAGGATTTGTTTCGTCAATCTCATTGCTGGCAAGTTCGATATACCCGAGAATCGCGGTAAGATGATTGTTGAAGTCATGTGCGATGCCGCCCGCCAGTTGGCCTATGACCTCCAGTTTTTGTGCATGCAGAAGTTGTGCCTGAAGTTTTTCCCGCTCCTCTTCAGACCGCTTGCGATCTGTTATGTCCTGTACGATGCCTAAGACATGGCTCTCATTGCTGCTCTTGTCAATATAGAAAGCCCCTGTTGCCATAACCCATCGCATCTCTCCGCGAGAGGTATGAATTCGGCATTCAAATTCATAGTCCTGATGATTATTTATGGAGTGCCTTATGAGCGCTGCTATTGCATCACGATCATCCGGAACGATATGATCAAGAAACATATCCAGTGTCCATCCCTGTACATTGTTTTCATAACCAAAAATTCGGGCGTGTTCCAAGGTGCGTTTTACGGTAGGATCTTTCAGGTTTAGATCCCAGACGCCTACATGACTTTTTTCAAGGGCAAAATCCATATGCGTCTGAAATTTGGCCAGTTCGGTCTCGGCATGCTTACGTTCCGTGATGTCGACAACAATTCCCGCATAACGCTCAACCCTTGCGCTCTTGTCACGCATCGGAATGCCCCGCACCATCAGCCAGTGAATCGAACCGTCCGGATGACATACCCGGTATTCGATATTGATATTGGCTTCTTGCTGGACTGCCGATTCAGTCATACGGATTGCCGCCTCCCGGTCTTCAGGGAAAACGGTTCTGGACCATAGTTCTGTTGAGGCCTTATCACCATCTCGACTCAATCCGTACAGACTCCAGATGCTATCCGACCAGATGTTTTCGCCAGTGTTCAGGTCTGCTTCCCAAATGCCGGTGCGAGCGAGTTCCAATGCCAGACCAGTTTGTATTTTTTCTTTGTCTGCCGCCTCCAGGATATGCTGCTTTTCCGTAATATCCTGAATCATTATAAGCAGATGCGTGACCTCGCCCTTTGGTGATTTGACAGGATTGAGGATTATTTTAAAGAGCTGATCGCCTCGACGCTCTTCAAAAACGAAGCGCTTTCCGGTGCAAAGTACCTCAGTGCACCGTTCTTTTCTGAAGTACACTCCCTCGGGCAAAACAAAGTTTGCAATCGCATCAAAGATACTGATACCGATGCACTCCGAGGGTTTCTTGCCTAAACGTGCTGCAAATAAGCTGTTAATATTGACGACTCTGCCAGTCGGATCTATCAGGCTGGCAGCATCAGAAAGCGAATCGAGCAGGGAAAACAATGAAACATTTTCCGCTGAATCAGCAAAAAGTGTATTAGACATGGAATTCCTTGTGCTATTAATTATTATTAATCAATAACTTGAGTTAAAATCCTTGTTTTTCCTTGAGCTGTTATGCTCTTGTTGCCTTTTCTGAAAACCCACTGTAACAAGATAGTTTTTAATATCATAAACACTGCAATTGCCGTAATCGGCTGGCTCTCTCCCTGATTTTATTCACAGAAGCAGACCCATTTTGGATTGGAAGAAATTTGCGAATACCTTGATGTTAGATATTGTCGAGTTCAGGGCCCTACTTACGCGCACAGCGGTTTTCAGTTACGGGGCTTCTTTTTGATGCCACAAGAAAAATGTGTAACATATTTTTCAGTTGAAACATCGTTTGTATTGCTTGCACCCATGAACAAACCATTCTCTGCTAAAAGTAACGTCATCGTCATTGGTGGCGGTATTCTCGGCCTGTCAGCAGCCCTCCATATTCTTCAGTCCCGACCGTCCACCCGCCTGACTCTCATCGAAAAAGAGAGCACTCTTGCCTCGCACCAGACAGGCCATAACAGCGGAGTCATACACTCGGGTCTCTATTACAAACCGGGTTCTCTTAAAGCAATCAACTGCCGTGAAGGGTACCGGGAACTGCTCAATTTCTGCCAGGAGGAATCCATTCCTCACGAGATATGCGGTAAAATTGTTGTTGCAACGGGCAAAAACGAACTCCCCGGGTTGTTGGAATTGCATCGCAGGGGAGTCGCAAACGGATTGCAGGATCTTCGATTTTTAAATCCCGATGAAATCCTTGAAAGGGAACCTCACTGCAGAGGTATTCAAGGTCTCTTGGTACCACAAGCCGGAATTGTGGACTACACGGCGGTAGCAAAAAAATATGCCGAAAAGCTCCTTGCCCTGGGTGGAGAAATTGTACTTGATGAACAAGTCATCAATCTTCAGCAAAAAGGCAATCAGGTAGAGGTCATTGGCCGCTCACGCACTTGGCATGCCGACGCCGTCATTACCTGCGCGGGTCTCCAGTCCGATCGCCTGGCCCGCAAGACTGAACCAGCACTCCCGATCCGCATTCTCCCGTTTCGCGGCGAATACTATCAGCTCAAACCCTCAGCCCCCAGGCTGGTCAATCACCTGATTTATCCGGTACCCGATCCGGCCTTTCCCTTTCTCGGAGTCCACTTTACCCGTATGATTGGCGGTGGTGTTGAATGCGGCCCTAATGCGGTTTTTGCCTTTGGACGCGAAGCCTATAAAAAAACAGACTTCAATATTCAGGATACTTGGGAATCCCTTAATTGGCCCGGTTTTCGTAACGTTGCCGCCAAGCACTGGCGTACAGCAATAGGGGAGTACCATCGTTCATTCAGTAAGTCCGTTTTTGTTTTAGCACTGCAAAAACTTGTTCCGGACATCAAAGCGGAGCATCTTGAACCCGGCGGTGCTGGCATTCGCGCACAGGCATGTGACCGCGAAGGTAAACTTCTCGACGACTTTGACTTCAGAGTCGACAAAAATATCATCCATGTCTGCAACGCCCCATCACCCGCAGCCACCGCGTCCCTCTCTATCGGCCGCATCATAGCAGCCAAAGTACTCCCGATCC
>SESG01023156.1_pt1 | contig 15175 bp, 22 predicted proteins | sample 3171421 | NCBI WGS metagenome assembly SESG01 (sample SAMN10866946, study PRJNA518727) | freshwater metagenome | biome: subpolar coniferous forest; feature: holomictic lake; material: water; isolation source: holomictic Lake 227, 6 m and 8 m depth | place: Canada: near Kenora, Ontario | collected... | reverse complement strand
GCAGCAGGTTCGACCGGTGACTGTCGTGCAGTCGCCTGTCGCCGAGCCACGGAGGGTTGACGGACACGCCGTTGCGGTGGACCTCGATCTTGTAACGGCACGTGTCCTTGTAGCCGCGCCGGATCCACTCGCGGCAGACAGCGATGCCGTAGTCGACGAGCGCGTTCTCGTAGCCGCGCCACATGAGCACGGCAGGGTGGTTGCGCCAGTTGCCGCCGGAGCGCAGCGTGTTGAGGACTTGAATGACTTCGATACGCTGCTTTCCGAGGCGCTGCCTGTCGAGGCACGCGGCCGATCGGTCGAACTCTGGGTACGGCAGGAACGTCTGCATGTGCTTTTCTCCTTTTACTTAATATACGCCCCCGAGCGCCCCGCGTAAAGCGATTTCAGAGGGATTTCAGCTTCATGACCGACAGGGCTTGGAACAGGCCTGGACAGTATTCGATCGGGTCTATCTCTGACAGTTTTTTCTCTGACATCGCCCTGCGGAAGTCGTCCACCTTGTCCGCGTCCACATGGATCTCGAACTCGTACAGCCCCTGTGCGAAGTTGGTCATGCCGGACTTGACTGTCGAGTCGAACTCCTCCGAGAGCCACCTGCTCGCGACTATCAGGGTCAGAGGACTACCGTCCTCGTTGACCATGACCTCCGTTATGACGCAGAGATTCATCTGAGGCTTCTCCAGAATGTTAGCATGCCGAGTACCCACCTGATCGTCCTTCGCATCCGCTCTGTCCTGCGCCGCCTGGCGTAGATGCGCTCCATCTCCCGCTTGTCCATTGCGATGGTCCCATATTATTTCAATATTGTAGTCAAGTATTGATATTTCTATACATGTTATATAAAGAATAAATATTACTGGAGTCGAGACGAATAAACATATTTAAACTATAAATAAAAATGAGAGGTCATCAGTGCGATTGCCGTCACACTGAAACCGACAGCAAAGGTTTTGCCGGCTGTCCCTCTCGACGAATATTTACGAGAGCAAGGGTGTCAAAAGTGTCTTCTTCGGTAATTAGGTCCTCACAGCACTCCATCGACAGAGCAAACACAGGCAAGAGATCCATGCTCGTCACGTTCTGCACTGAGTACCGTCGGATGACCAAGCTGATCCTCGATGACGTGTGGGACAACGGATACGAATACACAAATGATGACGGCGTCACTCATCGTTTCTGTGTTGCTGAGAATAAGTTACAGGCGCCACTGTACATCGATTATAAGAAGTACTCAGATCTCACATTCCTTTCAGCAAGAACCATGTCGTCGCTGACGAACCAGCTGTGCGGAATCCTAAAGACTACAGTCGAGAAGCAACACAAGCGCGTGTACGTGCTGTCCACGAAGAAGGGCACATCGCGCAAGAGTTACAGATTACTCGTGCGCAAGATCAAGACAAACATACCACAGAAACCGTGTGTCGACAGCATCAGACCAGAGCTGTCCAGCAAATGCGCCGAATGGATACAGGAGGACGACCCGAATGCTGAGTTCAACGGTTTCCTGCGGCTGAAGTCCATCACGAAGTATGGTGACGAAATCATCTTACCGATAAGCTTCACAAGGCACAGTAACAAGCTCAATTCGCTGGGCGGGAGGATGATGGGATCGTTCCTGATCGGACAACGCACAGTGGATCTAAGGTGGTCGATCCCAAAACCCGAGCTCAAGACCGAGGGTGTGACAGTCGGCGCAGACCAAGGTCTGAAGGATGTCATAACTCTGTCCGACGAACAGAAAGCAGGCAAGACTGACAAACATGGTCACACTCTTGACACGATCCTGGATAGGATGTGCCGTCTCAAGCGCGGTAGCAACGCGATGAAGCGCGCCCAGGCACAGCGCGAGAACTTCGTGAACTGGTCGCTCAACCAGTTGAACCTAACAAATGTGAAAGAAGTAAGATTAGAGCACATATGGAACATCTCATACAGACACAGAACAAGTGCAAAATTGAGTCACTGGACCAACACGCTCATCCGAGACAAGGTCGAGTCACTGTGCGAGCTGAACGGCGTCCGTTTGGTCCTCTCAGCGTCGACCTACATGAGTCAACGGTGTAGTGCGTGTGGTCGGGTCCGCAAGGCTAATCGGAAAGGGAAGGTCTATGTGTGTGATCACTGCGGCAACGAGGTCGATGCAGACCTCAACGCCGCGTGCAATCACGCGTTAAATCTTCCTGAAGTCCCGTACGCTCTGCGGAAGCTGCAGCTGAACCGAAAGGGTTTCTTCTGGAACCCGGACGGATTCAGCGACGCAGAAGGCAGGAGCCTGGAGTCCCTGCCGCCAGTCGAGTAACATTTATAGATATTGTCATATTGTCTATATTTCTTACAACTCTTGCTGTCCTCGGTGCGACCCATGTCCTCCTCGAACCTGTTGATATCCGGCCTCTTCATTTCACAGCTCCTTTAGCGCAAAATATGCTGGTCTGATGTCGTCGATAACTTCAGCGACAACGTTTTCCGTAACACCCAAACCGCATACGGTGTTGAACATGTGCTTAAACAGGTATTTTGTATCGACCTCCAGCTCCTGCCCCGCAACTGCCGCGAGCCTCTTCCTGTAGATGTCGGCGGCGAGCGAGCCTCCGCACACGACAGGGTTGTCCACGATCCTGATCCTCATGACTGTATCCTCTCTATGAAAACTTCGAGGTGATCCTTCGTCGTCCCGTAGCCCTCGCGGACTCGCGTGCCGTTGGCGCGCGCCTGGTCGTGCGCGAGCGCCTTTGCGTACGTCGCGTGCGACGTCAGCACCCACGAACCGCGCTCCGCGAGCACCTCGCTCCTCGGGACATGCACGCCGATATGGTGCCAGATCTCGCCCATGTGACTGAACTTCCGTGGTCGCGCGTGCTTTGCGAGCACGCAGTGTCTCTCTCTGAACATCTGGATGACCTCGTCTGGCACGGTAGGGTCGTCCACCATCTGCTCGAACTCCTTGTGGAGATTTTCGGTCCTCCACAGGTTCATACCGTGGGGGTAGCCGTACTCGTCCTTCTTTGTCCTCTCCGGGTCGACGCGTACCATCCGGCGTTGATCGAATGTGAGGGCCCCGAGCAGGAACCTTTCTTTGTGTGCCGCCGGGAACGCGTACAGGCCGTGCCTCGCCGGAGGACTGTGGAACGTCGGCATGCTCGCATCGAAGCCCTTCTGGGTCACGGGCGACAGGCCGCCGTACCTCATGAACTCTGTCGTGTCCCGCTCTTTCACAGCGCCTTCAGCCTCATTAGTGTTAGTGCCTTGGCTATCGGGTCCTCGTCCATCTTGACCTCGCGCAGCTCGTAGCAGACCACGCGCGCGTGGTCGTACGGGTGCAGAAGGTCGGAACGCCTCTTGGAGCGCTTCCCGACGAGCGTGATGTGCGACCTCAGCGTGCCGAGGTTGAGCCACGTCTTTCCCTTCTGCCCGAACCTCGGGTAGGTCCCTCCGCTCGATAGCTCGTCCCTCTCGTTCAGGATCCTGTACACGACTTTCGTGTCCGTCTTGACCTGGCTCGCACTCATTATTCGACCCTCTCAGTGACCATGGACTTGCTCCATGTGCCGACTTGACCATTGCGGCTCCAGCCAACGGTGTCATGCTTGTCATCCTCCTCGAGCTTCACGAGACGCATGCCCCAATGAGCGCCGACAAGTTTTCCTCGCACTTTACGCTCGTTGCCTCTCTGTACTCCGCCTCGCGTGACCCACACTTTTGTTCCGAACTTCATGACATCCCTTCAGATATTTTTTCTGGAATAATACAATATACACCTGTGTCGATAAAAGTAAAATCGAAACGGTTGAAAAGTGAGATTATTTACTGGAAGACTACTCGGAATCGTCTCCGGCGTCCTTGACCTGCTGCTGGAAGGTCTTGGCCTGCTGCAGGAAGCAGCGGTGGAGCACGTATTCGGGGACGGCCTCGGACTCGACGAGGGCCCTGTTCATCGCGGAGAAGCAGAGCTTGAGCAGCACCGTGGCGCCGTGCTTCCGCTCGAACTCGACAGCCACCGCCTCGACAGCCCTGCGCCGTTCCTCTGGCGTCATGGCTGTGCCTTCGCGGCGATGAGCTTCAGTGAGTTTTGGTAGACGAAGCGGCACATAAGTGCATCGTACATAGCATCATGTGCCTTGTCAGGGTTGAACAATCGCGGTTCACCCGGGCGAAGCATCTCCTCGAACATCTCGACGACTGAGGGAAGCTTAAAATTAGGCATAGATCCCCTCAGTTCATGCAAAGCTTCTCCTGCGAACATCATTGCGCAAAGAGAAGGATTCCAGAAGAAATTGCCGAAGTACCCACCATTGGCCTTGATCCACGATCGCAGAAAACCTTCATCGAAGCTCGAATTATAACAGATAAAATTGTACTTCTCACCGGAGGCGAATGGGAGGTGCTTGTAAAGTCGGTCCTTGAACTGCGTGTAGGCCTCCTGGTGCGGCTGCTGCTCCTGTAGCTGCTCCCACGAGACGCCGCACTTGGCCATAGCCTCTTTGGAGTACTCGTCGGTCATCGGCCTCATGCGGATCGAGAACTTATCGACGATCTTGCCGCCGACCTCGATGATGCCTCCGATCTGGTGGATCGAATTCTTCACTGGATCGAGACCGGTGGTCTCCGAGTCGAAGTACAGGATCTTCCTCACACTCACCTCACATCAGTAATTTAAGCACAGCGTACATGATAAAGAATCCTGCGACAGTCGACAGCGTCAAAACTGCTGTACTCGCTGACAGTGATAGCACGTCGTCATTTCTTCCCGGTCTCACTGTCCTCCGGCTGCTCCAGCATGATGGTCTCGTCTGTGCACACGACCGACACGCGCTCCTGCGACAGCCCCCTCATCAGGATCCTCGCGAGGGCGACAGCCCTCGACTTGATCTCCTGCGGGTAGCTCGGGAACCTCGGGTAGTTGATGAGGCCGACCTCGCACCCCTCCTCGTGACCGCCGACGTAGACGAACCTCGTGCGTCTGAATGTCACGCCGAGCTTGACGGAGTCGCAGTACTCCCTCACGAGCGTGAGGGCTGTGGCTTCTGCGACGTCAGCCTCGAGACTGGATATGTCCCTGTAACCCTTGCTGAATCCACAGTAAATGGTAGCAGTGTAAGTGTGTTCTCTCTTCATCCCTATAACATGGGTGCGAAGTCGAGAATCTTCAGATATATCTCTGTGGGAAGAACGGGATGTCGCGCTCTTCCACTGATGGCGGGGTGCTCAGGTCCTCGAACGGGACCTCGGCCTCGGCGAGCGCCTTCTTGATGGCCTCGGCCTTGCACCCGCATGACGATAGGTCTATCATGCGCCTCCACCTTCTGCACACGTTCTCCCGGTGGAGTATCGGGTACTCCTCGATTACCGCGTCGACGGCCTTGGAGTGCTTGCGGGTCACGAGCGCGTGGAACTGTCCGCAGTTGTACACGACCATCTTTCTGTCACTCATATTTTGATGTCCTCTATTCTGTCCGATATCTCTGGAGTTTCTTTTGCAACCGCGTCCAGGAGCTTCTTGCTGAGCCTTCCATCATTGTCCTCGTCCTCCCATCGCCAGAATGCGGCAAGCTCCCGCAGCGCCGTCTTCGCCTTGCCGTTTCCGATCTCCTCTGTCAGTATCGGCGCGCCGTTGACCCTGCCCCTGAAGTTCTGCACGGACGACGGGCTGCCGATAGGGTCGAAGTGCCTCTCGTGACTGACACTGGCTTCGTCGAGCAGCTTCATGATCTCGCTCTCTGTCCCTGTTTCTGGGACTATCAGCAGACGTCCCTTGACCCAGTTGTCAGTCAGGTTAAGGAGGATGCGCGTCCTGGATATTCTGTAGTTGTCTGCTATCACTTCTGGGGCCACAGCCCACGCTGCCCCGTACGACACCATCATGCTGTCGTATGCGAGCTCGAAGCTCCACACGGTGACATCCTCGTGCGCCTTGCACCTTGCGAACCTGCCGAACCTGACCGTGCCGTCGACGAGGTCACCCTCGAGCCAGTTCACGCTGCGGACGACGAGGCTGTTGTTTTCTAGGACGTCAGCGCGCATGAACTCGAACCGCTGCTTCTTCAGCCACGGCGCGGCCTTGAGCACGTCGATCATCTCGGTCTGGCCCATCTGGCTGTTGTCGAACCTGTCGAAGATCGTCGGCTTCGGCTTGATTATGGGGCGTCTGTGTCCAGCGTCGAACCTCGCCACCTTTGCATCGTTGAGCACAGGGTTTCGTGTGACCTCGACGCCGCCAACCGTCACGGACTTCGCGAACTGGGCTCGCCTGACGAAGTCCACGAACTTGAACAGCAGGTCTATGTACTCGTCGACCCCAGCCTTCTCCCTCGCGTCGAGGAACGATCGCGGGCCGCGCCACTCTAAGGTACCCTGGGGGTGCATGCGGACAATGCTGTACTTCTCGTCGACCAGGTTCTCTCCGAGTGACCTCGCTGCCCTCGAGAGTCTCGTCACGGCGAAATCGCGCTTCGAGTACTTCTTCCACTCCGGCGAGTTCATGTCTGTCGTGATCGGCATGCTGTCGCGGACGGCCCACTCTGCGGCGCGCGCGAAGCTCCCGTATTTCGTCCTGGCCTGGCTCACCCTCGCCATGTTAGCGAGCTCGCGGTCCTCGGACACTTCCCTGTAAGCGGACGCGTAAGCTTCGATGGACTCCCTGATCCTGTCGAGATAGCTCGGGTCGGCGTACTGCTCGCTCTGGTACTTTCCGAAGTTGGTGAGGACGTTCTTGACGAACGACGGAGAAGAGGCCATCTGCATCTCCACCCACATCACGTCGTCGTCGGTGATGTTCGGGAACGACACGTGCGTGTGTAGCGAGCACGTGTCGTTCGTGTAGATGCGTAACCTCGGCAGGTCGAGCAGGAACTTCTTGAACTTGGACACGACGCCTGGAGTGAACGCCAGCTTCGGGGACGCAAATTCGAACGGGTGGTCAGCCTGGTTGTTGCCGGTCGCGTGAACGGAGACGTCGTGCTTCCACTCGCCGCCTCCCCAGAACCCGGTCAGGTAGCCGCCCATGTCGAACTCGCCGTGGTCGTCCTCCTCCCAGACGGCCTCGAGCTCGAAGCCGAAGGTCACGTCGGACCTCAGGTACTCCTCGCTCATCATGCCCAGCAGCTTGCCTATCTTCATCCCGTGCCCCTTCGCGTAGACTTCCGACAGGTATTTATCGCCGCTTCAGTTCCAGTTGGTCCTGTCGTAGATATCCCACATGTCGCTCTGGAACGACTTGAACTCGTCCCTGTCGGCCTGCCTCAGCAGGCACACAGGAATCGAATCGACATGTATCTTACCGTCCGCCACGTATTCGAACTCGACGAACTCCATGCCCTGGTCCTCGAACGGCACGAGCGCCCCGACCGTCCCCTCGATCACGTCGCCGTACGTCTTCGTGACCACCCTGCAAGCATTCTCAGTGTCCATCTCCCACCTTTCATTTTCCTTATCGATACATTCTTAATATGGTCATGTTCATAGCTTAATATCATTCAATAGAAATATAGACAAGTCCAGACGTTTCTATACGTATACAAGAGATAATATCGCTGAGATCGAGTCGAACAAACTAAGTTCATCCATAAATAAGAATAGAATAAAAGTGAGAGGTCATCAGAACGATTCACGGTCGTACTGAAACCGACAGCAAAGGTTTTGCCGGCTGTCCCTCTCGATGAATATTTACGAGAGCAAAGGTGCCCAAAGTGTCTTCTTCAGTAGTTAGGTCCTCGCAGCACTCCATCGACATGGCAAACATAGGTAAGAGATCTGCACTTGCCACGTTCTGCATCGAGTATCGTCGGATGCTGCAGGTCATCCTCGACGACGTGTGGGAGAACGGCTACGACTATATGACTACCAAGGGTGAGGCCGCACACTTCAGCGTATCCGAGAACAAGTTGCATGCCCCATTGTACATAGACTACAAGAAGTACTCGAATCTCACGTTTCTCACAGCAAGGGCATTATCTTCGCTGACAGACCAACTATGCGGAATCCTAAAGGCTGCAGTCGAGAAGCAGCGCAAACGCGTGTACGTGCTGACCACGAAGAAGGGCACGTCGCGCAAGGGCTACCGTCTGCTCGTGCGCAAGATCAAGACGAACATACCACAGAAGCCGTGTGTTGACAACATCAGACCAGAGCTGTCAAGTAAGTGTGCTGAGTGGATACAGGAGGACAACCCTGACGCTGAGTTCGATGGTTTCCTGTGGTTGAAGTCGATTGTGAAGTCTGGCGACGAGATCATCCTACCAGTGAAGTTCACAAAGCATAGCAACAAGCTCAAGTCGCTGGGCGGAAGGATGATGGGCTCGTTCCTAATTGGACAACACAATATAGATCTTAGATGGTCGATACCCGTGCCTGAACTCAGGACAGAGGGCGTGACAGTCGGCGCAGACCAGGGACTGAAGGACGTCATAACTCTGTCCGACGAGCAGAGAGCAGGCAAGATGGACATACATGGTCACACACTCGACTCGATCCTGGACAGGATGTGCAGACTGAAGCGCGGAAGCAACGCGATGAAGCGTGCACAGGATCAACGCGAGAACTTCGTGAACTGGTCGCTCAACCAGCTGAACCTGACAAATGTGAAAGAGATAAGATTAGAGCACATATGGAACATCTCTTACAAGCATAGAACGAGTGTGAAACTGTCACACTGGACCAACACGCTCATCCGAGACAAGGTCGAGTCACTGTGCGAGCTGAACGGCGTCCGTTTAACTCTCTCAGCGTCGACCTACATGAGTCAACGGTGTAACGCGTGTGGTCGGGTCCGCAAGGCTAATCGGAAAGGGAAGGTCTACATGTGCGATCACTGTGGCAACGAGGTCGATGCAGACCTCAACGCCGCGTGCAACCACGCGTTGAATCTTCCTGAAGTCCCGTACACCCTGTGGAAGCTGCAGCTGAACCGCAAGGGTTTCTTCTGGAACCTGAACGGATTCAGCGATGCAGAAGGCAGGAGCCTGGAGTTCCTGCCGCCAGTCGAACAGTCAGCATAGTTATACTGACTGTAACTCTTGTATCTGGGTTTGTCTACCTTCGCCGTCCCGACGGGCATCTTGTATAACCCGCCGTCGGCTGTCTCTTCTGCATCTAACGTGCGCTCAATCTCGAAGGATTGAGACGCATCTGGTATTATTTATGACTCGAGCTCGTCTGATGCGTCACCGTTGTCGTCCTGTGCGTACCAGTTTCCGTCCTCGTCCTGCACCTCGACGAGGATGTTCTCGGGCCTCATCATCGCGTCGACCTCCTGCTCGAGGCGCAGCCTCTCGGCCTCCCTGTCGTCTGCAGTCTTCGTGAGCTCGGTGATCTTCTTCGCGTGCCACGTCCTGAACTTCGGGCTCCTGACGAGTGTCTCGAATGCCTCCCGGAGGTTCTGTTCCCTGCTACGCTCTCTCTGTCCGGTTCCTGTAGCCCCGCTCTCCCTGTGTAGCAGTCTGACACAAGCCTGTGATTTATTGCGGTTCTGGCCACCCTTGCCCGTGCCTGAGAAGAAGCTGATTTCAAGATCCTTCTTCGTCACTGAAAATAACAGTTCTTTAGCCATTCTTGGGCCTCCATCTGTATATGCTGTCCTCGTCCTCCCACCTGCTCTCGCGGAGGTGCGTCACGTACGCATCCATGGCGTCGGGGTAGCACCCGAGAAGAGTGAACCCGATCTCGAGTATGAGCTCGTTGGGCGCGTGCAGGTCCCTGTTGAACGTCTCCCTGAGCACCCTGTCGAGGTCCATGTCCCTCTCGAGGTCTATGAGCATCGCCACTGCGGACGACCTCGAGACTCCGGCGGTGCAGTGCACGGCGACGTCGTCCTTGTACCTCGCCCAGTCGAGTATCGTCCCGACGAGCTCCTCGTTCGGCACGACTATCGAGCTGTGGTTCGTCCTCCAGCGCTCCCTCACGTCGTCCATCATCACCGGCAGGATGCCGGCGAACACGTCGGACGCGTCGATCGCGTCGTACTCTGGCCTGCGCGTGTACGTGTCCCGGATGGACACGAGGTGCGTGGCGCGTCCCACCTCGCGCCCGAGCGAGATCATCACGCCTACAGCCTCCATCGACATAATCCTCACCATCTTCACGCCTCCGGCTTGTTGATGTTGGGCTTCAGGCCCCTCGAGTGGCATATCCTGTTTATGACGCGGTGGCACTCGGTCGTCCACTCCTCGTCGTCGAACTTCCTCCGCGATACCGCGGCGGTGGCGACATACATGAGGTCCATGAGAAGCACCTCGCACGCCTCGTGCCAAGCTATGTACTCAGGATCGTCGTCTGCGGCGGAGTTGAAGTACACCTCGGCGTACTGGGCTTCGGGGTGGTACCTCGAGTATCCCGCGGCGCAGAGTCCCTCGTCCTCGTCGATCTCAGTCCACTCCGGGACACCCTCGTAGAGGTCGAACCTGACCTGGCCGAGTCCGAGCTTCTCGACGGCCTCCTCGAAGTGCTTTGCGAACCTCTCGAACCGCTCCTGCTTCCTGCTCTTTCCCATCTCATTATCCCATCCTCTCCCTCTTGTAAAGTCCGAGGACGTGGTCCGTCGGCTCGACCGTTCTGTCGCCCTCCACGAACATCCGCCAGGAGTCGTGCGCGTACCTCCCTATCCCGTGCAGCTCGTCTATCTCCGTCCACGAGCCCGCCACCCACTCGAAGCTGAAGCGCCTCAGCGCCTCCGCCCGCTTGTTGCCGAACCCCAGGCACCGTATCAGGTCCCTGAGCTCCTCGTGCCTCGCCTCGGCCATCCTCTCCGGAGTGGGCCACCGCCTGAACAGCTCGCCGCGTATCCTGTCGACCTGCTCGCGCGTGGTCCTGTTCAAGAGCATGCAGCACACCATCATGCGCCACGGCTTCTTCCTGTATATCTCCTGCAGCAGCCTCCGCGGCAGGCGCTCCCTCGGCATGCTCATGACTGGAACTCCCCGTCCTCGACCCTGCCGGCCGGAAGTCCCGTCGTCGGGTCCCTCGGCGGGTGCAGGTGGACGTCGTGGTCAAGCGCGTTGTCCTTGAAGATCACGCACACCTGTGACCCGTCGTCCCTCACGATGTCGGTCTCCACCCTGATATTTCCAGGCCCGTACGTCCCGACCACCCTGCCGCGGGTCATGCAGTACGCTCCGCAGTTCCCGTTCACGATGACCCTGTCTCCCTCGGCGAATTTCACGGTGTCTCCTTTTGCTGTTCCCTATTTAACGTGCTGACTTGTCACAGTTCCTTCAGCGCCCTCGCCGTCGACTGCCTCTCGTACCTGTCGATCAGCTCGTCAACGACGTCGATGTCCATCCTCGTGTTCAGGCTTGAATAGCCCTCCATGTTCTTCTTGATCGCGATCCTCTTGCCGCACTTCGAGCACTTCCTCACGACGATGATGTAGTCGCTCCTGCGGTGATCCGACTGATCGCCTATCCTGTCTCCGTCGATGCCTCCGGTGAGGAGGGTGTACCTCGTGCTCTCCGTGAACGAGTGCCAGCCGATAGCGCACAATAGATTCACGTGGACACCTCAAAAATTCTTTCCTAAGATTCTCTCCAAGAGACCTACTATCTTCCTGACTCTCCTTCCAGCCTTCGCTCTCTGGAGCTTATCCTGCTCCCGTTTGGTACCTGGCTGCAAGAAGTCGAATTCCATATGTCGAGGTCTAAGTATCTTCCTGCTCATTTCTCAGTCCTCTTCCTTCAGAAGGTACCGGTTGCTGATCGCCTTGAACGACAGCACCTGCCCATCCACGAGCTCTGACGACTTGAACACGACGCCCTCGCGATTCTCGGAGTTGTATCCTGGACCCTCGGCAAACTTCAACACGTCGCCGACGCTGACAAAGTCCCCGCCAGTCATGGGGACGAGCGCGGGAACCCTGTCGAGCTCCGGCTCGTCGAACAGCGCGGCATCGAGCGCGTCGAGGTACTCCTCGCGCTCCTCTGGCGTCATGTGGCGCTGCAGGTCGACGTCCCAGACGTCGAACACGAAGAGCCTCTGGCCCTTGATCCTGTCCCTGTTCTTCTGTATGCCCTCGCCGACGAGCTCGCCCTGCACCACGGCGTTCCTGCCGACGGAGCGCATGCGCTCCTCGAGCCTGCACTCCCTCGCGACGCGCCAGAAGGTGTTACCCTTGGTGTCCTTGAGGTCGATGTTCCTGGAGCAGACTCCGAACTCGCCGTCGCGCAGGTACGCGGAGCACGAGGAGCCGTCCATCTTGACGGTGACCTCGAACAGTGTATCAGCATGATCCTTGAAAACGTTTGGAATATTTTGACAGTTGTGAATCAAGATTCCATTTGCAAAGAAATTTTCATTGTCTTTTACTGTTATGTCGTACCGTTTTGAATCGAGCGTAATTTTTTCGATTGAGATAATTTTATCTAGCATCTGATTCCTTTTTCTTCGAATTTTCTAATTCTATTACTTCGTTGATTACGAGTGTCAACCATATTTTAAGATCTTCGTTTGTCATCTTAGACATGTCAGATTCCCAAATTTCATAGAAATATTTTTTTCGTTTCAATATGTTCTGTTTTTTTCTTTCGTCTTTTTTCCATATTTCTTTGGCTAATTTACCCCCGATCATACGATCATTTGTCTCGTACATGAGAGGGTTAGCATGCCAATAGTCGCCTTGAACTTCCAAGAAGATTATATCATTTATGACTATATCGTAATTTATTTTTTCTATAAAAATTTGCGTAGAATATTTTATTTGCATCGTGTCAAGTATTTCACAGATTCTTTTTTCAAGTGAAGATATGAACCCTTCTGTTAATCTACTTTTCCATAAAGTTTCTCTTTCCTGGTCAGTCAAATTCAGAAATGTCTCGTGCCAAATTTTTCTACCAGCAGATGTCATCTCGTGTTTTTGTTCTATGGTTTTGTGCGCATTTAACTCGAGGTGAGCTTTTGAAATTTTTTCTTTTGAAAACGAAAGTTGTGCTGGATTTTGTATATTTTCTCCGTATTTTTCGTTAATGGTTTGAATACATTTTTTCCATGAATTCATCATTTTTTCTTTATCTGCAAAATAATTTGTCAAAGCCTCGTGTCTTTTTTCAACAATTTCTGGAATGAGAAAATTATGAATGACTCCATATCTGTTACTGCATGTTTCTTTCTTCTTTTTCTTTATTTGTGGACATTGGGAAACATTATCAACCCCAAATTTTGTTCTTACTGATGCTTTAAGACGACTCTGATATCTTGGAAGTCTATGAGCCTCTTTGGATGTTCGTTTCTTTCCCATTGATGTTAGGACATCAGTCAGATCTATTCCAGAATCAATTTTAATTTCATATTTTGATTCTCCTGCATCATACCTAGCAATGAGTAAGTCCAATTGATCCTTTTCTATACTGTTAACAGACATGACCATAGATTGATAAAAATCTTTTTCTCTAATAAAATTTTTTCTTTCAATTTTATTGTAATGAAAAGTCATTGCATTTTTACTACTGGTTTCGAAACCACACACTTTGCATTTTAGCATAGCAATCCTCTTATTTTGTGTTGTAATCTTTTCAACACTTATTTATAAGAAAGACTGATACTTATCGGTCTTTTTCAAGAATATTTACAATAATTCCTGCTGTTAATTCATCAACTCGTCTATAACATTGTAAAGATTCAACCCAAATGCGATGATTCCCCGTAATTTTTAATTCTTTTCCACTCTCAGTTTTTATTAAGAACCAGTTACCATTATTTTTCATTACAGATTTTTTAATAATTTCTTTGAATTCTTTCTTATTGGTTGAATGATTCAAAGACAAAACCTTTTCAACAGAATTTGATTCACATATTTCTTTGATGGTCTTATTCCCAGATTCAGTTGAAATTATTGTATCGCCTGATATACAACGTTCCTGGTCCGTCTTCCTGATCCATCCAGGAAAGCTGCCCCTCGCACACCCCGCGAGCGATGCCGATACTGGAGCCTCGTAGAGCTTGACCCCTATCAGGTCGGTCACATCGTCGCCGGGTTTGAGTTCCAGTCCGGCAAGTTCTGGGAACGTGATGGGCAGGAGCAGTCCTTGGCTTAATGTTCCGCGCAGGCGGATGGTTTTGATCCTCGCCCCGACGGAGCCGTCAGCAAGTGTCTTTGTGCCCTTCGACGTGATGAATTCGAATTCCGGTCTCACTGGAACGAGCGAATCGATCTCGCAGTAACAGGCGAGATCGTTCGGCTTGAACTCGCCCTTCTTCACGACGCACTGCCACGCGTTGTCCCTCATCCTCGCGACCTCGATCCGATCCGCCCCGGCGATCGAGACGAGCTCCCTCACGGTCTGTATCGACGCAAGCTTTCTCATAGCATCCTCCGCTGTTGATGTAATAATATACACCACACGGGGAGGATAGTAAAGCACGCAGAGGCATCAATGACAGAGTTTCTTACCGGGGTTATCGTCAGTCCGCGGCGAAGGTGGCGGTCACTGTGATGCTCCCGGCTACGTTCGAGTCGGTCCTCGGGTTGGCGGTCGAGGCGTCCGACCAGCTGACGAAGTGGAACCCAGCGTTCCCGTTCGCGGTGACGGCGGACCCGCTCGAGCCGTGGTTCACGATCTGGGGGCTCGACCCAGCGATCGACCCGTTGGCTCCTGCCGTGTACGTCAGGGTGTACGTGTTGATCGCGGCGGTCACGCGTATAGTGTGCGCCGCCTGCACGGAGCTAAACGTGTATGCGTATATCACGCCCTGCGACGACGAGTCGACCGACACGTCGACCACGTGGTACCCGGTCGACGTCGAGATCGCGAAGGCCTGGTCGTTCTTGCACTGGACCGTGACCGTGCCTGCCGGAGCTATGATGCCTCCTGTGCCGGCGCTAGCCGCGATGTCGAACGTCTTCCACCTGTTCCCTGCCGTTATGGCGACGGTCGGGTTGTATATCCCTACGGGGTGCTCGCACACGAACCTGAGCGGCGTAGGACCGGCGAACGTGACCGGCGCGACGCGTGTGACCGGTGACGGATCGGAGTCGCTTGAGTACACCTTGATGGTCCCGTCCGTGAGCGTCCAGTTCCCGTCGAACTCCCTGCACGATTCAGCCATGTCGGCGGAGACGCTCTCCGTGACGAGGACGAACCTGTCGTCGTTCCCGTTGAGCGCCCTGCTGTCTGGCACGAGCGAGTAGTGGACGTCCTTCACCGGGTGCGTGATGAGCGCCCTGGTCGTGTCGAGCGAGGACACGCCGAAG
>SESG01005422.1_pt1 | contig 15189 bp, 24 predicted proteins | sample 3171421 | NCBI WGS metagenome assembly SESG01 (sample SAMN10866946, study PRJNA518727) | freshwater metagenome | biome: subpolar coniferous forest; feature: holomictic lake; material: water; isolation source: holomictic Lake 227, 6 m and 8 m depth | place: Canada: near Kenora, Ontario | collected... | reverse complement strand
GAAGATGTGCCCTACACAACAGGATGGAAAGCCGCTTCTGCGCTGCGGTTCGTTTCACCTTGGGAGCATAAGCGAAGTTATCCACTGCCGACACGCGGTAAAGTCTAGTCATCTTTCCGCTACCTTCGCAATACGACTTGATCCAAATCCTTCCGCCAAGATTCCGGCACATCTGCTGATTGCAACAGTTGCACTGCCATAGCGCCCAGCCGGTCCCGTGCTTCGGGACGATCTTCAAGTGTGTCTTGATTGTGCTCATTCAGGGAATCGCTTCCACGTCACACTTATTCCAAGCCTCATACCCTTCGCGGGGGGCGGCGAGAATTACGGATGTTTCGTTTTCAGCTTTCACAGTTGTTGGTCTTGAATCTTTGTGATACCCGGATCTTAACCGAACTCTTGCGCCAACGCCAATTCTTTTTATTTCTTTTTTATCCTTGGACGGAAACCTCTTCTTTAGCGCGAATTTGACTGCCTCGAAATTTGGAATGTGCTCGATTCGGAAAAGAACTTGTGCCGTCTCCCATGTCTCTTTGCTCATCCACGGCTGACGCACAACGGCCCGCCCACAAGCGCAACTAAGACGGTCCTTCCCTGTGGCGTTGTCCAAGGCAAATCTCCCGCATTGTATGAATTGTGTGGCCTCTGTCTCTTCAACCTCTTTCAGCACAGCCGCAGCATTCGCGCACCAGTGACAGTGCTCCTTGTCGCATTCGTTGTAATCACTGCTGTCCGGGTCCGCGTGCCAGTGCATCACTTCCCGAATCAGGCTTTCCATCGTTGGCTTGCTCATAGTCTTATTCACTCGGCAGATCCTTCCAGAGTTTTTCCATGTTGTCTGGACTTATGTCTTTGATTTCCAGCCACGTATTGCCGTCGCGGTAGCCGCCAACGTCAACAACTCCGATTCGGGTTAGCAGTCTTCCGCAGAGTTCGCACTTTTCCAAAGTCTGGCTTGTCATCTGCAAATAATTGCGCTGCCCGCAGTTCTTGCACATGTAAGCCACGGTTGCCGCCCTCTGTGATAATCGGAGATAAGTCCGGAGCGCAACATACTCTTGACCGCTTGTAATATCTGCCGCCTTCACTGGCGACGCTCTAAGTTCCGGGTCAAGCAGCTTCGTTTCCGTGGAGTTACGGGCAATGTTCTCGATTGCCCAGAGCAATGCCGCAAGCTCTCTGGCGTCGTTAGCGCACCTTTCAGGACCGCTGTCCTTGATACGCTGCTGTAGGAACTCTGCCCGCCGCGTCAGCGTGGTTACAAAACTCCGTTCCTTGCTAGGCGCTCTTTGAAGTGCATAGCGGACACCTTCAACCCAGACAGCAAATTGCGGTTCTCTTACGTTGTCCCGGTTCATTTCAGTTTGTCCATTTCGCAAATCCGCTCCGCCTCACTGCGGCTCATGACTACCGGTGGCAATCCGAGCGCTTCCCTGACTTCGCTCCGTAGTTTGTACCACGCCGAACAGTCAGGAAGTGATTGCGCGAATCCTTGATCCGCACGCGCTTCCAATTCGATTGCCTCAAGACATTTCACAAGCAGTCTCCGGATTACTTCCGCTTTGCTCCGCTTGGAAGGCACCCAGCTTGGCGGAGCATTTATGTTCGCCACCCAAACGTCAGCATCGCGCCCGGCCTTTGTGGGGCGACACACACCGCTCTTGCGGACCATTCCGGCATTCACCAGTTCCACCCGGCGCGGGCGCTCTGTGCTGGGATTCATCCCAAGCCGATCTTGGATCTCTTCGTCTGTCGCACCGTATTCGCCCAGCTCCCGGAGTAAGTTCATGACTCTGGCGCGCAAGGATCTTGATCCCTTCACAATTCCAACTGCGGCAGCCTTAGAAGTCTGGCTCCCCGGAACGAATGGCGCAGTCTCTTTTTGCACCGCTGCCAAACTCTTCCCTCTGTCCCCTTCCCATCCGAAGCAATAGTCTTCAGTGAGTTCTTTCATTTTCAACCTCCTTTGCAAACACTTCGCAGAGTGTCTTACCGTGTTTCTCCTTCAGTCTCACGTTGTCGCCCTCGAATGGGTAAACCATTTGCTCCTTGAGGCTTTCAGAGCCGTCCTTGCGAATCAAGGACACGCGCCAACTGATGCACGTTGACCAATCGTGAAGACTCAAAACCCTGCCAGTCTTGGTTTTGCCGGGTCTGTAATCCCATTGGATAATATCCCCAACTTGAAACGGGGAACGCTCCAAACGGATTTCAGCTTTAATTGCTCTGAGTTGTGCAAGCAGAGGGGAAATCTGCTGCTGTAGTTTCCGCTCATGATCCAGCATGTTCACAAGCCGGACCGTTGGCTCTGCAATCAGTTCATTCATAATGCGTCTTCTCGAATCATTGTCTCCGGGGGAGGTTGTCCGGGCACCTTACTTCTGGCGGATTTGCAAATCCGAACGGCTTCGCGCAGTCCGTATCTGCCTGCCGCTTCTGAATGGACCGTGTAACCATGCTTGGCAGGTCGCCAGTAGGCACGATGCTCGTTGGACCAGATAAGCCACTTAGGCCCAGTGATTGGCATGTTCTTTTCCTATTTTCTGCCAGCGTGGCACAAGCACGCCAGTTATTCCACACCTTTCCAATGCGGCCACATTACTGCAACCGTAGGCGATAAGTGCTGACGGGGCACCCGCATTGTGTTTCGCTTTAACTCCGCTTGCGTGATAAAAATGAAGTCTCCCTTGGATGAATAGAATCGCATCGGCGCGTCCCCAAATCTGACGCCTCCATGTCGCCGTCTCTGTCCGGGCGAATATAAGTGCGATTCCATTGCCGTGGTTTGCTAGTTTTTCAAGCCAGCGTTCCGTTTGATCTCCGTAAGGTGGATTGAGCCAGACGCGCCCATGCCACTTCTTACTTAGTCCGTCATCGTCAATTGTGAAGTGACTGATTGCGGTATCCCACGGTCTTTTGCTCTTCAGCGGTGCGCACGGGTCAAGATCAAATGTTCCAAGCGCTCGAATGATTTCGGGCGGAGTAAGCCACTCATCCTTGCCCATGTCGTGTGATTGGTGCGAGCCCATTCCTGCCCGCCGCGCTGGCTTGCTGGAATCAAATAGAGTGTCTTGAGTCATAACCCAAGCAAGACAGCCCCGTGTTCAACGGCATTCTTCCACCACTCCAAAGTCTGCGGTCGTGGATACTGAAGAAACCGCAGCTTGCCATTCGGAGCAAACTTCATGTGCGCACTGAACGTGTCTTGAGCATAATTCTCCCACCCATCCGCTTGATCGGCCACAGCCTGCAACCGCTGCCGCTCCACAGGGAAATCAGCAAGCGATGCGATTGTCCGGATGAAAGACTCTCCGCGCAGATTGATGACTTCCGCCCAGACGTGCTCACACTTATCCGCCCGGATTGCCGCCATCATCTCTCTTGAAAAGAGCATGTAGTCTTTACGGCTGCCTTGGGGCAGTGACGGGCAAATCATTCCGTAAGTCCGAAAGCCTTCGTCCTGTAGTATGTGGAGTGACTTGATCCTTCGGCTTACCAGTGGGCACCCTCTTTCAAATGACGCCGCAAGATCGTCGTTCAGCGTGCCTGTACTCACTCCGTAAATCATGCGGCCACGATACTCCGCCAGCCGCCTAGCCAAGACCGGCAGTAAGTGACTCTTCGACAGAATTCTGATTTGCCAGTTTGTCTTGCGCAGCATCACCCGGCACATCTCTTCCGTCTCAGTCAGCAGCTCCATGTTTGCTGCCGGGTCAACTAGCGGCGAGCAAAAGGCAACCCGGTTGTCACCTTCCGCCTTGTATTTATCCGCAGTGCCGCCGAGTTGCTGGCAAAGTATCTCCGCCGCATTCTTGCGTCTTACCACGATCTCTTCAAGCTTGCCGCTGATTCCAGCAGTGTTCGCCCATTGCCCCATCTGTGCCGGGACGTAGCAGAAAGAGCACGAGTAGGCGCAGCTTGATCCCGCCGTGAATGTTGGACCGTCGCAAAGAAGCTTCTCCTTGAAGCCGCTCTGCAAATTGAGAACGGTCTTAGCTTCCACCGTAACCACTGGCTTGCCGTTCATCAGTGTCCTGACTTCCGGAGAGCGCTGGGCAGTGTCGAATAAGTCTTGTTCTTTCATCTTACTTCAGCGCTCCCTCTGGAAAATCACGACAACGGTGGCAATGTTCGTGCCCGATTCCTTGAACGCCCCGGCTGGAATATCTTTTTCCTTCCACCCGGTAACAACGCCAGTCTCTGGCGCTAGGCATTCTTTCAGGATCTTGGTAGCTCCCGTAGGGCTCATGATTGCCACCAGACGCCCGCCAATCGCCAAGTGGTGAAGCACGGCATGACGTACGTGCTTAACGTCCTGCCCCTTGTTGAAGGGTGGATTCATGACAATTCGCGTGTAACCCGGTCCTGCCATGATCTTCAGAAAGTCGGCACACTGCACGCGGCGGTACCCCTTAGATTTGAGCTTGTCACACTCTGCCGGGTCAATCTCTACACAGTGAACACTGTTGGCACCCGAGCGCATACACGCATCGGCCAGAGCACCGTCCCCAGCGCTGGGCTCTAACACTTCATGCCCGCGAAGACAGGCTATTTCAGCAATGTTCGTCGCTACCCCGTCCGGAGTGCAGAACGCTTGCCGCTGCCTTTTCACGTCAACACTGACGCCCGCACCGATGACGGCAGCAATCTCCGCCTTTGGGCACCGGGAAAAAATGTGCGCTTGCAACTTCCTTGACCAGCTACCCCCGCACCGTTCCAAGACGGAATTGACTTTCTTGTAGTCGGCTGGCTTCAGCCGCTCTGCAATCTTGAGCGCCATCCCCTCAATCACGGCTCGCCGGAGTATCTTCTCGATTTCGGGGGTTATCGTTGTGTCTGCCATAAGTGTATTGAGTGTATCTGTAGTTCTTTTATTTCGCCAATTGTTTTTTCCTTCATTCCGGTGCGCCGAAATCAGTGCCGAGCTTGCGCATACGCTTCCAAGTCTTCGCGAGTCACACCCGCCGCAATCATGCGCGGCAGTAGCTTTGCCATCGCCCGTTCAATGGTCCATTCAATCAGGCTCCGCCGCACTCCACACACGGCGGAAATCTGTGTCGGCGTCATGCCTTCACCCGACACGCAAGCCTGAATTTCCGGACTGGCTTTTGCCACCGCAAGGCACAAGTCGATCTCTTCATCACCCAGCCGTTTACGTCCTCTTGCCATAAAAATTTATTTGTAGTGAATTGCCGGGGGTGCCCGCCCCCGGCTCGTTGACTTCCTCAGTTGTTATGCTCCACGGGAAGGCTGGCGATTGCCTCGCTGGGCGCTCCACCCTCGCGGAGCACTTTGGCCAAGTGCCACAGGGCTTTGTTCAGCTTCAGATCCTGATCCAGCCCAGTGACTGCCCGTGTCCGCCGCGCGCGCTTGCCATCTTCGTCGCGACGCTTCCAATCCTTCTGGCCACCCTTGATGATGTTCTCTTGCACCCGGTTCAGGGTGTGCCACAAGTCCGCCCCGGTGTCTTCGGTACGACGGGCGCGCAACACCAACTCCGGTCCCACGGGCGCGGTCTTCAAGTCGTCGTTCCGGAGGATGATTGCCGCTTCCGCGAATGCCCGCTGTTCGATTTCCGTGAGTGTCTTCGCCCGGAAGCTCTCCACGCTCTGAATCACAGCCGGGATGTTTTCCAGCACCTTGCCGGAAGCTTCGATGACCTGCTCCGGGTAAAACCCGGCATGCCGCAGGGAAATCCGGCCCACTTCGGAGTCGGAAACCGTCATGCCGTTGGAGCAAATCCATCGGTAAAGCCCCACGGGGAGAACGTAGGCGGAACTACGGTCGTGCGAATTCAGCAGCCCGACTTCGGCGGTGTACTCGCCGCGAACCGCTTTGGCGTCTGCGCGTTGGAAGCGCAGAATGTGCTTTTGGAAGCCAACCCGTCCGGGGAGCCGAACGCGTTGTTCGCTGGCGGCAACCGGATTCCACCCGGCTTGCCGCATACGCTCCACGATCTTGATCGTGGGGAGGAAGCTGTACCGGTCGCTTACCCCCTCAATGGGGGACACCGCGAAAATGGACGGAGCCATCCGCCGCAAATCCTCGTTGCTCAACGCCGACCGGTTGCTGTTCCCGTTTCCGTGCATGCTGATGTTCATACTGTGTCTTTCGTTTCGGTTTCTTTTTTCGGTTTTCTGCCGGTGGCGTCAGTGCCACCGACAGGACTAATTTATTCTATCCACCCGAAAAAGTCAACGGGTTTTTTATTTTTCTTTCAACTATTTTTCGTCATCAGGGAGTCCAGCCGGGCCACCCATTCAGCCCCGCCGAGCTGCCGCTGATATTTCCGGGCCAACCTTGCGCCCGCCAGCACCATTTTATCCGTCAGAAATGACCGGTCTGCCAGACTGTGGCCGAACTCGCCATCGAACTTGCTGAAGCCAATCCCGTTCACTGCCCGTGCCCGGTCGCTGTCCTGCCCGGCGATTTGCTGAAGCGCACCGTGAACGAACTCCCTTAACTCTTCAGACACCTTGATTGCCGGAGCCACCGGAGCCGGGGCACCGGGGACGCTGGGCGCGGCTTTCGGCGCGTCCGGTATCTGGACAACCGGGATGAATGCCGGTTGCGCCTTGGGGGCGACAGGCTCCGCCGTGACGGTAGCCAGCCGGGGCTGACCGTCCCCGTCGTTCAAAGAGTCGATTCTCCCGATCTTTTCCACGCTGTTGCCATAAACCGCTTCCTCGATAGTCCCGACGGCAACAAACACGCGTTGAATCGACTTAGCTCCGCCCGCCCGCCAGACGCGCCCGAAGGCTTGCTTAATGTCTTGCGCGCTATCGGTAGGGAAGACTCCCGAGAACCGCATCCGGCTTTCCCGCGTGCCGTGCAAGCTGATCCCGACGCCCCCGGCCTTGATGTTGCACAAGACGATATGTTCCCGGTCTTCATGGAACGCCAGCCGAACCCGCTCCCGATCTTCGGCGCTCTGTCCGCCCCGGATAATTGACTTAGTTTTGAGCTTTTCAGCAAGCGCGAAAATGGTGTCGTCAAAGTTGACGAAGAGCGCAACAGACATTCCCTCTTCGATCTTGTCTTGGACATAAGCCACAACTCCCGGCACTTTGCAGATTTCCGCCCGCTGCCGTGCCCGGAGTCTCGCGGTGAGGATGCACGCGCCCTTGTCTTCCGCCTCGCTGGCTTCAATGCGCGCGATTTCAGCATCCATCTCGCGGTAAATCCGCTCAATGTCACTGGACGCACCATTGAAATCCATCATTTCAATCCCGATCTGAGTCTCCGGAAAAGCGTCGCCTAAGTCGGCAATCTTCACTCTGGTCCCGTGCGCCGGGAAAATATCATGATGCAACTTCCCAAGCACAGCCTTGCCGCCGGTGAACTCAAAACCCCACCGGCCTTTAACAACACCGTGCCGGAGCATCCACCCGAAAAATTGCTTGTCGTTATGGACTTGCCCAGTGAGCCGCGCGGCAAATTTCATCTGCATAGGGTTATCCGCCGCAGTGGCCGACAGACCTAACACAGAATACCCGCCGTTAAGCGCTGCCATGCCCATCGCATTGTTCAGCGTCTTAGGATCTTTCATCCGGTGACATTCATCAAATGCAATGATGGCATCAGCCGGAAGATTCCAGCGGAATTCGTCAACTTCAACATCCTTCCCCTTAATTTTCTTCATGACCTTGAAGATCGACAACTCCGGGGAGTTCCCGCGTCGCAGCAACTCATAATTGCTACTGCCCAGAAGCTTAATCCCGAAGTGCTTCGCGGCAATCTTCCACGACGGGAGCACTGCAATCGGGCACACAACGAACAACGGCTTGCCGAGTACGGCAGCGGTCGCAATCGCGACATAGGTCTTGCCGGTGCCAGTGTCTGACGCGTCCAGAGAGCCACGGTAAACCGCGAGCGCAAGCGCGCTATCGCCCACAGACGCCACTTGATAGGGGAGAAGCTTGGGCGCGATGGTCTTGAGCCGGGCCAACTGCTCCGGGGACAGCTCCACAACTTTCGGAGTGACTTGCGCGACGATTGCCGCCGCCGCTTCCGGGGCAGGGGCACCGGGCACCGGGGCAGTCACCGGGAGCCACCATTTGGCTTCCCAGTCTCCGCGCGGATTATTCCGCTGGGCAGGGGCACAACTGACGCCCGCCGCCTTCAACGCTTCTTTACCGGCTTTCCATGCCGCCCAAAACTCTTGGGTTGCAAACGCAGTCCGGAGAAGTCGGGGACCATTGATCGTGTCCACGCGCTTTCCAGCGCTCCACTTAACCAAGGTTTCTATGTTCAGTTCGGGCATATTTTTCGCTTTCTGCCGGGCGATTCCCGCCCGACACAAATAATTTATCACAACCCTGTACCCGATGCAACAAAAATAAATTATTTTTTCTGGCCGGTTTTATAGCGCCAGCCGCAGACCGGTGACGCGTTCGATTACTTCATGCAATGCATCGTTATAGATGCCTTCACGGCTCTCAACGAGCCGGTGTTTCTTCCCGTTCATCATGGCGCGGGCACTGACCGGATTACACCAGAACTCAACGGTGTAGGTATCAGAATCGTTTAACCGAATCCAGATCCAGTTAATGCGCTGTGCCGCACCGCACACGTTGAATCCTAAGGCAGTCCCATCGGAAACTTTTTTCTTCGTCCCCATCATAAAGAAAGCCTTGCCGCCAATCTGCCGGGCAGTTTCCAACGCAACCGCATGTTGTTCTTGAGTTGTCATAATCATCTCACCGCTTAATCGGGATTTGATCTTCCGCCATCCGTTGCGCGTAGGTCTTACCGCTGCGCTTTTCCCAATAAGGCTCATAGGCAAACGGAATATCGTACCACAGCTTGCCGTCAAGCATGTTGCCTTTCTTTGTTGGTTTACCGTTGCCGAAATCAATAGAAATAACCCAGCTCCCGGAGACTCACGAAATCTTTTTCGGAGCCATTGATTCCAGACTGGCCTAACACGATATGGTCAAGCACTTCGATCTTCAGCAGCTTGCCACCGTTGACCAGATCCCGCGTCACCTTAATATCCGCCTCTGAGGGAGTCGGGTCGCCGCTGGGATGATTGTGGGCCAGAACAATCGCCGCCGCATTCGCGACGATTGCCGCCTTGAATACGTTTTTCGGGTCCACCAGCAAAGTGTCAATTGTCCCGTTGGTTAGGACGCTCCACCCGATAGGTCGCCGCCGAGTGTTCAAGTAAACGACCATGAAGTTCTCAACATCCGGCGAAAAGATCGGGCTGTGCGGAATTTGTTCCCGAAGATAGTCCCGAATGTACTGCGGGTTGTCCAACACCTTGCCATTCTGCGGCACTTCCTGAAGCCGGGACACCCGGAACTCATTGCCGCCGATTTTCGCAATCCAACTATTTTTCTTGGGAATCATAAGTTCTTTTTCGTTTCAGTTTCGGTTACAGATTAAAGTTCGGTGTCTTCGCTGTGTACCGGTGCCCCGCCGATGTTGTGTTCCATCGCCCACTTCAACTGTGGAATTTTCTCCCACGCTTCTTTCCCGATGAATTTGGCAATCACAACTAGCAGGTTGTGAATGTTACGCCCCTCGCTGATTTGGCGACGACGCTCCCGTTCGTGCTCCAACGCGCCCGGAAGATACCGGTCCGCCACCCCCATCCTTGCCGCCGCCCTGTAGTTTTCGCGCATGGCGAGATAAGCCACCCGCACGTCACTGCCCAGCGGGTCACTTCTCCGCAAGTCAATATTCAGGTTCAGTTTCATAAATTCGATTCAGGTTTACCAACCGTTAGAGAAACCGTCAAAATTCTCGCCGCCCACTGCCGCCGCGCAGCGGTCTTCGTACGCCCGGTTGCCACAGCACCGGTCTTCGTCGCTGGCATTGTCGCTGGCGTCAAAACACGCCGGATGCCACACGAGCCACTTGGCGTGCCGCCCATAGCCGGACCGCTCAAGTTTACCCGCGCCCGCCGCCACTGGCTTGCCGCATCCGTTGCAAGTTCCCGCGAATCGGTTGCTCATAATCTTTCGCTTTCTGCCGGGCCACTTCCGCCCGACACAAATAATTTATTCCAGTACGCGACAAAGCGCAACAAGAAAATAAATCTTTTTGCGCTTCGCCTGCCAATCTATTGATTACCAACGTCTTACGTCGTTTCTTTTTTCTCCTTTTTGGGGTCGTCAACGCGCCAGTTTGCGGGAATCCACGCGTTGCGTTGTAGCTTTAGGATCTTGAAACTTGCAATTTTGCCGTCCTTATCCGGGGCAATCGCAACCAGCTTCCCCTTCCTCCGCCGCTTCCCGTTCGGGAGCCTGTAGTAAATCAGCTCACCGTCAGTGACGGCTGCTGTGGCCACGGGCAAGCCCAGCGCTTCGCTGGCGGGGCTTTCCGACTCCGGGGGGCTCGCCACAGCCGGGACGGGGACCGGTAGCGCCACGGGGCGTTTAGAGCGCTTGCCGCACCGGCAACAGAGATGTTTCCGCGCCCAGCGCTTTTGCTGCCGCGCCAGTTCCCAAAGTCTGGTCGCTGTGGCCTGCTTTACAGTGGAGCCGCACTTGTCGCAGTTCCGCCGCATGACAATATAAAATTCAATCCTCTTCATGAGCACCACGCAAAGTCAGGCTTGGGTACAATCCAGAGATGACGCATGTTGGCCACGTTCACCACTTGGCTTTGGCAGGGGAAGATTTCCACAGCCCATTCGTCGCCGAACCCAAGCTGAAATTTGATCTTCATCAGTTCATCCCAAGTGATCCCGCCTTTCCAGCCGCCGTCTTTGTCCAGCTCTGTTCGGTTGACGGTTATCCGTGTGTAAGTATCAAGTCCTTTGTATTCCCAGAATACTTGGGCCAGAAAACCTTTCGAGCGAAACACTTTTCGCCGAGTGCTGGTATCACGGTCTTTTGGCCATTCCCACACGGGAACCGCTGTGAAGTCGTCAGTGTATTTCCGGTTCTGCTGGTGCAAGTAACTCAGCTTCGCTTTCAATTCTTTCTTGTCCATATTCAGTTTTTCACTGCCTGTGCAACTCCGTTCTCTCTGACAGCTTCAAGTTCCTTGTCCACATTCGGAAGTTCGGATTCAGGTCTTTCACCAAGCGATTTCACTGCGTCCGCAATTACATTCTTTGCCTGTAATACGATCCTGCATTGTTCCCGGTTTAATGCGCAATCCTCAATCCGGACAGTCCAGCGCACTTGCTTACCGTCAAACTCAATATCCGTCACGATTCTTGCGGTCTTCACACTGCTTTCCTTGGGTAACTCGCCGAGAGGTTCAACTCGAAATTCCAACTCTTCCGCTTTGCCCCTGCCACAACTACGTCCTTTGGGCCGGGAACTACAGACTGACAGTTCTCTGTTCGCAGACTCTTCTGGCCTCTCACCACAGCCTGTTCTATGTCGCGGTAAGGTGCCCAGAACACTCCTTCATCACAGCGCCAAAGCAGCCCAGCGGCAGCCCCGGAGAGTGTCCAGAGCCGCAGCCCGGCCACTTGCGCGGCAGTGAGTCCACCCGGACGCCCCAGCGGAAGCCGTGCTTCCTGAGTGCTCTTAGCCTCAAGGAAGATTGCCCGCCCACCGCGCGCAGTCCACACGCCAACGAAGTCCACCAGCCTTGTGGACATAAAAATCACCTTCCTTGCCGCTCCGCCACCGATGATCCTTGACGCTGGATTCACTTTTTCGAGAGTAAGCACGCCAGCCCTTGCATAGTCCACACCGATTGCTTTTACGTGCTCTTCCCAATCGCGCCCGTCATTCCAGTAATTCGTTCTGACAACCGGATCTGGTTCCTGCTCCACTTCGGCAACCGGGATGCGCTGCGTCAGGACTTCCGGGGCAACTCCAAGCGCTCTTTGTATCTCGTAAAGCTTACTCATATAATCGCCTGTCCCTCTTTCAGCAGCCGATGCGCCACCATTTGAATGTCGTGCCGGTCGCGAAACTCCGAATCGCTCAACCCTGCGAATGGATCATGGCTTTCCAGAGTCTCCGGGTCATAACTTAGAGTTGGAATCCCGCAAGCTCTGGCTTCAATGTTCACGCGCCCAAGCAGGATACCCGGAACGCACGTCGCAGCCTTGTAAAAGTCCTCTATTTGGAAAGTTGCCGGACGCGTGAACACGTTGGGGTTGTCTGCAAATAGATTTGGACCGTCGCCAACAAATATCACCGGGTTGTCACCGGTCGCAGTATTTGCAATGTGTCTCAGAAACTTGTACCGTAACATGTCGCGCGTGCATGGGACGACAGTTGCATACGCCTTTGGAGTTTCGCATTGTTTGAACCGGTTGAAGTCCACACCGTTGTAAATCACTCGCGTCTTAGTTGGATCTTTCCTGTGCTCGTTGACTATGTGCGCTTGGATCTCCGGGCGAATGCACACGTAAACATCCGCACCGTTCAACGGTGTCTCGCAATCGTACTCACTGTGAACGATGTTCACGGTAGGAATTCCACACACCCGGAAGTGAGACGCAAACTGAACATCGAACATCTCTTCCTGAATGTCCGCCGTGCATTTCACGCCAGCATCCAGCAGCCCACTTGCAAGACATTCGTAACAGCTCCCCGTTGGATGCCAGTTAGAGAACACAGTTACATCGTGCCCAAGCCCCTTCAGGGCTCGCGCGGTTTCATAGACATACATGGCGCTGCCATGCAATCCGCCCATGCTTAGAACTGTGAACAGTATCTTCATTTCGTGAATGACTTTGCCAGAACTCCGGAATCCTTCCCGCCGAACCTCGCATCAATCGCGCGCATAAGCTGGCATCGTCGTTCATTGGCAGCGTGCGCTTTTGTTGCCGCTTCAACTTTCGCGTCGCCCATCACCGCTGCGTTCATCACGTCTTCCTGCGCGTGCCAACACTTCATGTCGGCGCTGATAAGTTCGTCAATCAATGAAGCAACACTCTTGATCTCCACTGGTTGTGGAGTGTTCGGATTCGCCTTGTTCGTTTCCCACAGGAAAAACATAGCCGCCGCCCTCATGAATGAAATTTCCGGATTTCCATCCACGACTATTTCCACAAACTTCACCATGCTTAGGTAAGTTTTGTGGAGCAAGTCTTCTGGGTATGTCTCAACTTTGTGTTGTGCTTCCATAGTATTCACTTTCTGTGGAGTTCTCGGAACTCCGCCATCCGCTGGCGGAACATCCTGTCTTCAACGAAGGAGGCAGCATAGTCAGGGTGCGCGATGTTCGTGTGAGTCGCCCTTGCCATCGGAGCGGTACCGTAAGCGTCAAGCCACTGTGCCTTGGCACTCAGGTCAGTGTCCAAGTAATACCGGTCATAGGGGACCGGGTAACAATGATCCAAGTAGAACTGCTTTGCGAAGAACGGGAAGCAAGCCATGTCCATGCGAATCCCATCATTGAGAGCAATCACACCGTCTCTCTCCCCGAGCTGGGCGCTGTAGGCGCGCATTGCCTCTTCAATCCACTTATCGCCACCGTCCGGGAACTCCACGTCATCAGCAATCAGGGCGATGTATCGGGTATTGCAAGCGAGAATCCCTGTCTCAATCGCCCGGTTCGGTCCGGGTCTGCCCGGCCTGTTCCAAACCACTGTTACACCGTTCAATATCGGCGGCACGTCCTGCGGTCTGTTATCGTCCACAACCAGCAAGTAAGGCCGATGGGTTACAGCCTTTGTCGCGGCAATTGCCAGTGCCAGACGGTTGAACGTCGGCATTAAAACTGTCACTTCATCTCTTCTCATTTCTCTTCCTTCGTTTGATCCTGCATTCAACACACTCGTTCATGCTGGTCATCTGTTCGCCACACTCACACATAACGAACTCCGATGCGTCTTCACGGCGTTCAAACTGTAGGTCTTTAATTTGAGCCTGTAGCTCATTCAAGCGGGTTCGGAACTCCGCTATTTCCATTTTGTGACGCCGGTAGTTTTGGTAGGAGCACCCGCTTCCCGACTCTTCACTAAGAGCTGGTGCCGCTCCCATACCTCCTGCGCCACCTTGGAAATAACGGCTCTGTACCACGCGAAGTCGTCGGCGTTCATTGTTCGCTTTGTCATAGTAGTTCATTCGGTTTGTTTGCCCCACTCGCCGGATTTTGCAAGCCATCCGCGCGTCTGGGCGTCTTTTTGAAATTGTGAATCACGCATCTTGCGATGACACTGAGAACATACCGGAAGCCACCAATGCTTGTCCAGTAACAGCTTCCCAATTCTACCACGAATATGGTGGCACTCTTCCGCCGCTCGATTCCCCTCATCGGAGCACCATGCCTGACACTTCTTTCCCACAATCCACTCCCGAACCTCGCGAAGATACTCAGCGTTCTTTCGGGATTGCGTCAGTGATACTTGTCGAATGCGTTTCCTTGCCACGTTCTTACTGACAATCTTCTTGATCGGAACGACACACAAATGCGCCCGCCGCTTTGGGACGGATCTCTGTAGCCATTTCACCTTCAGAGCCTTTGGCTCCACTGCCCCCGGAACAGTTGTCCAGTTCGCTGGCTTTGTCTTTTTCGTGTATCGGTAAATACTCATGTGTTGCTATCCGCATCACTACCTGCCCTGTTACTTCTTACCCGGCTAATTACTTCCTTCCCGAAGGATAGCGATTGGAAGAGATGTGCCCTCTCCAAATGCTTGCACAGGCAACTTCGATTCCGTTCTCCCATCTGTAGCCGCTGCCGCTTGCTTAGATTGCCTTTCTTGCCAAAAATGAAGTCCGGACAGTTGCACTCGCCATAACCATCATAGGCTTCCGTATTCACTAGCCACGGCTCCACTCCGGGGGTGTCGGAGTTGACAAGATAGACCAGTCTTTCCACTACTCCGCCCACACTCTTCTGCTTGACGCCGTGAACATACTCACTGACAGGCTGCACCGGCTGTAAGTCTCTTGACTCAATCTCTTCCAATGCTCTGAAAATTACCGCTGTCAGTTTCCTTAGAACGCTTGCGGTTGAGTACCTCTGGGTTAGCCGCGTTTCCATGCTGTGCTTACTCTCGCCAATCTCTGACGACACGGTAACATCAGCAGTTATGCTGGACTCTGCAATCTGGAATTTGGCAACTATGGATGGCACTGTATTCAGTCAAATTCAAGATCCACAACGATCTTCCCGGACATTGTTTTTGCGATTGCCCCGCCGACAGCATTGACTGACTTAATCGCGTTTTGTTTGTCGTACACATGCTCGCTAAGCTTGTAAATCACCGGCAGTGGACACGCCACCGGCTCTGTTCTCCGCCAACTCTTGCCGAACACT